>Ga0307488_10001013_pt1 | contig 23469 bp, 46 predicted proteins | sample SB02metaG_FD_202248 | JGI IMG/M metagenome (GOLD analysis project Ga0307488, IMG submission 202248) | Sea-ice brine microbial communities from Beaufort Sea near Barrow, Alaska, United States - SB 0.2 | ecosystem: Environmental > Aquatic > Marine > Coastal | place: USA: Alaska | collected... | reverse complement strand
TAGCTGATGGTCGAAGAGTGCCGTCTACTGAGACGTATATTGATTTGGTAGTGAAGAGGGAGAAAGTAGCATGAGCAAGTTTGAGATGTATGAGACGATCAATTCCAATTGGGATAAGTATATGGAATTCCTTTATGAGAACTATGATCCCTCTGTGCGAAGTATCAATAATGGTAATGATGCTATCATTGCCTTTGATGAAGGTTATCTCGCTGAGGAGTTCGTGGCTAGTTTAGAAGCTTCGGCTCAGAGGAGGGCAGTATTATGACGGCTGTTAAGTATGGCTGGGCTGGTGTTGAGTTTGACACCCCCGAAGAGGCTCTAGAGTATAAGACTTCATTGGCATTGGAGGCAGAACGTGCCCGTGAATTCATGAATGTTCATAGGTATCATTTGACCTCTCCCTTAATAGATGGGGTTGATATCGTTGATACCAGATCTCTTTTCAAGAAATGGGCGGGTGCCAAATGAGCGTTATACCTCCGGTAACATCTGGCGAGACATATGTACCCCAAGTCGAAAGGACTATAGTGAGTTCATACTCAAGGGCATATCCTGTGGGGAATCGTATCATGATGACTCATACTGAGTATGTGAAGGACGGTGCTGTGACTGTAGAGGTAGTTAAGAGCACGACCTATAACTCGCAGGCTGATGTCGTTGTGGATAGCGACCTTGATGTTGGCTCTTCTGTGGATACTAAAGTATAATGGACATTCATAATGTGATAGAGGCTATGGCGTTTCTCACGGTGTTCTTCCTTTGCTTCTACATACTGGGTAAATGTTTTAAGTTGCTCGTAATCATTCTGTTGAGTTTTTGTATAGCATACTCGGCAGTCAATCTGATGGATCTAAGTTTAATAGGAGCCTGATCATGGCCAAAGAACCTGAAACATATGTACGGAAAAAGGTAAGGAAAGCGCGGAAGCCAATGACGCCTGAGCAGAAGGCAGCAGCAGTTGAGAGATTGCGATTGGCGCGAGAGGCGCGAGCTGAGAAGAATCCTCCTACCTATAAGAACGTTCACCCTGCGGTCATAGCACTTGACCCCGAAGACCCTTTGGCCATGAGCCGCGTCAAGGAGTGGATCAAAACTCAGAGGCAGATAGCATCGGAAGAGCGTGCCCATGAGAGAGCCGGAGTAAAAGGCGCATCCGCGCGACTCAAGCGTGCCGAAGGTTATGCCAGATGTATGCAGAGATACCTTGAGGACTCTGTATGGACTGATGCTTTCTATGGTGAACACGGTACTTTACGTATGAACAATATATCTGTGACTGCCGCCTACTGGCCAGATGGTACTCGTAAGCGTTCCTATGGTGTGTACTATGGCGACCTCGGTTATGTGTATGGCGTGTCGGAAGAGTTGGGTGGTAAGCCTGCTGATTTAGTTGGACTGGAGGAGTTCTATGAGTGATGGTAGTAACGTCCTTGACTTGACATCGAAGCTGGCAGCATCTAAGGCAACACTCTCTAGAGGGACTCGCCAGCCTCCAGATCCTGATGAAGACGATATCGAAATGGAGGAAAGCGATGCCTACATGGAAGAGACCGAGATAATGGTACAGGGTTGGATAGATGACATACTCGAAGATATGGAGGAGTTGGGCGTGTCAGATGAAAGTGCTGAGTTTAGTCGAGACTTCATCTTCTGTACTGAAGCACTTCGCTCTCTCGTATATCGCAGTCGTGGTCTGAGTCATTTTATTCAGGAGGTCGCTGACGCCATGATCGAGGTTGAGTTTGATGAGCCTGATACAGTCGAAGGTTTCTGGAAGTTTGAATCTGACAATCCACCAACAGGGGTTGATAAGCAGCGCGAACTACTTCTAGAGCAGCAAGAAAAGATATTGAGCCAGCGAGAGTTAATCGCTAAATTGAATGGGATGGATAATCCCCTTGATGAGGAATAAGAAATGAATAAGAATGACATTATCAATAGGATCAAAGATATTGGATTTGTGCCTGCCATGGTCGACGGTGAAGTTTTGCGGGATGATCTTGTTATCAATGACGAAGGTAAGCTATTCAAGATTCAAGAGATTCGTCCATCCTTGCCAACCAACTCTCATTATCATAAGGTCAACATATCTAAACCTTGTGGCGGGAAGATCAATGTGATGATGCATAAGGTGGTGATGCATACCTTTGTCGGCACACCCACAGCGTGGTTAGGCAATCAAAGACCCGAAGGCGTACCAAAGAAAGATTGGGACATGATGTCTGCGGTGGGTAGGAATGCAATCGCAAAACTATTGGGCGAGAATGGAGTACAGATAGACCATAAGAATCCAGCCTCTAAAGGTGGTGGCTATGCACTATCCAATCTCCAATACATGTTATCATCAAACAACAGAAAGAAAAGCAACTCATAATCTAACAGGAGATACCTCGTGGCATATTCGGATAAAGTATTGGACCATTATGAGAACCCTCGTAATGTAGGGACGATGAAAGAGAATGATCCGGATGTCGGTACAGGTATGGTTGGTGCTCCAGCTTGCGGCGATGTAATGCGTTTACAGATACGTGTAGATGAAGAAGGAGTAATCGTAGACGCGAAATTTAAAACGTATGGCTGCGGCTCTGCCATTGCTTCTTCATCATTACTGACTGAGTGGGTCAAGGGCAGAACTCTTGAACAAGCTGACATGATTCGGAATACACATATCGCCGAAGAGTTGGGGCTTCCTCCAGTAAAGATTCACTGTTCGGTATTAGCTGAGGATGCGATTAAAGCTGCCGTGGCTGATATTAAGAAGAAAAGAAATTAACTTTACTTTTCACCATTTGTAGAGTATAATATTAATACTAACAAATAAATGGGCATATCGAAATGATACTCTTAGATTTAAATCAAGTAATGATCTCTAATATGATGAAACAGTTAGGGATAAGTGGTCAGGCGTTTGACGAAAGTTTAGTTCGTCACATGATACTGAATAGTATTCGAGCATACAAGTCGAAGTTCACTAGTGAGTATGGCGAGCTGATTATATGCTGTGATGACCGTAACTACTGGCGCAAAGAAATCTTTCCCTACTATAAAGGGCATCGAAAGTCAGACCGCGAAAAGTCAGCCATTAACTGGAGTGAAGTGTTTACATCATTGAATCGCATTCGCGATGAGTTGAAAGAGTACTTCCCCTATAAAGTTATTCAAGTTGAGCATGCGGAAGCTGACGATGTCATTGGTGTCTTGACGAATCGCTTTGGCGCGTATCTGAATAATGCTACGACTGAGCGAATCCTTGTTCTATCCGGTGATAAAGACTTTGGTCAACTTCAGAAATTCAGTAACGTGGAGCAGTATAGTCCGGTCTTGAAAAAATTCATCCGCATCCCCGATGCGAGAAGATTCCTTCGTGAGCATATTATGCGCGGGGATCGAGGTGATGGTATCCCAAATTTTCTTTCTTCTGATAGTTGTATTATGACTAACGAAAGGCAACGACCCCTTGCTACTAAGAAGGTTGATGTTTGGGTAGATAAGGAACCTGAGGATTTCTGTGATGATAATATGTTACGGAACTATCGTAGGAATGAAGTCCTTGTAGATTTGGATTGTGTTCCAGATAAAATTGTGTCTCAGATTAATCAAGCCTATGATAGTTATACTCCTCCCCAGAAGCGTGGGCTGTTAAACTACTTCATCAAGTTCAAGTTGAAGAATCTTGTTGAACATATAGGAGAGTTCTAATGTTTCAGATAACCAATGGTGATGATAAGTTGGGCGAGTATCCCAACCTGAAAGCAGCGATGAGTGCTATGGAAGAGTTCACTACTGCTGGTGGTTATGATCAAGTTGTTGTTGAGAAGATATCGGAAGAAGCGCATGCCTAAAAAATACATTCACGTCAATCAGCATAAGATCCGTGCTAATTTGAAGTATGGGACGGATGAACCTGTCATCACAGTTAAAGAAGGGAAAACGAATAAATACTGTCATAGTGTGGAGATTCTTGGACCAAGTGTCTTGAGATACTCCGAAACTGATAAACCCATTTTATCGTGCGGTGCGCGAGTGGTAATAGAAACAGAGTCAGAAGTACTGACTTCTCTTCGATAGGAATTAATATAATGAGCAGTAAAAAGTATAACACGTTTCATGAGATATTTGATAGGGTCGATAAAGCGAAGACAAAGAAGGATAAGATAGCGGTGCTGCACGAATACAGTGGTGCTTCCCTCAAAACTATTCTTGGCTACACCTATGATCCTGGAGTCAAGTGGCTCCTCCCTGAGACGAACCCTCCATATAAGCCCCTGCCCGAGCATTCGGATCAGGAAGCTAGACTGGTATCAGAGCTGAAGAAGATGTATCTTTTTGTTGAAGGTCCAACTGATACGCAAAGAAATCTAAAGTCAACCAAGCGTGAGATGCTGTTTATTCAATTGCTTGAAGTGATTGATCCTAGGGACGCGCTCGTTGTCCTTGGAATGAAGAATGGTAAATTACCATACAAGGGTTTGACACGTAACTTAGTGGCCGAAGCATTCCCGAAAATGTCAGCAAACTGGTGAAAGGATGATCGCTCATTATGGGCAATAAAATCAAAAAGCGTTTTAAGCAGTATACCGAAGAGAATGATGACTTTGGTTCGAAGAAAAGGTTGAAGAAAGAATCAAGGCACAATGTTAAGGTTGACCTTGAGCAGTGTATTGATAATGAAGATTGGGATAGCATAGATAATGACGACGAACATAGCATTCATAATAGGTAATGGACCAAGTCGACAACCCATAAAGTTGAACGATTTATCTGAAGCGGGAAAGACCTTTGGGTGTAATGCCCTCTACAGGGATTTTCCTGCTTTGGATTACTTGATAGCAATAGATCCTGGGATGTCTGAAGAGATTTCCCAGATATCTGACTGCGCCTCAGAAGTAATCATACCACCGTATGATGAGCAGTTTGAAATGGCAGAGTATAATCCTCTAGCGCGCAGACGTTCTAACGCTGGTATGAATGCTATGATCGAAGCTGTACGTCGCGATCACAATATTCTTTATTGTCTTGGATTTGATTTCATTCTCAAGGGTTCTGCTTCTGTAGATAATATCTATAAGGACACCCGCAACTATGGAGCTGAAACTAAATCAGTTGAAAGTGACAACTACTATCGAGTCAAATACTTTGAGTGGTTGACTAACAAATTTCATGAGACTAAGTTCGTGATGGTAATTCCAGACGGCATGGAAACTAAACCAATTTACTCTGCTAACGTATCCGGAATGTCTCTTTCTGTTTTTATTGCTAACCTATACGACTAAATATAAACACCGTATGCTATGAAGTTTGGGTTGATTGTATGAAAGTATTGAGTAGTTTGTTTGCCGTAATAGTTTTCATGTTTACCTTTGGTGTAGATGAAGTATTGGCGTATCCTGGCTGTACTATATGTCTCGACAATACTGTACCCGAAATCATATTTGTTAAATCTGAAGGACAGTTCAACACTCCGCTTCGGCTCAAACATTATGATGATATTCGTAAGGCTAAGATGTATTGGTATTTTATCAATGCTCTAGATGTGTACACTTCTTATAATGGATTGAGAGCCAATGAAAATTTGTATGAAGCCAATCCAATTCTACCCAGAAGACCTAGTCTAGCACAGTTGGCTCTACACAAGATAGTACTAATAACAGTATTCAATCGTTATTTTGATTTTACGCCAAGAGATTACCGCAAATTGAATACAATTCTTACTGGTGTTGTCATTAATAATTATTCACTTTACTAATAAAGAGGACAGTAAATGAGCATTGAGTGGTCGATTATTTTCATGGGATTAATTGCGGCATGCGCACACTTCTCTTATCTGGCTGGATTCAACAACGGCACGGCAGATGCGGTTGATAGTGTTCTTGACACCCTGTCATCAGCCAAACTTATCAAGATAGATGAGGATGGAAACATATCCCCTATAGGAAAATAAGTCTTTACAACTATGTCAAAGTATAGTATACTAGTATCTTGATTATGAGGTATTAATATGGCTAGAAGATGTATGCGACGATCAAACAAAAAGACTCAATCCCAAAGGAGAGATGTCCACAATATGATCAAGGTCAGAGAAAAGGAATTGCTGCATGCGCAGCGCAGGCTGTTCTCTAACACCACCCCAGTCCCCTCCGATTATATTGCACCCCCAGCCGATTCCGGCTATGTGAGGGAGACTATATCCTACCCATCAAATAACGCCATAGGCGGATCAACAGAAGCACCCATACGGCAGTACGCAAACAGCTCGGTTATCATAGGACAAGCGTACAACAAAGGCAATCTTGTAGTACTAACTAATGATGAATCAAATGATCCCAACACTGGGAAGAGGAGATAGACATGAGCCTAGTAGATGAGTACCGAATGTTCACAAAGAAATACTGGCGAGCCGCGCAGGAAGAGAGAGACGCCTATGGCGACGCTAGAATAACCTATGAAGACTATGTCACGCAGAATGAGGAATACCTCCTAGATAAATGGCATCTGCTCCAGTACGATTCACAGTCCAAGGCAGTTTGGTGAGTCTTGAGCTGGTTATAAGTTTTGGTTATAAGCATATACTAAATCGGTATAAAAATAAGTAAATTAGTCCTTTACAATACCCCAAAAGTGGCGTATAATACTTGTATTGACTAACGAATGAGAGATACCCTTATGACTGATTTTAACGCTGCTGTTGATACCCTAGTAACTCGTATTGCTAATGACTATCGTGCTTGGCAATCTCGTAGTGAGTTCGGTAAGAATGACGAACGTGCTGATAAGTTCCAATCGGAACTGACTCTTAATCCTGGCCGAAAGTACATGAAGATCACTAGTGATGAGGTCTCTGAGAATGGTCGTGAAAGTTCGCGGGTTTGGGGGTTTGTAGTGCAGGTTGACAATGATGCTAAATTTAAGAAGGGCGATATCCTGATGGCTGCTGGGTATGATGGTCCTGCTCGGAACCACGCTCGCGGCAATATCTTTGATGCTGATTATACTATTGACTGGACTGGTCCACAATACATTAAATGAGGGTTGGTTATGTTAGCACTCCAAGAAGTAACTGAGTGGGTTGGGATGAAAATTCCCAACCACACTTATGTGTTAAATGAGAAGGGTTGGTTGGTTGCGTATATGAAGCAGGGAACTGATGTTTTGATTGAGTTGAAAAACCCGATGAAGCGGTTTACAAAAACTGGTAGAAAATTTATTAAGGTGAATATATGAATGATGGTAAGTTATTTTTTGACGACGAGTTTGATGCAGAGTTTGTGAACAAGCCAATATGGGATCAGTTGGGTAAGATTCAAGACTCCGAGTCTGCCCGTGAGGTTGTGAAGCCATCGAAGTTCAAGGCTGTCAATTCAGTGAAGACCGATGACGGTGTTACGATCATAGTCACTCCCACTGAGTGTGCTCAGATTAAAGAGCTCTTGCGCCAGATGCGCACGCCCTTCCGATCTAAAGTGTTGAAGACAATTCAAATGTCTAAAGGGTTGAACAATATGTTGAGGCTGCTGCGCTGATGCCATTACTTGATTGGATGATTGCTTTCTGCGCAACCGCTACTATCTTTGTCTTATATTTTCTAATAATTAAAGGAATCGAAAAATGCGAAGGAGACCCTGATGGGTAAAGGATCAGGTAGACGCAGAGAAGATCAAGCGAAAGTGGAACGTAATTGGGACGCAATCTTTGGCAAGAAAGAAAAGAAACTTTGCGGTGACTGCTTTAAAGAAGTTCGTGATGAGGGATTCTGGCACGAAGAGCGCGGAATGCTATGTGATAGATGCGGCATTAGTGCAAAGCTTAGAGAAGAACCTTCCCACACGCAAAAACAATGGTGGGAAAGAACTTGAACATTTTCGTTTTAAATGAGTGCGCCATTATATCTGCCCAAGAGCAATGCGATAAGCACGTCGTCAAAATGATTGTGGAATCTGCTCAGATGTTGTCTACTGCGCATCGAATGCTAGATGGCAGTATGGATAAGCGCAAGTCAAAGTCCGGCAAAACTATGAGTAAGTATTGGGAGTTGCCTGATGGTAGGGAGCATGCTTTATACAAGGCTGTACACATGGGACATCCCTGTACAGTATGGACAATGGAGTCGGGCGCGAACTATCTCTGGCACTACATGCACTTTGTGGCTTTGTGTGATGAGTATACCCATCGCTACGGAAAAGTGCATATGACTGATGCCAAGTTGCGTCATGTACTTTCCGCTATTCCAAAGAGCATACCGAACTTAGACCGTACTCCGTTTAAACTTGCTATGGGCAGTAACCCTGAATGCATGTCTAGTGACCCTGTCGAATCTTACAGAAGTTTCTATCACACGAAGCAGGAAAGGTTTAAAATGGTTTGGTCTAAACGGTCTGTGCCTTCTTGGTTCAAGTTCAAGACAATATAAATAAATACATTAGGAGATGATATGCCGTTATACGATTTTGAAAATAAAGATACGGGAGAAAGGTTCGACCTTCTCTTGTCTATCACCAAGAAAGAAAAGTTCCTTGAGCTCAATCCAGAAGTCAAACAAGTTATACTCAAAGCACCAATGCTGGTATCAGGAACTGCACATATGGCCAAACTAGACGACGGTTGGAAAGAAAACCTTTCCCGAATCGCTGAGGCACATCCAGGATCCGCACTCGCGGAAAAACAAGGTGGGCGGTCTACAAATGCCGTCAAAGTCCACAACCTCGCAAAGAAACACGGACTACGAGAGAAAGGGCAATATAATATGGATCTATAATCAAACCCATAACTAATCCAAGGAGACATTATGTCATCCACTTTTGCACGTGTAGAACAAAATATAACTGAGATGGACCACTACATTGATCGAAGGCAAAAGAAAAAAGATAGAAAGGCTAGTGGCAGAAATCGCCAACAAGATGGCCTCACATTAAGAGAAATATCACCACTCAACGATTCACAGTCAAAGGCATTTAAGGCATACAACAGCGGAATGAATGCTGTGCTCCACGGTTGCGCTGGCACAGGTAAGACGTTTCTGTCATCTTATCTGGCGATACGCGACATCATGAATAAAGTAGAACAGAAGCAGCAATTAATTATTGTTCGCAGTGTTGTACCTTCCCGCGACATGGGATTCCTTCCAGGATCTATTACCGAAAAGGCAAAGATCTACGAAGAACCCTACAGAGCAATCTTCACCGACCTATTCGGCAGGGGTGACGCTTATGAAGTTCTCAAACAAAAACAAAAAGTCATATTCACCACAACGTCATTCGTTCGTGGTCAGACTTGGGATGACGCCATTGTCATTGTTGATGAGTTTCAAAATCTAAGTTGGCAAGAACTAAACACAGTAATTACTCGCGTGGGCGAAAACTCAAGAATTATCTTTTCGGGAGACGGTAAGCAAGACGACCTAACAAGTGAGAGATACAATACCCAATCCGGTGCTTCCAAGTTCATAAGCGTTCTGAGTAGAATGGACAGCTTCGCTTCCATCGACTTTGGCCCAGATGATATTGTCCGGTCAGACTTTGTAAGGGAATACATCAAAACTTGTTACGATATGGGAATCTATAGCTGATAGATAACGCTTTACTTTTATGTGATTGTATAGTATAATTAATATATTGATGAGGAACTTTATTATGTTTGAACACAAGAAAATGTTGTTCGATGAATTGAATACTGAAACTATTGGGGGTGGTCGACATTATATGACCCCAAAGGGTGCTTATCCAAGCATCACTACAGTTCTCAGTGTTCTTTCTAAGAAGGGAATAGCTGAGTGGAGAGCGCGTGTCGGTGAAGTAGAAGCCAATCGCATCTCCACTCAAGCTGCTCGTCGGGGGACTAATGTCCACCAGATGTGTGAAGACTATGTCAATAATGAGTTGGACAAAACAAAGTTTCTCCCTCATGAGAAAGCTATGTTCTACTCAATAAAAAAAGTTCTTGATGAAAGTTTAGGATTAGTGTACGCTCAAGAGTGTCCGCTCTATTCAGATTATCTTGGAATAGCTGGACGCGTTGACTGCGTTGCTGAGTACAACGGCAAGTTGTCTATTATTGATTACAAGACTTCTGGAAAGTTGAAGAAGAAAGAATGGATTGGCAATTACTTTCAACAAGCAGCAGCGTATTGTGTGATGTTTGAAGAAAGAACTGGTATTCCTGTTGATCAGATTGTCATTGTAGTTGCTGTCGAGAGTGAATCTAATGCTCAAATATTTGTTGAGAAGAGAGATAATTACATCGGAGAGTGTATGGAAACTATGAAGATATATAAGGAAAGTCTCAATGGATGATTGGGAAGAATACGGATACCATTGGCAGAATGATGTTGAGGGGTTTGTTTCTTGCAACCCGATCACTATGAACGGTTGGGTATTTAAGATATCTGCCCTTGATGGCAATCCTATGGTTTTTGCTATGAATTACTATACTGAAGATACTCTCTTAATGGGATTTAAAGATATACCTTCTGCCCATGTTTGGATAGAAGGCATTATTAAAAATGGTGGGAATGATCTTTATGTTTAAAAATAAAATGTTAGCAATATCTTTATTACTGGCGTCAACCGCAGCTGGCTATGAAATGCGCCCGATCAACTTTACTGAGAGTGAGATTACTTGGCTTGCTAAAAACGTATACTTTGAAGCTCGCAACCAAGGCATCGCTGGTCAAATCTCTGTAGCGCACGTCACCTTGAATCGAGTCAAAGACAGAAGGTTTCCTAACACAATCAAAGAAGTAGTGACACAAGGGTTGACTAGAAATTCATGGAGGGACGGTGTGCCATTTCCCATAAAGTGGAAGTGTCAGTTCTCTTGGTACTGTGATGGCAAGAAAGATGAGATAACTAACTGGGAATCTTTCAATAAGATTAAAAGATTAATGTTTACTTTTACAGCGAATGATAGTATAATTGATATAACGGAAGGCGCAACGCATTACCACGCGGATTATGTTTATCCTGATTGGGCTGTCACAAAAACAAAAACGATCGAAATAGAAGATCACATATTTTACAGATGGGAGTAGTACATGGTGGAAGTTATATCAACCGCAAAGTTCTCCAACTTAATTGAGAATGTAGTTATGGAGAAAAGAATATCGTATATGGACGCGGTTTGTTGGTGGTGCGAAAAGAACGAGATGGAGATTGAAGTTGCTGCTAAATTATTAAACACTGTGATTAAAGGCAAACTTGAAGTTGAAGCGCAAGACCTCAACTACCTCGCGAAGAGTGCGCGATTACCTATTTAATTATTATGAGTGAGACTATGTCAGGATTTGATTGTTACAAAACCTACCTCGCAGTGAGCCAACACTTCACTCGAGATTCTTACGACTATTTCAAATACAATGGTCAAGTAAGAGCGAAGGAAACGTCCTATGACATCAGGAAAGATAAGTATTTTTTTGAGAAGGCATCTAGGAAATTCAAGCGTGATGATTTCATTAAGTTTCTAGTTGCCAATTATAGTCAGAATACTGGCAAGCCTCCATGGATAGGCAACCTTCTCAGCGCACCGAATGATCTAATCATGAAAAGCTGGAAGAAGAATACAGAATCTCTGTCGTATAGGTTTAATGAAGATATGGATTACCTCTATGATGTTGAAGAGTCTTTTGATAACCTCTTTACTATGAAAGATGGAACACACCCTATCATCTATCGCCATTATGCGCAGAATAAAATATCCGTTGAGACGCTTGTTCTGTTAAATGATTTGATCGGGTTCTCCAAGTTGTGGAAGCGGTATGATGATATTGTACTTAATGAAACTTTGTTTTTGTTAACCAAGTACTCACCATTCCTTAATCAGTTTTCACCAGTCAATAAAGATAAGTTGAAAAGCATTGTTTTAAGAACTTATAAATAAACTTATATAACGTATAATAAAAGGTTTACTTGTACCTCAAAAGCGAGTATAATATACTATCGATATTATGAAATATTGTGAATAAACTTAATATAAACTAAAATACAGAAGGTAATAATACAATGGCATCTACATTCGCATCGCTTAAAAAATCTCGCTCTAATTCACTGAGCAAACTCATTACTGAATCAACCAAGCTATCTTCAGGCAACCAAAATAAATCGGGTGACGATCGGTTTTGGAAACCAGAAGTAGATAAAGCAGGCAACGGTTATGCTGTCCTGCGGTTTCTACCTGAGCCAAAGGGTGAAGACCTTCCTTGGGTTCGTATGTTCGATCACGGCTTCCAAGGTACTGGTGGCTGGTATATCGAAAACTCCCTAACAACTATTAATCAGAAAGACCCTGTCTCTGAGTATAACTCTTCTCTTTGGAACAATGGTACTGACGCTGGTAAAGATCAAGCCCGAAAGCAAAAGCGTAGACTTTCCTACATCGCAAACGTCATGGTTGTAAAAGACCCTGCTCGCCCTGAGTTAGAAGGGAAAGTGATGTTGTATAAGTTCGGCAAGAAAATCTTTGACAAGCTGAATGAATCCATGAACCCTGCATTTGAAGATGAAGAAGCAATCAACCCATTCGACTTCTGGGAAGGTGCTGACTTTAAATTGAAGATTCGTCAAGTTGAAGGTTTCCGTAACTATGACAAGTCTGAGTTTGATTCAGCGGCAGAACTTCATGATGGTGATGATGATCGCCTAGAAGCTGTTTATGAATCACTACATTCTCTTCAAGATTTTGTTGACCCTAAGAACTTCAAAACATATGCTGAGTTACAAACTAAACTAAATCGTGTTCTCGGTTTAGGTGGAATTCCTGTGACTAATAATGCTATGGATGATGATGGTAGTGACAATATTCCATTTGAAGCACCAGCTAGAACTATCCCTGCGCCAGTGGCTAAGCAAGCCGCTGCCCCTGTAGAGGAAGAGGATGATTCATTATCGTTCTTTGAGAAGTTGGCTGAAGAAGACTAATCCTTGCCTTAGGATAAACCGTTAAAGGTTATAGAGGACTCTTCGGAGTCCTTTTTTTTATCATTTATTTGAGTAGAAACTTTCACCGCAGCCGCACTCGTCACTTACATTTGGGTTCACAAATTCAAACCCTTCTTGTAATCCGCGCTTTTGATATTCTAAACGAGTGCCATTTAAATGAATCATACTCTTAGAATCTAGAAATATATTGATGGTATCATCACAACAATCCACAACAGTATCGTCTTCAAAGGTTTCATAACAAAATTCTAACACATATGCTAAACCGCTGCATCCGCTTGAACGAACGCCCATCCTGATACCAATAGAATCCTTTGGAAAGAACACTTCCCTCAATCTGAGTTCAGCAGAGTCAGCTACGGTTATCAGAACTGCGCCCTCTGCTGTGCATATCGGTTGGCTCTCCGACCACGCGCTGCCCCTGCTGGGACTATGGTTTGACTATTCATACTTGTGGATGTCGGGGCATTGACAACTGTCGGAGCATTTGTAGTGATCACGTTCAGCCCACCACCACCAGAAGCTGCAGACTTTTCGTTAACTTCTGCGCCAGTTTCGCCTCCGGCCAAAGATCCCTTTCCTTCGATACCTTCGCGTTCCTTCTTCATCTTCGCCCTTCGCAGAGCATCATCAGCAAGTGATCGTTTAATAGTTCCTTCTTTCTTACCTTCCCGTATTTCTTCCTCGGACAGATTCTGCATCCCTTCTTTGGTCATCACTCCAACTTTCATCGGTTTCGCTGGTTGTTTTGCGGCTTCCTCTTTCTCAATACCCTCGCGCATCTCTTTTTCTTTGCTTGTCTCCATTCCGAAAAGACCTTTGACCCAGTCAACCTTATCGTTGAACCAATCGCCGACACTTCTCAATATACTTTCCAAGCTATCAACCAAACCACTAAACACTTCTTCAAAGGAGAATCCATCAAGCATCGCTGAGAAATTTTCAAACCCAAGCTTTCCTGCAATCCAAGAAACAGCATCTTTGAGTAGATCTAAAGGTTTCATGATGAGTCCATTGAACAGACCTTTGATTGCTCCCATTACACCACCAAGCAGACCGCCTGTTTCAAATCCATCCATGAATCCTGTGACTGTATCTACAATACCCATTATGATAGTTATGGGCAAGAAAAGTTTACCAAGAACAGAACCAAAGCCGCCTGCGAATTTTGCTATTGGCGCAAAACCTTTGCTTATGATTCCAAATACTTTTCCGAATGTCCCACTTTTGCCGAATAGTGCTCCTACTTTAGAACCAATAGATTGAAAGAAAGCACCAATAGCTTTGAATGGCTTTAACAATTTATCTATAGGAATGCCCTTTCCGGAGAATATCTTTCCGATACTTGTGCCCATAGACTTGATGACACTAAACAGTTTCTTGACAGGGGCAAAAATCTTACCAAGCCTGCCACCTGTGAGACTGTTTAGGAACTTAAATTGAAACTTCAGTTCTTTAAAGAAGGCAACTAAGGCGATCACTGGCGCAGCTATGATGCCGAACAGCATCCCGACACCCATCCCACCTTTCTCGCCCAACCCTTTGAGTCCATCTGTAAGGCTTTTGCCCAGACCTTTCAAACCACCAACCATTGCTTCGAGTAATGCGGTTTGCTCTGCCGCTTTCCTAGCAGATTCTCGATCTCCTTCTATTGATGCAGTCTCTGATTTCTTGAATTGCGCATCCTGAGCGGCAACTCCCATCGCTGCAGAAGAAACGACACCGTTAACCACATCAGTCCTAACGCTCTTTAAGCCGCTGTCGATACTGCTGACCAAAGCTGTTTGCGCTTCCCTATCTTTTTCCAGAGCCTCTTCATTCGCTGCCTTTAAGTTGAGCCTCGCCTTGCTTGCTGTGTGCTCTACAATGTATTCAGCGTCAGCCGAAACACCACTAGAAGTGTCAGCCATATCGGAAACAGTTGCTTTCTCAGCAGCATCAACAAACTCTGCAGTCTGGACACCATAAGATTCTAAACTCTTTTTCAGTTGATCGGCTTGTTGTTTCTGTGTATCAGCAAGCTCTTTTTGTGCTTTCTGGAGAAGCAGTTCACCACGCGTAATGCCAGCCGCTTCAGCTAATTTTGTTTCTTCCTTTATTTGGATCTTCTTTTGGCCGATAAAGCTTTTATCGAAAGCTGCGCCAAGTTTCTTGAAAGGGTTTATCTTATCTATTTGAGCTTTGGCAAATTTGTTTATCGTCAAAGAAGCTTTAGTGAAAGTCTGATTGCTAGCAGAAAATTGTTTCATTTGACTTGCTAAATTATCCGATGCGACCTTTGTCGCTTCGTCAGATTTTAACTGCTGCTCTAGAGAATCATTGATTAGTGACGGTAGATCTTTAGCCATTACTTTTTACCCATTGCTTCTTTAGCATAGAATGCTGAAACGATCAGAGAAACCGATACGAAATATGTCGGTGCCATTGACCCCAATGTCTTTGATGCATCATGAAGACCCAACACTTCTGCTAAAACTACTGAGAATGGGTATAACAACATACCTCCTAAAGCGAACCATGCCATTTTACGTTGGGCATCTCGCATAGCATCAGCGTCATCGAGTTCCTTGCGCTTAAACTCTAAGTACATTGCCTGCTCTTCGTCAGAGACTTTGCCGTCGCCATTAGTGTCTGCTGGGTGGTGTATTCTTTCCAATTCATCTGTCACGGTAATTACCTATTTTGTTTGTTTTCTTCTTCTTGTTCTTCGAGGTAATTTTTCAAAAGTGCTACATATATGTCACGCTCGAACGGAATCATCTCATCTAGTTCCGTTAAACTATAATTGTGGTGTTGCATCAAAGCAAAGTTCAGCTGGTACATATTGCTTAAAGAGTCATGTACCATACTCACGTAAAAAAACTTGTGAGTCCCTCCAGCGTCAAACTGTCTTCCTCGCCACAGGCACTACATTTCCACTCAATCTTGTGACTCAATTTTGGAGCAGTTTCAAAGAAGTTTGTAATCTTCTTAAATTGTTCTGAACTCAACTGCTCGAGCCAATCGGCTAATTCTTTTTTGGTGAATTCACTATAAACATTTTCAGAGTCATAAATAAACTCAATACAATCTACAATAAGTGCAAATAAATCTTCTGAAGAATCAGGGTTCATAGTCTTCAGGTCGTTCACTCCAGCATAGCGGAGTTTGATACCAATCTCATCAGTTAACTGAATCTTATTTTCAGGTCTTTCTTCAGTGACATTGATGTCGTCAATGTTAACCTCTACCTCAGTACGGTGCTTACACTCACTATCAGCGTGGCTCATGCGGAGTTCTATCACCTCACCGACCGACTTTCCGCGTAGTCTGAGGAATAAGTATTCTACATCAAACGTAGCCAACTTATCAATATCGATACCTTCTTCCAAACAGTTGCCGAGTATAGTTATGATCGCATTTGTAATTTCGGTTTGATCATTACCCTCAAGAGCCATCAATAATATCTTTTCTTCCTTGACTAGGAACGGTCGATATTTAATTTCTTTCCCTGTTGACGGAATCTTTGTAAAAAACTCCGGTGCCGTTAGCGACGGTAAAGCCATAATATTCTCCAGTTATAATATAAAATAATTTAAAATAAATTCCTGATCGCAGCCACACGCCCAAGCCGTCCACCGACGTTTGCGCTTATTGATCCAAGTTGAGTTGATCCTGCTATGTTTCCTAATCCAGGGATTCTCGCACTACCGCTGATTCCTCCTGGTCCGATACCAATAGAAAAACCAAACCCTTGTTCTGGTTGATTCTGCTTTGTAAATATGCACTTGTAATGTCTGTAAGCAAAGGTGATACCAAGTCTCGCGACACCTTCTTCTCCCCATCCCATAGTGATTGGGTTTATCACTAGAGGATAAGCTTCATCCAATGTGTGTATGGCGCGCAGCTCACCTGTAGGGGCATATTGCCTAATCTCTACAGTACCTGCATAGTTGTCAAAATATTTTGGATTAAATGAGCTGCTTTTGGTTTGGTTAAACGCGCCAGTCCCTACCATTTTATCTTGCCATATTTCAAAATATTCTTTTTCTCTGAGGTCTTCACTCAATATGAACTGTACAGAGACATCCCCATAAACTGATCCATATGCAACTTTATTCACTGGTCCATAGTTCTGAAATTTATGCTCTACAGTTGTCATGCTTCGCCCAGGAATATCAACCGAATCAGCACGATATGTTAAATCTCGCTCAGTATCAGTATCACCAAATCCATTGATGTACACTTCATAGTGCGCCAGACTAGCCACTCCGCTTTTGTTTATAGAGGATACCATACTATTTACGTTGAATGCCATTAAATCATTTTCCTACTATCTGCCCATACTTTGGTCTTCTTCGCTTTCTCGAATCTTTCTGTCGGTAGGAATAATGCAGTATCCCACTCTGTTGAATCTATTTCGATAAACTTGGATCGAACGTGTTGATTCAGGTAATGTTTAAATGTCGGTTTAAAATACCTAAACTTGCTAGCACTATTTAGTAGATCATATGTCAACTTCAGCTTGGTAGTATCATCATATCTAGTATTATTTGTCAGGTCGTACAAACCGTCCATCAATTTTGCTCGTAGCTGTGGCGGCAAGTAATGTAAGTTCATTCCGTAGAATCCACCTTGAGCTGGTCCAACCATAAAGATAAGAGGAAACCTGTCATAGTAGGGAAGAGTCTTTGCGGTTTTTGGTTCATACTTGAAGTGGTACATCCTGCCAATCAATACGTTTGCCTTTCCCAGACTGCTCTTAATTATATTGTCTGGGTATACGGCAGCACTTCTTTGGTCGCGTGCCTTTGTTCGGTACCAATCTCTTGCTGCCTGCGTGCGAGCTGGTATCTGCCCCTTTCGGGCACCAGCAGCAAGTATGTCGTCAAATATAGTAGCGATGATTGTGGCCTCTTGTTATATACTATTTAGCCTTTTTGTAGAGCTCCTTTTCGGTTAGTATTTGAAATTTCCAGTTTCGGTCTTTACAATATTCCATTGCAGCTTCCCACTTGGCTTGATTGACACCCCATGTCTTCACCTCATTTAAGTATTTCTTAGACATCCTCTTTTGCGCTTTTGGTGCGCGAGTCTGTGCGTGAGGTTTGACTTCAATCATTATAGTTTCTTTGTTTACTGTTTTTATCAGGAAGTCGACAAAGTATCGGTGCTTCTTTCCATCAATTGGTGAGCGGTATCCTATAGGAAAGGGTTCCGAAGCCCACCAAAGTATATCCGGATTTTTGTCAAGATAAGACATCACGTTCAATTCCCAACTTGAACGATATGTTATCTTTGAGGAGTCTCCTTTATATTTATCAGGAAACTTACATTGATATTTGCCTTTATAAAAATGAGTCATATTTTCTCTTATAAATAGTATATCTTAAAGCAATATTTATAGGCATCTCTACATGGCAAAAATAAACCTCAAACAACTTACAGCTGCTGGGAAATCAATGGCAGGGCAGGTTGGTGGAAATTTAGAGAGCTTTGCAGGCGCAGCTGGCAAGGGTTCGTTTTCGGCTTCGGCAGGTCCAAATGGTGTGTCAATAAACGCCAACTTCAATGAACTGGTTAAGAAAAAAACAACGGGAAATATGATAACGTCGCCTTTGAATCCGTTGTATTCTAACTCTAAAGTCAAAGAACCGATTACATTTCCTAGCGACTTGACTAATGAACACTATATGATATTTAGCGTAATGAATCGCAAGCGAGAAGATAGAAAGTCTTCTGTGGTTGAAAATGCTATTCGTAATATTGTTTTGCCTTTGCCGAATAATTTAACAGCCACTTATGGCGCACAATATGAGAACGAAAGTCTGGGTGCTCTTGGCGCTATGGCAGCTGGCAGGGTATCGGCAGGGCAGTTAGGTCAAGGTATCAGCGATATTGGCTCGATAATATCAAACAAGATTGGTTCAGCGGTTGGCTCAGTCAAGTCAAAAGACAATGACGGTATGTTGAAAGCTGCGGCAATAATCACTCCAATCGCAGCTACAGCTGCAGCGGCAGGTGGTGGCGGTTCAGTGGCAGGAGGTTTGGCTGCTTTAGGAACAGGCGGTTCTGTCCTTTCTGGTATTGGTGTTGATGAAGGAATAGCAATTAACCCACACATGGCAGTATTATTTAAAGGGGTTGACATGCGAGAGCATTCTTTCACCTATAAGTTTATTGCTAGAAATGGCCAAGAATCCGAAACTCTTCAAAAACTAATCGCAGTTCTGAAGTGGCATATGCACCCTGACCATGAGGCTGGTTCGCTTTTGTTTAAATACCCTGATGAATTTGAAATAACATTCGCAGATGCTATTGCCGCAAACTTATATAGGATAGGCACTTGCGTCCTCAAGTCGCTTTCAGTCAACTATAACGGGGAAGGGATGCCATTGTTCTTTGAGGATACTGGACAACCCGTCTCCATTGAGATAACTATGGCTTTCCAAGAAACTAAGATAATCACTAGAGGTGATATGGATACTGGCTATTACAACGCAAGTTCTTCTAAACAAGCTGGTGAAAGCTAATGTCAAATTACTTCTCATACTTCCCAAAGACTGCGCATGATTTGACAAAGCGCGGACAAACAGTCCAACTGACAAATATCCTCCGAAGGTTTAAAGTGAGTTCTGATACTGCCCAAAGAAGTGATGTGTATTACAAGTACGACATACAGGATGGAGACCGACCAGATACAATCGCAGAGAAGTATTATGGCAATGCTAATTATTCTTGGTTGGTGACACACTTTAATGATATTGAAGATGTGCGTTTTGACTGGCCATTAAGCACTGTTGATTTTCGTAATTATGTCATAGGAAAATATGGATCAATATCTGCGGCAGAAGCGAAGGTACAAGAGCATAGAATTTATTTATCTCGTATAGAAGCAGGGACTAAAGTTCCTGCAACTGCTACGACCAAATATGACGGCACTCGAATCCAAGAACGTGTAGTCGTTGTTGATGCTGCCACATATGCTACAACCAGTTCCAGTTACCAGAAGGCTGCTGTCTCTGCATATGACTGGGAGTTGGAGAAAAATGAATCAAGAAGGGCGATTAACTTGATAGACAAAAGATACTTGGGCAAAATCCGTGACGAAGTTGAAGATGTACTGAGGAATGGCGTCTAATGTCTGAAGGAATTTCGGGATACAGAAATCCTGGCGATATAGATATTCGAAGATTTTCTCTGATCTCTGCGAGCGGTCAGGTCATCGACCTTAAATCACTTGCTATAGACTTCAGTGTTTATCAAGATTTGTTCGAGCATTTTATACAATGCGACCTTGTGTTAAATGATTCCGTTGGTTTAATTAATACTTTGAATGGCGATAAGGATTCTAATATTCAAGGTGGATTTACTGGTGGTGAAATTTTAGTTGTTTCTTACAAGTCGAATGATGATACGCTCGAATATAAAAATCACTTCTTTGCTTTATATGAGTTGACAGATAGGAAAAGAATTGAAGAAAGAAGTGAAGTGTATTTTCTTTCAGGTGTCAGTATTGAAGCATACCCTGCTATGTCAAATAAAATATCTAGAGCGTATGGTGGCAAGGGCGGGAACCTTATCTCCAAAATGGCGAGCAGTATAATTAATGAGTTCGTCTATACGGATAGCGTTAAGGCATTACATAGAAACTACAAAGGCACTGTCGGAATTCGCCTAATAAAGAAAATTGACGTGGACGAAACGGTAGGACTACAGAATTACATAATTCCAAATTTAACTGTTGATGATACGTTGGACTTTCTCGCGAGCGAAGCCGACTCCCAAGATCATATACCATACTTTATGTTCTACGAAAATAGTGAAGGGTTCAACTTCAAAAACCTCAGCAACTTAATTAAGCAGGAAGTCAAAGAAGAGTACAGTTACCTCCCATCAAATATGGACGAAGGTAAAGGGTCGCCCAGTGATGAGAATTTCGATAGAACTAAACTGATATCATTTGATGTTATCAAGCAAAGTAATGTTATAGATAATATTCAACAAGGATTGTATAGGTCGAAAACAATTCATCTAGATATCCAGAAGAAAACGAAGCGAGAAGTCATATTCAATTATGATGACTATGCTCCTAAGTTTACCAAACTACAACCATTCAAAATAAATGGAAGCCTTGACACATCTCCAGTAGTGAGAATGGTTACGAGCCGCAAAGGTCATGATGTCGATGCACTGTTTATTGATGAATCTCCAAACCCTACGAAGAGTAATGAGGTTATGGGGCAGAGCGCATCCTATGGTCAGCACATATTCAATACTGTAATTGAGGTTTCTCTTCCTGGAGATAGCGAACTTGATGTCGGAAATATCATTCGTCTTAGCATACCCTCCGCAGCCACCTCAGCAGACCAAGATGGGGATGAAGATAAATACTTGAGCGGTAAGTACATTATAACAAAGTTGAGACATAAAATGCTTGACGGAACTGATTCATTTACAACTATACTTGAGTGCGCAAAAGATACTGGCACTAAACTTTAATTAACTAGGAGAAATACAATGCCAATCCCAGGATCAATAAGAGAAAAACAATTCTTATCTGAAATTGCTGAACAGAATGTTGCCCCACCTGTAGCTGCTCCAGAATTTCTACAGGAAATAAAGGAACCAACTCATGACCACGAAGAATTGGTTGAAGAAGTTGAAGAGCCAATAGTTGACGCAACTGAAAAAAAGAAAAGTCGCTGGAAAAAATAAGGTAGCGCATGAGACAATTTATCGGTAAGGGTGACTTCGTTTGGTTTATTGGAGTTGTCGAAGATAGGAATGATCCAGCCCAGCTCGGGAGGGTGAGAGTCCGCACATTCGGCTTGCACACAGAAGACAAAGACCAAATTCCTACCGATAGCCTTCCTTGGGCAACGCCAATCAATAGCATAGAATCTGCTTCGATCAGTGGAATAGGAATATCCCCGACAGGAATGGTAGAAGGTTCTTGGGTTGTTGGATTCTTCATTGATGGAGACCGCGCTCAAGAACCTGCTATTGTCGGCACTTTGGCAGGTGCACCGAATACAAGCTCAAATCCAAATATTGGGTTCAATGATCCCAATGGGGTGTATCCAAAATATCTTGACGAGTCTGATGTCAACTCAAGGGCACGTGGGGTAGCAATACCAGCCATTATCCCAGAGGTTGATAAAATAGATACTCCGGTCTCGCCTTATAATCCTGTGTACCCAATGAACCACGTCAAGTCGACGGAGTCAGGTCACTATAAGGAATATGATGACACTGCTGACGCGGAAAGAATTAAAGAGTTTCATAAAAGCGGTTCATTTTATGAGATATACCCAGATGGAACTAAAGTTACAAAAGTTGTTAAAGACAATTACACAGTAACAGCTGGTGATGATAAATTACATGTCAAAGGGAATGTTACTATATATGTAGATGGCGACACGAATATTACAGTTGCGGGAACTACTACTGTCAATACACCAACGACAAACTGGACTGGTGATATAAACTTGACAGGCGATCTGAATATTACTGGAACCTCTACCGCATCAGGTGATCACGTTTCGGCAGGAATATCTGGTAAGGGTCATACTCATAAAGATACCGAAGGACTAGCTGCTGGTATTTCCAGCAAGCCACAATAGGTGATGATTAATGGCCATTAAATTATTAGACGAATCAACCTTCTCGCTTAAAATTGGAGGCATTGAAGTTGCCAATACGACAAGCGTAGGCACGATAGGTGGACAACTAGTATTCGGCGATTGGGTTATCGTCAACGAATCTGGTGAGTTGGTATTCAAGCTGAACGGTGTTGTTAAGATGCGTCTTAATACATCTGGTATCTCAGGAGTCTCGGATGCGGTTTCCACCTTCAAGACTTTCACATTCACCTCAACAAATAGTGCCAACTCATTCTCTGGTACAGATGATGATGGGACTACTCTAACATATACTGCTGGGAAGGTCGGTGCTTATTTGAATGGCATCAGGCTGGTGGCTAATACTGATTTTACTGCTGTCGGTGGGTCTACCGTTAATTTTATTGATGCTACTTCTAATGGAGACATCATTACAGTAGAATCGTTCTAAGTTACTCTTATAAATAGATTATCAATTGATGCTTAATTAGAACAGTTGATATACATTTAAAGGGTTACATTTCTATTATACTATATTATTGAAAAAAGTAAAGGTTTATTTTATGAATACTCACGATAGTTTAACAAATTTATTCGAAACGTACACAGCTGAAAGCGAAAAGTTTGAATCTGGTAATAAAGCGGCTGGCACCAGAGCAAGAAAGGCATTAGCAGAAATAAGTAAGTTGTGTAAAGACAGACGCAAAGAGATACAAGAATCTAAGAACACATAAAGTAGAGAGATATGGCTGGCAAGACTAAAAATAAAGAAATCTTCAGTGATCTGGATTTGGGGTTCTATGCTCATCCTATCACTCAGGCTGTATCTCGGAAAACTAATAGGGACTCAGTGCGACAATCTGTTAAGTCCCTTGTGTTGACTGATTATTTCGAAAGACCATTCAAATCAAATATCGGATGTAGCATTCGGTATTATC
>Ga0307488_10001011_pt1 | contig 23517 bp, 18 predicted proteins | sample SB02metaG_FD_202248 | JGI IMG/M metagenome (GOLD analysis project Ga0307488, IMG submission 202248) | Sea-ice brine microbial communities from Beaufort Sea near Barrow, Alaska, United States - SB 0.2 | ecosystem: Environmental > Aquatic > Marine > Coastal | place: USA: Alaska | collected... | reverse complement strand
AAAGATTACTGCGAGATAGTCGACATCACTGGCAAGATAATCAGACATGACAAAGCAGGACATATCGACCAGCAGCAACAACCTATTCTGAAAAGGTTAGGTATATCAGACGAACAGTGGCTCACCCCGACCACCGAGTTTGAAGAACACTTTTGTTATGCCGCAGGGGCAGAGCAATTGATGAACCAGTTTAAAGAGCACACAGGTCATCAACGTATTCGAGGCATGGGAAAGGCCAAACCTTGTTACGCTGCGCTTATAACTTCAATCAACTAGTCAATTTATTACTAATTTGGCACATCTATATGTGAAATTCCATTTACTCATACAAATGACTAGAAACATTCGACCTGCTAGATAACTGCTCCATAAATCCATTTATGAACTAAAAATCAACTTAGTTTTTTTAGGTTTTTATTTAAGTTTATAAGATGGGTGGCTTGATAAATTTGCATGATAAATTTGTTCTGAGACAAGATGTACCAGAGCGTACTATCGATATTGCTTTTGGCTCGAATGTCGCCGTCACACCAATCTTGATATGGATGAAAAATCTGTGCTTGTTCGGGGTGCAGTTCACCTGTGGCGACTTTTTGATCAGTGGGTGGATAACAGATGTATTCGGGAACAGAGCACGTTGATGCTCTGTTCTTAAATTTAAGAGGGCACTACAATTCGCTGATTTTTATTTTATTTATTACTTTAGGTTCCTATATAGACATTTCATCGGCTCTGAATCTGCAGGCTCCATGATTGAGTGCATTTGATTCTCGATTTAAATAGTAAGAAATGTAATCAATTAAATCACCTAAATTTGGGCCATTTCTGTCTTGATATATATCCCAACAAGCAGTCCAATTAACCCTTTAAATCACAAATACAATATTTTTTGAAATCACTATCTTATTTCGGAAAGTGGAGTAATATCCGCGAATTATCCCCCTCTCAGTCTATTTTTAATGGTAATTGGTTTTCACGAACAAAAAGAAAAGCGCCTATTAACCCTGTCTTTCTATGTGGCTGGATTATTTGTTTTTGTTGCTTTTGGTTTTGCCCTTATTACTCATTCTGATGCTATTTTATTTGACGGTATTTATTCTCTTATTTCTTTTTTCATGGCTTTGTTAACGTTGAAAGTGGCTAACCTTGTGCAAATGCCCGACGATGACAGATTTCACTTTGGCTATACCGCCATTGAACCCACTCTTAATCTATTTAAATCATTAATTATTATTGCCACTTGTTTGTACGCGGTTGTTGGGTCTATAAATAGTTTGATGACTGGTGGCAATTCTGCGGAATTCGGGCTGGCGATAATTTATGGTGCTATAGCAACAGCAGGCTGTTTTGCAGTATCCAGTTATATGAAACATAAAGGTAGTCTTTTGCGTTCAGATTTAGTTGGCGTTGATGCTCATACCTGGTTTGTGGACGGAGTGCTAAGTGCATCAATATTACTGGGTTTTGGTCTTGCTTATTTTATCGAAAAAACTAGTTTTGCCAGCTATGCCCCCTTGGTCGATCCATTACTACTTATTTTATTGGGCACTGCGATTTTACCTATACCAGGCAAAATTATGCTCGATAGCCTTAAAGAAGTCATTAACAAAGCACCGCCTGAAGCTGTTACTGCGGTAATTGAGAAAAAACTCAAGCAAACGCTTTTAGCTGTTCCTTATGAACATGTTGAAGTACGTATCAGCAAACGTGGAAGAGATCTTTATATATTGGTACATATCATAGTTAATGAGTCATTTTCAGTTGCCACTATTAGCGAACTCGATGACATTCGAATAAGTTGCGAAGCAGCAATGCGTGATTGGAACCCATCGATTATCATGGATATTTTGTTTATTAAAGATCCAAAGTTGGCGGGATAGGCGGAATGAATTTGCGTAACCCATTTTTAATTGGGAGTTTATATAATTGGGTGTTTTCTTAGCTGCTTTTTCATCGGTTCTGACCTCGTAGGTTTCGGTTTCAAATCCCTTATTACGGCTTAGGTTTTCCCACATGAACAACTACTGTGTTGTTACTTAGAAATTCATAAATTACAGCCGCTTTCATTACCATTCTATCATCTCCGGTAACTAGACAATCTACACTCGATACCATGGACACGTGTCCCATATCATTGAAGGAACGCCGGAACCCTTTGTCGTGCTAAAGCTTCGTATCAGGCTCATAGTCGATGTAATTAAGCATCGAATACATCGCTGAGACTTTTTGTCTAGTTGTCATGTCTTGATCAGGGGTAATGTGATTTTGGTCGATTCGGAAAAACGCTTCCAAAGTCAATGAATCTATTCCTTCGATTTCACTCAATATATTCCAAATCTGACCTATTACATTAGGGAACTTAATGGACTATCAAATGATGCGGTTGAAGTTTAATTGCTTCTCTAATGTTATTAATTGGAGACCAATTTGGATCACCGTTGACCGAATCGATACATGAATTTCGCGCAGCAATAATCCCTTCAAATCTAACACTTAGTGCTTCATTTTGCTCTTTCAACATATGAGTTAAACTAGTTAATTCTTTCTGTGTAGTATCACCAGAATTGATCTTGAATACGTCTTTTAAGAGAACAGACAACTCTGGCAGAAATTTAGCGTCAGTTGCTAAAGTAAGCCTCTCAAACATTTGAACATTATCTTTACTTAAACCAGCAAGAGTAGTTCCGAGTAATCCACCGTAAAGTTTTTGCATCAATCTGTATATCGCAAGTTCGACATACTCATACTCTTTGTTTGATATGAGTTTGATATGAGTTCGGTATAAATTTCGTGAGGACTCGAATCACGAATAGCAAGTTGTTTTTGTTCAACTGAATTACCATCTGTTAATGGTTTTATAAATAAACTGATCGAACAAACTAACAGATCGAGAAATTTCTTAGAGTACTTTGCTTCGTTTCTGCCAGCGTACGCAATTTCGTTTAGCGTATATTTTGAGTAAACAACTTGATAATTTTCGCGCAAATAATCCTCCATCTTAGGTGAAGGCCCTTGTTAAGGTGATCGAGGATATTTTTGGTCGATGTACGCCAAAGGTTTAACATTTATATAGATTGGTGCATCTTCTTTCTTTATTGCTAGCCATTCAGAACTACTCATATCCGTACACTTCCAGTTTCATGTCTTTGACTGCAGATATCGGGGCCATAAAAACATTAAATTTTCTATCTCGTCTTTAATATTGCATTGATGAGTTGTACTCAAAGCATCCCAGTAGCACTTAATATCAACCGAATACCTAACCCTGCAGTCACTATCACCACTATTGCACCCAGCGTATTGCCTAACCATTTATTTACGTATTGACCTAACTGTTGTTTCTGGTTCATCACAACTAACAAAAACATGGCGACAATAGGCAACAATAAACCATTAGCAAATTGTGCGGCCAGTATAATACTTATGGGTTTGATGCCGGTTAACGCTAAGGCTGCACCACTAAAAATTACGCTTAAAGCAATCAGTTTGAAGATTCGTGACGAAGTGCCGCCTTTAATCCCTAATATTTCTGTCACTGCGTAGGCGGTGGCTAAAGGGGCAGTGATTGAACTGCTTAAACCTGCTGCAAAAAAGCCCATGCCTAACATGGTTTTTGAAAACGAACCGAATAGAGGCTCCAATTGTGTAGCCATATCGCCGGCCCCTGATATGTTCAAACCGCTGCCAAAAATGCTGGCTGCGGCGGTGGAAGCTATCAATATTGTAATCAAACCACCTAGTCCAATGGCGGTAGCAGTATCTGCACGAGCATGTTTTAAATCGTTAATCGATGACCACTTAGCTTTTACCGCAGAGGCGTGTAAAAACAGGTTGTAGGGCACGACTGTTGTGCCAATAAGAGCTATTACGGTTAACAGACTACCGTCCGGAATTTTGGGTGTGGTAAGTCCTTTAAAAAGTGCCGTTAAATCTGGTCCTACTGAGATAAAAGTGGCAATAAATGCTAGTGCCATAAGCGCCACTAACATAAGCAATATACACTCAATCTGTTTATATGAGCCGCGCCACAATAAAATACCCGCTAACAGTGAAATTACGATAACAGAAATGCGGTAAAGCGACTGACTCTGATCTGTTAGTGCTTGAATGCCTAATGCCGCGCCAGATAAATTGCCAGCTTCGTAAGCTGCGTTACCCAGATACAGGGCCACCATGATCAAACTAAATAGTGGCCACTTCCAGACAGACTGAGTCAGCATAATTCGCAGTGTTTCGCCTAAACCTTGTTGGGTGACTAACCCCAACCGGGCAGACATTTCTTGCAAAATAATGGTGGCGACAGTAGCAAACAGTAGAGCCCACAGCAGGGTGTAGCCGTAATTTGCTCCTGCCAAAGTGCAAGCAGTAACGGTTCCTGGGCCAATAAAGGCAGCCGCAATTAAGGCACCTGGGCCAATATTTTTAATACGTTTTAACATAGGTTTTTACTTGCTTTTTTCTTATTATGAGATAGGTGGGTACATCACACATCGGCTTTTCCAAACCCTCCACCAGTGGGTGATTGAATAGATATACTGTCCCCAGCGTTAACGGTAGTATGCTCACATCCTGCTAAATCTTGATGCTCGCCGTTGGGTTTCGTTAACCAGTTGCGTCCAATCCGTCCCGCTTCACCGCCGTTAAGACCGAAGGGTGGAGTTATTCGGTGTCCTGATAAAATCGAGCACTGCATATCTTCTAAAAAGGTAATGGTGCGAGTAATACCGTCTCCTGCATTGTATTTACCTTTGCCACCTGAATCGCGGTCAATTCTGAATTCTTTGAGGATCACCGGGTAACGTTGCTCCAGTATTTCGGGGTCGGTCATACGGGTATTTGTCATATGGGTATGCACTGCGGCTACACCATTAAAACCTTCCCCTAAAGGGATAACTCCCGCAGGACTGCCAGAACAAATTGTTTCGTAATACTGATAACGTTCATTTCCAAATGTGAGGTTATTCATAGTGCCTTGGCTTGAACCTAATACACCTAAGGCAGCAAATAGAGCATTGGTCACCGCTTGGCTAGTTTCAACATTACCTGCTACTACCGCCGCTGGGAAATATGGATTAAGTAACGAGCCTTCAGGCACAATAATATCTAGCGCTTGCATGCAGCCTGCGTTAAGCGGGACATCATCGTTAACCAAACATCTAAATACATACATTACAGCAGCTTGAGTTATAGCTTTTGGGGCATTCAAATTGTTGTTTTGTTGCTCACTGGTGCCTGTAAAATCAATACATGCCTTTAATTTGGTTTTATCAATACTGATTTTAACCACAATGGTGGCACCCGATTCTAACGGGTAGCTAAACTCGCCATCTTCTAATTTAGCCAGCACTTTTTGTACTGAGGTTTTGGCGCTGTCTTGGATATGTTGCATATAAGCATAAACAGTTTTAAGACTATGCTGCTCGACCAGCTTCAGTAATTCATTTACACCTGTTTTATTAGCAGCGGTTTGCGCCATTAAATCAGCCATATTTTGGGCGATATTTCTAGCTGGATAATCACCTGAAGAAAAAAGCTTTTCAAGACGCACAGTTTGAAAATGCCCTTGTTCAATTAGTTTTACGCTGTCTAGTAATATGCCTTCTTGATGGATATCTGTGGCCAGGGAAGACATGGAACCCGGTGCAATGCCTCCCACGTCTTCATGGTGAGCACGGCTGGCGACATAAAATAAAATATTGGCGTTAGCCGAGTCAAACACTGGGGTAATAACTGTAATATCGGGAAGGTGAGAGCCACCGTTGTAGGGATTATTTTGTACAAACACGTCGCCTGCATTGATGGATTGAGTACCATTAATAATCACTTTGACACTGGCATCCATTGAGCCTAAATGCACCGGCACATGTGGTGCGTTGGCAATCAAGTTCCCAGTTGCATCAAAAATGGCACAGGAAAAGTCTAAACGTTCTTTAACGTTAACCGACTGTGACGTATTACGCAGCACTATGCCCATTTGCTGCGCTATGCTCATAAAAGCACTGTTAAATAGCTCTAGGGTGACGGGGTCTGCCTTACCTAGCGTGTTTTGTTGTGAGGATAAAGATAAAGATGAGACTGAGTCTAATGTCGTTTTGACTTTCTCAAAGTGAAGCACCAAATGGCCATTAACATTGACCTTCACTCGCCAGTTTTTTTCAACAATGATGGTGCCTGTAGATTCAACAATGATAGCTGGGCCTATTACCTCATGACCAAATTTAAGTGAGGATAGCTTAATGACAGGGGTCTCTAACCATTCACCTTGGCTATATATTTGCCTCACGCTTTGTATTTTTATAGGTACATCGCTGGCTATCGTTTGTTTGGCTTCTGAGATTTTTTCGGCGCCACCAAAAGACTCAACAATCACAGTATCAATCACTATGGATTTATCAGGCGCACTAAACCCAAATTGTTGATTATGCTGATCTGTAAAGCGTTGTTGCATGGCTGCAAAAGTATCTATGGGGATGTTAAGGCTGGTGTCGGTATTAAGGTATTTGAGTAAAGCAGTACAGTGATGAATGATTTGGCTATTGTTTAAGCCTTGTCTGTTTAAGTCTTGCATATTAGCTTGTTTAAGTTGCTCAACAGCCATATCTATGGCTTGCATGTCACCACTTTGAATAAGTGGGCTTGCTACCTTTTGGCGTTCTACTTGTATATCGGCCAATCCCATACCGTAAGCTGATAATATGCCAGAATAACTATGCAAAAATATGGTTTTAATGCCTAACTTTTCAGCCACCAAACAAGCATGTTGTCCACCTGCACCACCAAAACAGTTCAGCACATAGTTGGACACGTCATAACCACGGGCAATGGATATTTTTTTGATGGCTTGCGCCATATGTTGAATAGCAATCGCTAGAAAACCTTCCGCTACGTCTTCAGCGCAACGTCCATCATCAATGATTTTCGCGATGTCTGCAAAAGCTTGTACTGAACTTGTCTTATCTAAAGGCTGGTTTTGTTTTGGGCCAAAAATACTAGGGAAAAAATCGGCCTGAATTTTTCCTAAACATAGGTTAATGTCGGTCACTGCAAGTTTGCCATTGCGTCGATAACATACTGGTCCTGGAACGGCGCCTGCAGACTCAGGGCCGACCCGAAAACGTCCATCCTGGTAACGTAAGACTGAACCACCACCGGCAGCTACAGTATGGATGTGTAACATAGGCACACGCATACGCACACCCGCGACTTCCGTTTCGTAGGCTTTCTCAAACTCGCCAGCATAGTGAGATACATCGGTAGAGGTACCACCCATATCAAAGCCAATGATTTTATCAAACCCTGCTAGTTTAGAGGTGTGCACAGCACCGACTATACCGCCAGCGGGGCCAGATAAAATTGCATCTCGGCCACGAAATGTATCTGCGCTAGTTAGGCCACCAGAGGACTGCATAAATAATAATTGTGCAGCTGTTTTTTGGTTAAGCCCTTTGCTAATGTTTTGTATGTATCTTAATAGCATAGGGGTGAGGTAAGCATCCACCAAAGTGGTTTCACCTCTAGATATTAGTTTTTGTAAGGGACTGACTTCATGGCTGGCTGAAATTTGTTTATAGCCAATTTCTTTGGCCAACTGCATCAGTTGTTTTTCATGCTGATTATATTGGTAGCCATGCATTAGCACTATTGCAATGGTTGTTAAGCCTTGGTTAAAGGCACTTTCCAATGCTTTTTTAGATAATTCAATATCCAGCGCTTGTAAGACTTCACCCTTAGCCGTGACTCTCTCATTTATCTCCACTACCTGAGTATATAGAATATCTGGCTTTTCAATCTTTAAGGCAAAGGTATCGGGGCGTGCCTGATACCCAATTTCAAGTGCATCTTTAAAACCTTTAGTGATCGCTAACAACACACTGTCACCTTTACGCTCTAGTAAAGCGTTAGTCGCAACTGTGGTACCCATTTTGATTTTGTCGATTAGGCCATCAGGCACGGGATCAGACTGGCGGATATCCAAAATAGACTTAATACCAAATACAGCAGCATCATCATAGGCTTCTGGATTTTCTGATAGGTATTTTTTGCATTGTAGGGTGCCATCTGGATGCCGAGCAATGATATCGGTGAAAGTACCGCCGCGGTCGATCCAAAATTGCCAGTTTTTATAAGGTGTATGAAAGTCTTTAGTCATTGGATATGCAGTTGAGAACCTTAATTATGATTATGCCAGACCTTATGCTTTAATCTATTAACTTGGATAGAAATATATAAGTAGGCGTAAACGTTATGATTATTATCACTGGTGATTTGTTGATCAAAGATGGCAGCATGCAGCAATCTATGCAAGCATGTCAAAAACATGTTGCTCACTCGCGCACTGAGCCAGGTTGTATTAGCCATAGCGTGTATCAAGATCCTGAAAATGGATTACGTTTGTTTTTTTATGAACAATGGGAAGACCAAGCTAGCATCGATGCACATTTCGTTTTACCTAGTTCTTTAGCTTTTGTTGCAGCGGTAACAACATTGGTTTCTGCTCCACCTAATTTGCATATTTTTAACGCCACACAAATTAAATAAAGCCTTATCTAAACTTTTTGAATACCTTTAGCGACATAATAAAGAACAATACACTCGTTTATATAACTGGAAAGGATTTCGACATGAAAAAATCAATTATTATCTGTTTAGTGTTATCCATTACATTTCTATGCAAAGGGCTTTTCGCAGATGGTTGGGGCACTGCCAATTTAAGCAAAAAAGTACAGTTGGCTTTAGCCGCTGACTCTATCGTTCAGCTGAGTATTGATGCAGGTGCCGGTGATTTGAAGATCACAGGTGTAGCAGGTCAGTCAGAGATTACTGTCGTTGCTAAAGTGTTGGGCGATAATTTGAGTGATGATGATTATGTACTGAGCCTTGAAAAAAAAGGTGACAAAGCGCTACTTATTGCCCAATTCAATGACAACACTTACAACAGTGAAAGAATCGACCTAGAAGTCAGCATGCCGTCCTTTTTGGCTTTGTTAGTTAACGATAAGTCTGGTGATATATCAATTGAATCGGTCAGCAATGGACTCACTTTGAATGATCGTTCGGGGGATATTAAGTTGAGTAACATTGCAGGTCTAGTGAGAATTGAAGACCGCTCTGGAGATGTTATTGGAGGTGATCTGCGAGGCGACGTGATCATCAATGATCGCTCTGGTGAGATCCATCTGAAAGATGTAATAGGTGACGTAAACATTGATGATTCTTCGGGCGATATTCGCGTGCAAAAAATATCAGGTGTCGTCACAGTTGAAGACAGTTCTGGTGATATCAATGTTAACGGTGCTGCTGATTTTAAGTTAATCAGCGATGGTTCTGGTGATGTCCGTTTGCGGAATATAAAAATGGATCTAAAGTAGCTCTAGCGGAAGTGAGGTCAAGGCTCTTTTTGAGGCTACTCATTCATAGGTGGTTCTAGTCAGCGATAACGCAATCACGTTCCTGCTTTTTTGCCTGCGATAGAGCTTAACTTACTAGTTAATGGATTTAAAGTGAGCGACATCAAAATAGATAGGTTAGCTATCAATGAAAATGAAATAGTACAAATTTTAGAGATTGTATCCGCTGACTCAATACCTGTTTAATAGCTCTTTACTTCTTGGCTAATACCCCAGAGCTTATTCATCTTAATGGCAAGTATGTTGTGTCTCGCACGTTATGACGAAATCATCCTCACTTTTATTCAAACCTGCATATGATATTCTAACTTTACCTGACATACCGAACGTGGATAATTGAATGGCACAGTGGTTAGATGCAAAAGTGGTGAGTAGAACAGATTGGAATGACCATTTGTTTAGTTTACGTTTTTCTTGTGCTGACTTTCCTAAGTTTACGGCCGGGCAGTTTACTAAAGTCGGTGTTGAACAAGATGAAAAAATTATCTCTCGCCCTTATTCACTCGTTAGTGGGCCTGATGATAATGAGATAGAGATTATTGCGGTGCCGGTTGAAAATGGTTTGTTGTCTCCCAAGTTACACGCATTAAAAGTCGGCGATTCTTTAAAAATCATGTCACCTGCAACCGGGTTTCTGATCCTTGACGAAGTGCCTAAAAGTCGTGATTTATGGTTAATGGCGACGGGTACCGGCGTGGGACCTTTTTTATCTATTCTAGCCACAGAGCAGGTCTGGCAGAATTATGAAAATATAATATTGGTCTACGGCGCACGTTATGACGATGACATTGCGTATAAGAAGTTGATTGCCACTTGGTCTGAGCAATACCCAGATAAGTTTCATTTTGTACCAATCGTAAGCCGTGAACGCAAGGCCGATAGATTACACGGGCGTATTCCGACATTACTTAAAACATCCCTGATTCAGGAACAAGTAGGCTTGGATATTCATCCTGCTCATAGTCAAGTGATGTTATGTGGCAACCCAGCTATGATCGAACAGGCCACACAAACCTTAATAGAATTGGGTTTATCGAAACACCTTCGCCGTTCGCCAGGGCAAATATCTTTGGAGCGGTATTGGTAGAAAAAGATTAGCTGCCAGTTATGGATTTCTAATGAGTAAAAGTAGGGTAGAACCGGTATCTATGGCCTAATCTGTTGCGGATCCACTTATGGATGTAGCGCCTTGATCCTTGCTGAAGACCAATTCATGGATTGTTGAAACAATGCTGCGGCCTGAGTGGAATCAACACAGACTACTTGGCAGTGCGGATCAATTTTATCCCACTCTGCATTTTCAAATAGTTCACATAATTTTAAGATATCTGCAAATTTGCCCACTCGGTTAACAATGGCTTGTTTCATTTCTAATGATAGTGGCAGTTTATCCATCAGTTCCTTAATGTCGCCATCGACCATGGCATCAAGCAAAGACAATAATCCGGTCAAAAATCCGGAAGACTGTGAATCGCTAGGTGTAACATTCTGATCCACTAACTCACAGAACCTAGCTCTAACTAACGCCATAACGGTTAATTCTTGTGGTTTATTTTGAGAAAATTGTGCACTAAACAGAAGCGAAACAAAGCGTTTAAGCTCTTGCATACCCAATACTACAACCGCTTGTTTAATCGTTTCAATTATTACCGCTCGCTTAAATATGGGGGATTGTGCATAGCGTAATAATTTAAATGATAAATGAACATCGCCTTCAAAGATTGAAATTATCGATGTGATCTCAGGTTCAGCTTTGTTGACTTCAGTCATAAGATGAATAACAGATAATTGAGACGGGTTAAAAGCAACCGTTTTAATAACATTGGGCTTGCTAAAAAAATACCCTTGAAAGTATTCACAACCGATGCCTAAAGCATGATGATAATCTTTATAGGTTTCAATCTTTTCAGCCAGTAACTTGATGTGAGGGAAAGGAACTAAGGTAGCTAATATTTTTGTAAACTGAGCTTCCGATGTTATTGAATAATCCAGTTTTATGATATCTATATACGGAAAAAAGTGCAGCCAAATTGGGTTATGTTCATAGTCATCTAAAGCAATGGTGTAACCCTTTTCTTTTAAATCGATACAGATTGCGAGTAACTTTTTCCCAGGTTTTGCAGTCTCTAAAATTTCAACCACAATTTGCTCACAAGGAAGCAATAAAGGGTAGCCTTGGATTAATGAGTCTAGGGTGAAATTGATAAAGGCTAGTGAGCCTTCCGTCAAACTATGCAACCCTAGATTAAACTCCAAACCGTCGATGAGTTTTGCGGTTGCCTCGTTGCCATTAATTTCCGGAAATATGTTTTCTAAACTATCTCTAAATAATAATTCATATGCATACAAATCCTTATTTTTATTTAAAATTGCTTGGCGTGCTACATAAAAACTCACTAAATTACCTTTTAAATATATTTATAAAAAACTCAAGAGTAAAACAATCAGATACCGTTCATTTAGGTTTAATCCAGCTTTATTATTGATTACTTTTATACCCTCATTATTTAGAATTACAATCTGTATTGGCATAATCAGCGCTGTTTTTTTGTCAACGCTTATAATCTCAAGGCAGAATAACCTAAACCTCTGGTTACGTGTTGCACTGTGTCCACAGATGTTTGTTATATATCAACAATGACATTCATGCTCATCAATACCTTTGAAGCAGATAACTTGAAGACGTCAGTCAACCCGACGCTAAAGAGTTGAGTGTAAATTTATTGCTCAGACATTCGGTAACCTTGACTTTAGCCGCTATTTGGCCATTTCACATGACTGGCCACAAGTGATGCTTTACAACGTTAAAATAAAGTTAATTACAAAGACTCAGTAAACATCAGGATCTGCAAAAACGTAATGCTAAGATATTGGAATAAAGAGAGTGCGTATTTAACGGCCTCTTAATTTTTGTTATAGCAACCATACTAGCAGTTACCCAAATGATTAAAACTCCAACAAAATCGGTGCCTGTTGAATAGGTAAGGGATGTGGCTTATTCTTGCTATCCTCAACAAGCTCCAAAGGAGTCTAGGCATGACTGCTCGATTTTCAGAAAAAACAATTATTATCACTGGTGCATCTGCAGGTGTAGGCGCTGCATGCGCTCGGGCTTTTGCGACTCAAAAAGCTAACTTAGTATTGGTGGCTAGGGGCCAAGAAGGACTGGACTTAATTAAACAGGAATTGTCGACTCAGACAAAAGTACTTACCGTTGCAATGGATGTATCAGATACCGAGCAATGTTTGGCTTTGTTTGCCAAAGCTGAGCAAGAATTTGGAAGCGTTGACGTGTTGGTGAACAATGCCGGCATGCACAGCAGAGGTAACCTTGAGACTATCTCTCCAGCAGACGTAGGTGCAATGGTTGATATCAATCTTCGGGCTCCTCTGATGCTTTCTTGTGCGGCTATTCCGTATCTGCGCCGTGCTGGTGGCGGTGCTATTGTTATGGTTGGCTCACTTGCAGGCATGGCTCCTTTGCAGGGGGCGGCAACCTATTCTGGCACTAAAGCTGGGCTGCGTGCATTTGCTTACGCCTTAGCTGATGAGATGCAAGGCACGGGCATACATGTTGGAGTCGTTTCTCCTGGGCCGATTGACACTGGCTTTATTATGGATGAGATTAATAACGTTGAAGATATTGTCTTTTCCCAGCCTATGAGCAGTGCTCATGAAGTCGCTGATGCAGTGTTGAGAATAGCTGCAGGGGATAAACTAGAAATCCCTATGCCAGCTTCCAGCGGCAGGATGGTAACTTTAGCTTATTTGTTTCCTTGGCTACGTCGTTATTTGCGTCCAAAACTATATGCTAAGGGACGTAAAAATAAAGATAAGTATCGTAATCGACAGATTAAAAAATAACTTTTTATGTATATAACGAAACTGAATTATATCGACCAATATAGCTTTCAACCGGTCATATCGTTGAAAGGCATGTTTGAGTGTTTATCAAATATAGATACCTAAACATGACTGACTGATATTGTTATAGAGGAACCAAAAAGGCCTTTTAATCTAGGGCTGCTTATGACTGCCATGCGGTCAAAGCGCTCTGATTTTAATTGTCATCAATAATGTAGATAGGGTATTTAATGAAACGTTACTTATTGCCCGTCGTACTGTTGATTATGTTCGAATGCAATTTTGAAGCTAGTGCTGAGCAACCACAAATAGCATAGAATCATGACGAAAAGTGGAAAATGGACGAAAGCTTGCACACCGGTATGACTCTTATCAAACAAGAAATCATTAAAGATATAGATGCTGACTATTTCCCTAAGCGGCAATATGCGCAACTTGCTATTAAGCTAGATACGCCGCTTGCTTACCTTTTGAAAATTGTAAATTGCCAACCCAAGCAGATGCACAATTACATATTTCACTTGCAAAAATGGCTCAGGGTATTGCGATTATTAAGCAAGAAAGTAATAGAAAACAGGGTGTTATATTAGTCATGCAAGCATTAATAGACTATCCAAATTATTTTGATGATCCTGCTTGGCAGGATCTGCAGCATTAATCAGTTCGATAGCTAACAGTAAATCATTAAGAAGTGATTCTGTATGCAAAGCGTGATGAGACAGACATGGATGTTGGAAGGTTAAATATTTTATCAACAATTATTGATATCACAGTACCTGCAGCACATACCTTTGATGCCACATATTTGCTTTGGCGCAAGCAATAAAAAACCAATTTTCGCCAGTTTTAAGGCTATACACTTGAACCTTAACCGTTGCCTTGACCAAACCAATTCAACTTCTCATGCAAACTCACCACCGAACCCACAATAATTAAAGCGGGTGGTCTAATTTCAGCGGCTTCTGCTTTTTGCTGTATATCTTCTAAGGTGCCAGTCACCACTTTTTGTTGTGGGGTAGTAGCGGATTGCACCATGGCGATGGGTGTAGTGGCTGCAAGACCATGTTTAACTAACTGTTCACAGATAATAGGTAAGCCTGTCAAACCCATATAAAATACTATGGTTTGGTCTGGTTGAGCTAAGCCTTGCCAGTTTAGGTTGATGCTATTGTCTTGTAAGTGTCCGGTTGCAAAAACCACTGATTTAGCGTGATCTCGATGGGTTAGCGGTATACCTGCATAACTGGCTGCGCCGCTGGCTGCAGTAATACCGGGAACAACCTGAAAACTAACGCCATGTTTGATTAGAGTTTCGAGTTCTTCTCCGCCTCTACCAAAAATGAAAGGGTCGCCGCCTTTTAACCTGACTACGCGATTACCTGCTAAGGCTTCTTTGGCTAATAGATCATTAATTTCATCTTGAGGTATTGTGTGTTTGCTTTTAGCTTTGCCTACATAAATTTTTTCTGCATCGCGTCTTACCAGCTCAAGTATTTCTGGTGAAACTAAGCGGTCATAAACCACAACATCGGCTTTTTGCATTAAACGTAACGCTCTAAATGTCAATAAGTCAGGATCGCCAGGGCCGGCGCCTACAAGATACACTTCACCGACTGTTTTGCTGGCTTCAGGAGCGTTTAATTTTTCCAAAAATTTTTGTTCAGCAACTTTTTCGTTACCTTGTAAAATATTTTCGGCTATATCGCCGTCCAACACGTCTTCCCAAAAATAGCGGCGTTCTGTCACTGATTTGAAACGTTTTTTTACAGACTCTCTGAATTTTTCTGAAAACTGACCTAATAAACTCACTTTTTGTGGGATCACAGATTCGAGTTTTTGCCTTAAATATCTGAGTAATACTGGCGCTACTCCACCGCTACTCATAGCAATAATGATGGGTGAGCGGTCAACAATAGAGGGAGTAATAAATTGGCAAAGTGGAGTGTTATCCACCACGTTGACTAAAATCTTTTGGGCACGCGCTTGATCATGAATTTGTGCATTAAGTTCGCTGTTATCTGTGGCCACAAAAACCATTTGTTGGTTGCTAAGGTCCGACTCGATATAAGGCCTAACAATAAGCTTAATCTTTTCTTCTTTAGCAAATCGTTGCACTGTATCGCATGCCCAAGGGGCTACGACTGTGATATTCGCAGACGTTTTTAAGAGTAATTCCACTTTGCGTGCGGCTACTTCTCCAGCGCCTACGACCAAACAGGTTAAGTCTATGGTATCTAAAAATATCGGGAAGTATCGCATGTGTTATTACTCGTTAAGACAATATCATTATTGTGCCCTTTCAGACTGGAAGTGCAAACCAATTAAAATAGAATTGATATTCCATTAGGTTATTAAAAAATAGTAGCGCTGATATTGGGGATATAAAAAAAGGGCCTTATAGGCCCTTTTTCATTATTTTAAACTTTAGTCGCGGTTATCTGGATTACCACGTTTCTTTGGTGGTTGTTCAGACCATTCGCGCATACCTAAGCTTCGGCCTGCAACACGAGTCTTTTGCAAGGTGTCGTGAGTTGCTTTTGGCATATCTTTAGGCAAATCTACAGTGCTGAAATTATCATAGATTTCGATAGAACCGATATTTTTACTACTGATGTTAGCTTCGTTAGCGATAGCGCCCACTATGTTGCCTGGTTTGGCACCATGAGTATGACCAACTTCTATACGATAACGCTGCATTCCTTCACTAGGTGGTCCAGATTTGCGTTCGCGTTTAACACGCTCACCGCCTCCACGTTCACCACCACGTTCAGGACGAGCACCGCGATCTCTTGGCGCACGATCATTTCTGTCGTTACGGTCATTTCTTGGTGGCGCAGCATTTAAATCAGGACGGTCACTATCTTTAAGGATAAGTGGCTCATCACCTTGAGCGATTTTGGCTAATGCTGCCATGATCACTTCTGGCGAAGCTTCAGTTTCTGCTTGAATTGATTCAACTATAGGGATAAGTGTCTCAATTGATGCATCACCTATGGCTTCAATCACACTGCTTTTGAAACGAGATAAACGAGTTTCATTAAGTTGTGAGATTGACGGGATAGTCATTGCATCAATTGTCTGCCTAGTGGCGCGTTCGATAGAAAACAACATACGTTTTTCACGATGTGAAATAAATAATATTGCATCACCTTCACGACCAGCGCGACCAGTACGGCCAATACGGTGAACATATGATTCAGTATCGTAAGGAACGTCAAAGTTGATTACATGGCTAACACGTTCAACATCAAGACCACGTGCTACCACATCTGTAGCAACTAGAATATCAATTTTGCCTTTCTTCAAGCGGTCAACGGTTCGTTCACGTGAGTTTTGTGGAATATCACCGTTAAGTGGTTCAACTGCATAACCTCTCGCAGAAAGTTTTTCAGCCAATTCCATGGTGGCTGTTTTAGTACGCACGAAGATAATCACACCATCGAAAACTTCTACTTCTAGTATGCGAGTGAGGGCTTCTAACTTGTGATGTCCAGCAACTTGGCAATAACGCTGGCGAATGGTACTAGCTGTGGCAACTTTAGATTCGATTTTGACTGATTTAGGGTCATTTAAATAACGTTTCGTTATTTTACGAATAGCATCAGGCATAGTCGCTGAAAACAACGCAGTTTGGCGCTCTTTTGGAGCATGACCCAATATCCACTCTACATCATCAATGAAACCCATACGTAACATTTCATCAGCTTCATCAAGTACTAAAAACTTCAATTTATCAAGTTTTAGGGTGCCCTTTTTAATATGGTCTATTACGCGGCCAGGTGTGCCGACAACAACTTGTGTGCCACGTTTCAGCTGACGAATTTGGTTATCGTAAGATGAACCGCCATAAATAGGTAAAACGTTAATTTTCTTAAGAAAACTAGCATAAACCTGAAAGGCTTCAGCTACTTGAATGGCTAACTCTCTGGTAGGAGTCAACACCAATAGTTGGGTGCTTTTATCGTCAGGATCAATATTGGCCAACATAGGCAAAGCAAAAGCAGCGGTTTTTCCGGTACCTGTTTGCGCGGTGCCTAATAAATCTTGGCCTCCAATAATAAGTGGAATACACTCTGCTTGAATAGGTGTGGGTTTTTCATAGCCGACTTTGTCTAATGCTTGCAGCAGTTCTTCGGGTAGGTTTAAATCTCTAAATGTAACTTCAGATGTGGAGGTGGTCATCAATATTCCCAGGGTACAGGCAGGCACAGCATTATTTGAATCGGTAATACAATTTCTAAAATCAGTAATACAATTATCTAAGGCGAAGCCGGCACGGTTTCAAAGGTCAAATTATATTCGATATTCGCCATTTACTCCATGTAATGCTTTGTTTAATTGCATTATTTTTAGAAAATGCCATTTTGTGGTGCACAACTTTGTGGTTTATTGTCAATGTTGTTGCATAAATGTCATCAAGTTGCGGTATTTATTAACATTGGCGATGATTTTCTTCATTTTGCCAATTTTTTATAAAAAGTATTTTTAGGCTCAGGTATATCAATCACTATGCAATAAAGTATCAAGAAAGGTAGATTTATCCCTTTGAGAAAAACAGATTTAATCCAAGCTTGTTTAAATAATGGTCGGTTATCCACTGTACAACTTGCTGCTTTAAAGCTTTATCAGAGTTGATTGTCAGTACCTCACATGTTGAATATCACCAAATTCTTGAGGAATTAAATGACAGTTACGCACCTTTTTATCCTAATTCTGACACCTTAGATGTTAAAAGGTTAACCGATGATATCTTGCAAACTAAACAAGATATTTTACTGATAGATTTACCCAGGTCTTAAATGCTGTCAATTTAGAAAAAGTCACCGATCAAGATCTACACGAAGTGTTAAACGAAGAGTCATTATTTCAGGTTAGGTTAGCGGTTGAGTTTGAAGACTCAGCGGATGTAGTTTTATCGTCGCGGAGAGTATCAACAAACTGAAACTATCAGTAAGTTTTGAGGTTTACTTAATCAAAAATCACGTTTACTAATTACGACAAAGTGGCTGTGTACATCAAGTTTAAAGATGCAGATTATTTTAATCAAAAAATGAATACTACAGCAAATTTCGGAGCGGGCTTTGCCGATCCTGTATCTACTATTATTAAGCTTTATCAGAATATGTACAAGGCTGATTTAGAGATGTTGTTTCCCAATAGTCAGGTGCGAATGATAACTCTCGATAAAACCATAATAGTAGGCTCGACTCTATTGGGAGGTGCGGTAGTCATAGTAACTAAACCTGGCACTTCTTTACTGCTGTTAGTAGGGCTGTTGAGTTATTGGTTGGGATCCAGTAGTCAGGAGGTAGCAGTCAATACCCAGCAATTAATTGCTTTGGGTATTGGGGCAGGTGTATTAGGTGATTTTATTTTTTAAATAATGGTGTAAATTCAAAAGTCGTAAGCTGCGCTTTATGAAAGCGTAAGCAGACAATCTATACTTTAAAAATTTAGATAATAATTCAGGGAGTTTTCATAATCTTATAGATTCTGCTGAAGAGGGGAAATGCAAAGAGGCCATTTTGGCATATTATTTTCTTGTTACTATTGGCGGTCGATGACAAGTGAGCAGTTAGATAAGAAAATATAACGGTGGTTTTCAGAACAATTTGATTTTCAAATTGATTTTGAAATCGCCGATGCCTCAGCCAAATTAGAACGCTTTGGTGTCGTTAAATCTAATGATGGCCAACACATTGCATTCTCCATCAGCGCTGCACAATTACAACTTTATACTCAGTAGGATGGACGGTTTAACTTTTCAAAGCGCCATTAACCGAGTGAGTGGCCGTATTTTCCAATAAAACGTGGGGCGTTTGTCGCATCTGGTAAAAACTCATGTCATTATATATTAATAAGAATTTTTACAAGGAATAATCAACATGAAAAGTTTGAATTCAAAACAATTTAAATTTGCATTAGCTGTTGTAGCAATAGGCGTTTTATCCTCTTGCGGTAAGCAAACTAGTGACCAGTATATGCTGGAAGCTCAACAGTATGTTGCAGAAAATGATCCTGCAGCTGCAATTGTAGCGCTAAAAAATGCGGTGCAACTTGAGCCAAAGTCGGCCCAAGCCAGATTTGAACTTGGCCTGCTTTACATTCAACAGAAACAGTTTGAAAGTGCTGAGAAAGAGCTGAATCGCGCTCTGGAATATGGTTTTGAACCATCAAAAGTGTTGCCGTTATTAACCCGAGCTTATCAGCAAACAGGTGCCTACTCAGCCATCAGTAAATTAGAGCATCAGCAAAAAGGGCTAACCTCTGTGGAACGAGCTGAAATCGGCTATTTCAAAGTGGTTGCATTAGCTCGATTAAATAAAATAGACGATGCTCGTGTATTGATTGAAGAATTAAGAGAGATTGAGACGAGTTCAGTTTTTAAAGGGTTAACAGCAGCTTATATGCTGGTGTTAGACGAAGATTATGAAACAGCCGCCACTTCAGTATCTGAGCTGCGTGAACAAGCCCCGCAAAATGCAGAGGTATTGAAATTATTAGCTCAGCTAAAATTGTCGCTCGGTGCACCGGATGAAGCCGCCGAAATATTTACTGATTATGTTCAGTTTTATCCTGAGGATAAACAAACAACTTTTGTCTTAGCTAAATTATTAGTAGATATTGGTAAATTAGAAGCTGCGGAACCTTATATTGATGAACTTCTTTTATTAAATGATAAAAATCCCTTATTGAATCAATTAAAGTCTGCTGTATACGCGCAAAAAAGTGATTATGCCAATGCTCTTAAACATGCAGAGACAGCTATCATTGGCGGTATTGAAGAGCCGTCTATCCGCTTGATAGCAGGTTATTCCGCCTATCAAATACAAGACTACTCAAGTGCTAATCGGCATTTGACTTATATTGCTGGAGTACTGCCAGATAATCATCCTGGTCTCAAGTTGCTTGCAGTTAGCCAACTTCAGTTAGGGCTGACCTCAGAAGCAGGGGACGTATTAGGCAGGCTTGACCAATTATCAGACGAAGACGCGCCTTTATTTTCTAAGGCAAGCTATGAACTGCTTCGTGACGGTTTTGAAAAGGAAGCCAAGGTATTGATTGAAAAATCCACTAATATTAGCCGGACTGCCGAGGATTTAACGCGCTTAGGATTATTACAACTTTCTCTGAACAATCTTGATGGCATAGTCAACTTAGAAGAGGCGGTCAGTAAGTCGCCTGAATTGGTGAGTGCACAAAGCACACTAGCAAAAGCGTATATAGTCACTAAGCAATACGACAAAGCTTTGGAACTAGCAATTAATTGGAAAAACACCAGCCCCGCTGATTCAAAACCCTATATGTTGGCTGGCGATGTTTATACAAGGCAGCAGAAATTTGCAGAAGCAAAAGTAGAACTTGAAAAGGCATTATCGCTAGACACTAATAGCCCCTCTCCAAAACTGGCCATGGTTAATTTGGCGGTGGTACAAAAAGATATCCAACAAGCCAATATATTATTAGATCAGTTACTGATTCAATTTCCAAAGAATGTGCCTACATTGGCGACCTATTATTTGGTTAGCAAGCAAGCTAACAAACAATCCTCAGGAATTGAAAAGGTTAAAGCTGCTTTTGACCGCGAACCTTCAAATATTGCTATAAGATTACTGCTAGCTCGTGTTTATGCTGTTGAGACCAATTATTTAGAAGCAATTAAACTGTTGACTGCAGTAAAAGATCAACAAGAACTACCAAGAGCTTATTGGAAAACATTAGGTCAAAGTTTTATCAAAACTAATCAATTGCGACCTGCCACTTTGCATTATGATGCTTGGTTGGTTAAAGAGCCAAATGATAAGGACGCTATCGTAGGTAAGCTATTGTTACTGGATAATCTGAACAAGTTTGCAGAAGCCGCTCTGTTAACTCAAGGCTATCTTAAGAATCGTGACGATGTGCAGATGCAAATGTTAAATACTCATTTTTTACTGATGCAAGCGGATTATCCAGCGGCTCAAAAGGCGTATGATGCTTTGCCAGAGAATGTACTGGGATTACCCTTAGCTAAAGGTTTCCTCGCGCGCTTTCAGTTAAATAATAAACAACCAGAATTGGCGTTGGAAAACGCACTAGTTGCTTACAGTTCAACCCCAAATAATAGAAATCTGATCTTGATAGTTTTTACTTACGATATTTTGAAGCAAACTGATAAAACCATGCAACTGCTAACACAGCACGTAGAAAAATTTCCTCAAGACATGGCTGCTAGAATGTTATTGGCAGAAAGACAGATAGGTGGAGATTTATCAGGCGCAATGGCAAGTTATGAAATAGCTTTACAACAAAATGCTAATAATTATATTGCTAACAATAATTTAGCGTATTTGCATTTACAGAAAGGCGATATTGATAAAGCTAAAGAGTATGGGAGAAAGGCAGTTGAAATCAAACCTAATAACTCAGCAGCACTGGATACTTTAGCGCAAATATATGTTGCGGAGAAAGATTATGAAGAAGCTTTAAATTTGTACGAGCGGGCGATTACCGATGCCATGCAAAATGAAGAAATTTATCTAAATTACGTTGAAACCCTATTATTAGCGGAAGAAAAGATTTTAGCAGAACGTAAACTAGTCCAGCGAGAGATGAAACAAAAGGTATCTATTACACGCGTAGATAAACTAAAAGCTGACTTTGGTATTGAGTAAGCCGCTAATCCTTAAGCTCTATAAATGATTGTAGGTTGTTTAGATAACGTTAGTGTTGTGTTGGAAGGTCATAATTTATGGCCTTTTTTGTTTCAACGAACGAGTAATAAACCCCTGTAAACTTAACCTAGCTTGGCCAAAACTACTGTTTAGATAATTAGTAGACTATATCAATATTGATTGCCCTTAATCCATCACGTGCCATGTCACAGATACATCGTAAGCGTCTCATAAAGGCTGTCTTTCACATATCAACCTATTATCCCACAATGATGCACTAGTTTATTTATAACATTTCCAAAAAGAATAATATTTAGGTAGTTACAAGTGGCTTCGATTGACTGTTTGGTGGTATCTAGTAATGAATCTGATAGCAGGTAAGCGATTAAATTAGTTAAAATATCAGCCTACATATCCATTAGTCTACTTTAGATAAATGCTGAGCTAGTAAGGTAATACTATAATGAGCCATGATGGTGCATCGAAACTGTTGCATTTCAGTTTTGTCAGTAATCGATGCTGTTTAAGAAAATGCGCTTCAATTTTTTAGCTCATGGCTAAGAGAATAAACGTACTTCTCCAGCTTGGCGACGTTTGGCCTTAATGACTAACAAAAGTGTAATGAATCCAGGTAATGCTTGAAAATATAAAATGTTAGTATTCGCCGTGAGTCCACCAAATATTCCGGCAATAGTGATACATATGAGTAAAAATACTTTTAAACTTTGATTGCCGCTGATTAAGCCCCAAAGTAAACCAAAGCCCAAAAAGCTATTATATAAACCTTGGTTCATAGCTAATACTTCTGAAGATTGTGCCATCTCTGCTGTCATGGAGAATATTTTTTGTCCAACAGAATGATTCCAGAAAAAGATTTCTAGTACCATTATACCAATATGCAAAATGGCGACTAAAAAGGTCATAAAACCAGCAAAAAACTTCATAGATAATACCTTGACTACTTTGTATCAGATGTGAATTTTCATAGTGTGGTAAATTGACTTGAGTTGCAAGGATTGCTGTTGATACTCCTGTCTTAATTAACAGAAGGACACACATTATCAAAAAAAAAGCGCCTTGCGGCGCTTTCAAATATTACTGAACTGTAACGGCTATTTTCCGGTTGGGTTTTTCATGTAGCGGAAGAAATCACTGTCTGGCTCAATAACCAATACATCCTGTTTACTACTAAAGCTTTTCTTATACGCATCCATACTTCTCAAGAACCTATAGAACTCAGGTTCTTTGGTGTATGTCTCAGCATAAATTTGAGCAGCTTGGGCTTCACCTTCACCTCTAAGTTTACGCAAGTTACGCTCTGCGTCAGCTAACATTACTGTGATTTTGGCATCGATATCAGCTTTAATAAATTCAGCTTTCTCTTTACCTTCAGAGCGATGCTCTCTGGCTACTGCTTCACGTTCACTGCGCATACGCTGGAAGATAAAGTTTCTTACTTCCAAGGGCAGGTTAATTTGTTTAACACGTACATCAATTATATTTATACCCAACTCATCTGAGCTGGTTGAGGCTTGTGTCATAGCTTCATCCATCAGTTCTGAACGTTCACCAGACACAATTTCTTGAATAGT
>Ga0307488_10001009_pt1 | contig 23526 bp, 25 predicted proteins | sample SB02metaG_FD_202248 | JGI IMG/M metagenome (GOLD analysis project Ga0307488, IMG submission 202248) | Sea-ice brine microbial communities from Beaufort Sea near Barrow, Alaska, United States - SB 0.2 | ecosystem: Environmental > Aquatic > Marine > Coastal | place: USA: Alaska | collected... | reverse complement strand
TCAATAAAAACCCGTTACAGCTGGTCTAAATTAGTTAGACAATAATCGGCCCTCGCCAGCAGGGCCTGCTTTACCTCTGCATCCATTTTGTCCCAAGTACGATAGGCCATAGCAGTGCGCGGGTTTCTTGAGAAGCGTTCGCTGTGGCGCTGCATAAAGTGCCAGTAAAGACTATTAAAGGGGCAGGAATTTTCGGTGAATCGTTCTTTGACACTGTAGTGGCAGTCTTTACAGTAATCGCTCATTTTATTGATATAGCTGCCGCTGGCGGCATAGGGTTTGGTGGCGATTAAACCGCCATCGGCAAACTGACTCATACCTCTGGTGTTGGGCATTTCGACCCATTCAATCGCATCTATATAAATTCCCAGATACCAATTGTCCACTTGATTCGGATCTATACCTGCGAGCATGGCAAAATTGCCAGTGACCATTAGGCGCTGTATATGATGAGCGTAGGCATAATCCAATGACTGATCAATGGCCTGTTTCATGCATGCCATCTTGGTTTCACCATTCCAAAAATAGCCCGGCAGATCACGGTCGGCGTCGAAGCTATTGCGCTCGCCGTAGTCGGGCATGTTGACCCAATAGACGGCGCGGACATATTCACGCCAGCCGAGAATCTGGCGCACAAAACCTTCTACCTGAGCCAGATCCACGCCGCTATCAGGTTCTGAGAAACGTTTTATTGCCGCATCAATAACCTGCATGGGGTGGAGGATTTTACTGTTGAGGGCAAAGGAAATACGCGAGTGATAAAGACTCCAGCGAGATTCGCCGTGCTGGGTCATGGCATCCTGAAAGCGACCAAAATTTGGCAGGCAGTATTCACAGAAAAAATCTAATAGCTGCAGAGACTGTTGACGATTTACTGGCCACAATAAATCCTCTGTTGCGCTGCCTAAGGTATCTATCTTGTGTCGCTGTATGCGCTCTAAATAATGGCCCACTGGATTGGCAAATAATAATGGCTCTGGAACCCCTAGTATATCCGCAGCTTTTAACTTATTGCGATTTTCGCCATCGAAATTCCAGCGCTCACCCAGTGGCTCAGTGCCGTCCATTAAAATATCAAAGCGCTTGCGCAGCTTGCGATAAAAGGACTCCATACGATTGTGTTTGCCGACATTGATATAGCTGGCCATCTCATGATGGCTGAGTAAAAAATGCTCGCTCTCATAGCAACTTATGGGAATGCCGAGATCCAATTGTTTGAGCTGCTCCGAGAGGCGATATTCATCAGGCTGCTGATAGTCAAACTGCTCGATGCTGTGTTCACTGCACAGTGCGGCGATCAATGTGTTGAGATCTGGGAATGCTGCGGTGTCATCAAGGGTTAGGTGCTTGACCTGATGTCCCGCCGTGCTAAGAGCTGTGGCGAAACTTTCTATGGCAGCAAAAAAAGCACAGACCTTTTGCACATGATGGCGCACATAGGAGGCTTCCTGATGCAGCTCGGCGATAAGGTAGAGCACGCCGTCGTCCTGAGCTCTATACCAAGAGTGGCTGGCATTCAGTTGGTCGCCGAGAATAAGCCGCAGGCTGTGGTATTTCTTCATGGGTATGGATGCTTTTTAAGGAACAGGTTTTATTTATAAGTGAATCAATTGGGCTGAGTTTAGCATGGACTTAGATCGGCCAGTCCGCGGCATCCACAGAATCTAAAGGCAGCAGGGTTTGCTCACCGGCCCAGCGCTGTACAAACTGATTCTGGGGGTCGTAAATCTGCGCCTGTTTGTGTAAATCAAAACGGCGATGTCCCCTTGGGTCGGCACCCACGCCGGCCAAATACTGCCAATTCCCCCAATTGGAAGCAACATCGAAATCGACCAGCTGCTGCTCCATATAAGCGGCACCGTGGCGCCAGTCGAGACCCATCTCGTGGACAAAGCAGCTGGCGACCAGCTGGCGGCCGCGGTTGGACAGGTAGCCAGTGATGTTGAGCTGCTTCATGCAGGCGTTAATGATCGGATAGGGAGTATTGCCAGCACACCATTTTTTATATCGCTCAGGATAGAAACTGGTGGTTGGTGCTGAGTTAGCAATGCCTGAAAAGGCATAAAGTTGCTGCCGGTGGCTGTGGCCATACCATTGGAAATACTCCCGCCAGAGCAGCTCAAAGAAGATCCAGTAGGTGGAATCATTGGCTCCGGCGCGGGCTTCGTATTCTTGTAATTGCTGAACAATCCGCCGCGGTGAGAGCGTGCCATTGGCCAGCCAGGGAGAAAACTTAGTGGAGTAATCCATGCCGTCGAGACCATTGCGGGTCTGCTTGTAACTGCTGGCGATGTCTTTGGCGAAGTAACCTCGGAGATGCTGTTCTCCGGCACTGGCGCCGCCTTTAAACAGTGCTGGTGATTGCTCGTTGGGGTTTGAGGGAAACTGTTCTTGCCAAGCCGGTTGCCAAGCCATATCCGCCACTAGGGCTGGGGGCGGCAAGCTGGCTGGTGCATCTAAAGGGGGATTAATAACAGTATCTAGATCCATCTTCTCTACCAGACGACGGAATTTAGAAAAGCTTTCCGGCAGCTGGTCGATGTCGAAGGGCAGCTGTGATGGGTCAAATAATGTGTGGGTGTGGCTCTGGGTGAACTGGAGCATTGAGTAACGTTTGCTCAGGGTTTTCCAGATACGCTTTTCATGGCTGCCCACATGCTTGGAGCTGTAAAGGTGTGACACATTGTGCACGGTAATCAGCTGGGCAATGGCTTCCAGCGGCGGTTGCATGCGCACCACCAGTTTTTGGCCATACTGACTAAGCTGGGTTTCTAGATCTTGCAGGGATTCAAATAAAAACTCACGTCGCCGCGCTCCGAGCTTGGCCGGCTGCTGCCAGCCGGGCCCGGCTCTGGCTGTATCCACGCAATAGAGGCAGATAAGCTTGTCCACTTCAGCGGCGGCACGCAGCAGGGTGGCATTATCATCCATGCGCAGATCGTGGTTAAACCAAAAAAGACCAACTTTTTGCATACTAAACTGTCTCGACGTTAAGGGGTTTAAACTGAGTAGATAAGACTTATAAATACGCTGTCTGGGTTGATTTAGACTTATCAAAAGAGCGCATAGAATCATCTAAATCACCCTGCCTCGCGTACCATTAGGCAATAAATTAAACAAACCCACTGAAGAGCAAAAGCGACCCTTTATGCCAGACCAACCCTCAACAGTCCTAGCAAAATATAGCCTCACATCACTGCTCGGTGATCTCGGGTCACTGCCGTTCATTCTCCTCGCAGGTCTCATGGCCAGCGCTCACTTTAATGGTCCGGGGTTGCAGAGTGCCTCGGTTTTGGGTCTCTATGCTCCCTATGTGTTTATTGCCTACAGTGCTGTCATCCTAAGTTTTTTGAGTGGGGCGCTCTGGGAGCGGAGCCGATTGGCTGAGCCAAATAGACTGGCATCATTGACTATTCTATTGAGTAATTTTATCGCCCTCAGTGCTTGGGCCTGTTTGCTGTTAATCTATGTAGCGCCGATCATGACTGTCTTTGCAGTCTGTTTGTTACTGGCGGGCTTTTTGAGTTTGCTCTGGGTTGAGCGTCTTACTGGGGCGGCGGAGCTGATTGGCAGCAGCTATTGGTCGATGCGCTTACGAATCACAATTTTAGTCCTGTTGTTGCACGCGCTGGTCGCTGCAATGATGCTTGTGGAGTTATAAATATGATCAAGCCCGAGCTTACAATTTTCTACGACGGTGGCTGTCCCCTCTGTGTCAACGAGATGCGCCACCTGAGTCGCCGGGATAAGGCACAAAAAATTGCCCTGCAAGATATTCACGCCGAGGGTTTTGCCCAGGCCTTTCCCCATATAGATCCGGTGCGTGCGGATCAGATTCTCCATGGCCAGCTGGCTAATGGCGATATGATTTATGCCTTGGATGTGACCTATGAAGCCTGGGCCCTAGTGGGCAAGCGTCATTGGGTCGCGATATTGCGCTGGCCAGTGGTCAAGCAACTGTCTCATCAGGTCTATCTGTTTTTTGCCAAGCACCGTTCGCGGATTTCGAAATTACTGACTGGTAGCGAACGCTGTGAAGTCTGTGAGATTAAGCGGGGCGAGGTATGAGTGAATTAAATGAAGGCACTGCAGCATTGGTCCTAGGTGCTGGCGGCGGACTGGCCCAGGCGATCATCCGCGAGTTAATGGCGGATGCTGCTATTGATAGGGTTATTGCCGTGAGTCGAAACCCTGCGCCGGAACATTTTGCCACCGGTCCTGAGACGCCAATGTGGATCGAAACCGAATACAGCGAGCCAGCGATGGCCGCCGTGGTTGAACAGCTGCAGCCCTTTGCTGGACGCATCACCAGAGTCGTTATCTGTCATGGCATTTTACACAGCGATACTCTGTGGCCAGAAAAGCGTCTGGAAGATATTACTGCCGAGTCACTGCAAACCGTATTTCAGGCCAATACTGTGGTGCCTGTTCTGTGGCTCAAGTTATTACATCGGTTATTAAAGAGTAAGCAGCGATGTGTTGTGGCGGCTCTCAGTGCTCGAGTCGGCAGTATTGGCGACAATCATTTAGGTGGCTGGTATGCCTATCGCAGCTCTAAGGCGGCGCTGAATATGATGCTGCGCACCCTGTCGATCGAATATGGGCGGCGGGTAAAGAACGTCAAGATTATCTCCTTCCATCCGGGGACTACGGACACGGCGCTATCCAAGCCGTTTCAGGCTTCAGTGCCCTCGGATAAATTGTTTACCCCGGAGTTTGTCGCCGAGCGATTGTGCGGGATCATGGCTGAGGCTGAGATCGACGGGCAACTTTCCTATCTGGATTGGGATAACAAAGCCATTCCTTGGTAGGCGCAAAAGAATTGATACACTGTTGTCCGTTCTCTGGGCAACAGTAGGTGAATCCATGCATGTTCAAGTGAAACCCCTCAATCAATATCCCTGGTATATACGTCCGTTTTTCTGGAATCAGAAACGCAAATATGGCGCCGTGCTCGATCCCGGTCGCCTCTGGGGTCGTTCGCCAAAACTGTTTGCCAGTGTGGCGATTATGTATGGCGTGCTGGATCGCAAAGGTTCGCCCCTGAGTCCGGTGCTGCGCTCATTGGTGACAGTGCGAGTCTCTCAGGTGAATGACTGCCACTTCTGTGTCGACATCAATTCCGCCACTCTGGCTCAGCGCACTGGTTCCATGGATAAGATGCTCGCCCTCAGTGACTGGCGTAATCAGGATCTGTTCAGCGAAGAGGAACAGGTGGTTCTCGAGTACACCGAGGCTGTGACCTATACCCATGGGGTGGTGAGCTCTGAGTTAATGACAAGGTTGCGCAGTTTTTTTGATGATGAGGGGATAGTTGAACTGACCGGATTGATTGCCTTTCAGAATCTCTCGAGTAAATTTAATAACGCTTTGGATGTGCCTGCTCAGGGATTTTGCCCTGTGCCGGAATAGTCAGCCCGCCCAGCCGCACTGGCAGATTTTTTTGCACCTATAACAAAGAAAGTAAGGCCCGAAACAAAAAACGCTATGGAGGTGTACATGAGCACATTCAAGGCCGTGAAGCCAATGACAGCAAAGCAGATGGCAACCGCGATAAATACAATTGCCAGTATTGAAAATGTATTCATAGGTTTGGCCTTTGAAGAAGTTTGTAACAACAGCATACAGAATATATTTCCACAGCTTTAGTTAGATAAATCTCATCTATGAGCCCGCTACTTAAACCTGTGCGAGCCGCTTTTGTGAGCGACCAATCGATAACTAATCTCCAGTCTGTCTTGTACTTTTAATAAGCCATTGAATACCGAGAACGGTTCTATGCCGAAGTCGGTCTGCAAAATCGTGAAGCTGCCGCTAATCGCAAAGCTATTAATGTTGGGCTGAGTCACAGTCATTGCTAACTGCTGCTCTTGACTGACCCCATGCAAAACGATGCGAGTCGTAACCGGCTGTGCATCCATAACCCTAATGCAATCTAGAGTCTGCAGCTGCACAAAGGGAAACTGCTCTGCTTGCAGACTGATCAACATATTGGTTTTTGTGTCAGCAATATCCTTTTTGCTGGGGGTGGTGAGCAGCTTGGCTTGGGTCCGTAAAGCCGGGTCGTCGACTATGAGCTGGTTGAGCGAGGCGTAAAAATCTGCGCGACAGCTGTTGTCGCCACTGAGCAACAGATAGCCCTGCACATCCCGGCTGGCGACTATATGGTCGTGACCGAACTTGGCCATAGCACCGCCACGGAGGACTTTGATGCGCACTATTGAGTTGCCACTGTCGACTTTGTAGAGGCTGCTCTGTGGAGCTGGATTATCATAGATAGCGGTTGGGAAGTCGGCGGGTCGCTGGGGTGCGCTGGGCTCTTCTCTCGGCACCGAGCAGGCGATCAGTAAGACGGAGGGGAGTAATACTGTAGCGATACGTTTTTTAATTAGCAGGCTCCTGAACTTGCCTATGCATCACAACAGTAAAGCTAACACCGACATCAATGCCGATCTGCTCGCCGCTGGACCAGTCGCCAATGCCTATAGAGAAGTCGCTGCGTTTCAGAATCAGCTGGCCACTCATAGTGGCACGATCTGGATTCTGAGAATCCGGCTGCCAGACAAAGGGCACATTGACTGGCTCAGCAACGCCCTTTAACTTTAAGCTTCCCTCGGCGATAAAGTTTTCCTTTGAGTTACTCACAGCAGCCAGGTCATCACTACTAAAGACGGCTTCACCGAAACGGCCAGCATCAAACCAATCGACTCCGACAATTTCGCTGTTCAGTTCGTCGTCGCTCATGTCAGCGCTGGCAACAGCCACTTTCACCAGCAGCTTTTCAGTGGCAATGTAATCCACAGAGAACTGGCTAAAGCGTCCTTCAATTGGCAGGCCTTGGAAGCTGACTTCATAGTTAAGTTGGCTATTTTTTGGCACTGATTGCCATTGCTCGGCAACACTTGGCAGACAGACCATTAGCAAACTCAGGAGGATAGTTTTAGAGAAATCATTCATCAGCTTAAAACCACATGCGTTTTAGCACGCTATCGCGAAGTTTAAACTGATGCCATAGGGCTGCACCTATGTGTACTGCTAGCACCACAAGCAGCAGTATCACCGACACCTCATGAACCTCTTCGGCAATTTCTTTCAGGGCCTTATCAGGACCGATAAGTGCCGGCAGTTCCATTATCCAAAACCAATTGATCGGACGATTGGCCGCTGAGGACATGATCCAACCACTGAGGGGCAGCACCAACATAAGTCCGTAGAGCAGTGTGTGGCCGAGGTTGGCCAGGCGTCGCTGGACAAAGCTGGCGTCCGGAAGGGCTGGGATAGAGCCAGCCATGCGCCACAGCAGTCGCATAATTGCCAGCATTAGTATCAGAATGCCAAAGGATTTGTGCCAGCCAAACAGCTCAAGTTTCAGTGGTGAATTGGCTAGGTCATCGGCATAAAAGCCGAGGGGAATTTGAATTAAAATTAGCAGCGCCGTGAGCCAGTGCAAAAGCTTGCTCGGCCAGCCCCATTGTTGCTCTGTATTGCGAATGGTCATAAGAATCTCCCTTTGCTTATCAGTCCTGTAGATCTTGATTATCAGCTCAATTCTGGGCTATGTAAAACAATCAAAAGCGATTACCTCAATCTGCTACTATAGCGCCCTTAAATTCGACCACACAAGATGCCACTATGGCCAACGAAAATCCCTTGATCTGCGAAATTGTTGATTTGATTCACGACGGCCGCGGTGTCGGTCGTCCGGACGGCAAGGCCTGCTTTATCGACGGCGCGCTGCCCGGTGAAACTGTTGAGTTTCGTCGTCACAATGAAAAGCGCAATTACGATGAAGCTCATGTGCTCAATGTTGTCTCGGCATCCCCGAGTCGCGTCGATCCGCTGTGTAAACATTTTCCTCGCTGTGGCGGCTGTACTTTGCAGCACCTTGAACACGGCGCGCAGATTGGCTTCAAGCAGCAGCAGCTGTTAGATAGTTTGGAACGTGCGGAGCTGTTACCAGAAATTATTTTGCCAGCTTTGAGCGCACCTCAGTGGGGCTATCGCCGCCGCGCACGCCTAGCTGTGCAGCGAGCCAAAGACGGCCAGATTATGGTTGGCTTCCGCAATGCCGGTAGTCGCCGTATCGAACCTATTACTGAATGTCATGTGTTGGTGGAACCGCTGCCTGCGATAGTTGCCGCGCTGCCAGCTTGGATGGTTAATTTTCCTACTGGGATTCGCCTCTCTGAGGTTGAATTGCTCAGTGCCGATAACGCCGTGGCTATCGCCATTGAAGCCAGTCGTGTGCCCTCCGCTGGCGAGCGTGAAGCCATGTTGGCTGAGCTGACTTTCAGCGACGCCCAGCTGTGGTGGAAAACCGAAAAGCAGACTGCCTTTAAGCGTATTGATGGGGGTGATCAGCCGTTAAATGTTGCCCTAACTGACAGCATTCAGTTGCAAGTTGAGCCGGGCCAATTTGTTCAGGTCAATGGCGAGATTAATCGCCAGATGATTGATCAGGTATTGGATCTGGTGCGTAAAACGTCTTCTGACAAAACCTCTGTTGCGGTTGACCTGTTCTGCGGTTCGGGTAATTTTTCTCTGCCCCTGGCGGCAGAGTTTGATCGAGTGATCGGAATTGAAGGGCTCACCGAATTGGTGGAAAAAGCTCAACAGAATGCCCAGCGCAATAATATTACTAATACAGAATTTGTCGTTTCGGATCTGAGCAATTGGACCGGCATGCGCAAAATCAAAGGCAAGGTTGATCTGGTGTTGCTGGACCCACCGCGAAGCGGCGCTGCGGGAGTTATGCCTTGGGTTGTTAAAACCAAGGCCAAGCAGGTGATTTATATTTCCTGTCACCCCTCGACTATGGTTCGCGATCTTAAAGTGCTCGCCGAAGCTGGCTATAAAATGAAGGCGGCTGGGGTGATGGATATGTTCCCTCACACCGCTCATGTCGAGGCGATCGCGCTGCTAGAAAAATAGATTCCAGGGGGATTTTTGGCTGTTAGCTGAATCAGCTTTCGGTTAAACTTGCCACCTTTTTAAACTTGCTAGATTTAGACTTTCTACATTTAAAAGCCACCAGCTATGGGAATGCCCTAACCATGTTTGATAAAAACCAGACTATTGAGAATTTTGATGCCGAGGTATGGCATGCCATGCAGCAGGAAGATCAGCGTCAAGAGCAGCACATTGAACTGATTGCTTCTGAAAACTACACCAGCCCGGCGGTTATGGCAGCTCAGGGCGGTCAGATGACCAACAAATACGCTGAGGGTTACCCCGGCAAGCGCTACTACGGTGGCTGTGAATATGTTGATATCACAGAGCAGTTGGCGATCGATCGTCTGAAAAGCCTCTACGGCGCAGCCTATGCCAATGTGCAGCCGCACTCTGGCTCACAGGCAAACAGTGCCGTATTCCTCGCTCTGATCAAAGGTGGCGACACCATTTTGGGTATGAGCCTGGCTGACGGTGGTCACCTGACGCACGGTTCTAAGCCAAGCTTTTCTGGCAAGCTCTACAATGCGGTTCAGTATGGTCTCGATAACGCCACTGGTCTGATCGACTACGAGCAGGTTGAAGCTCTGGCTATAGAACACAAGCCGGCAATGATTATCGCTGGATTCTCGGCTTACTCTGGAATTATGGATTGGGCGCGCTTCCGCGAAATCGCCGATAAAGTCGGTGCCTATCTGATGGTGGATATGGCTCATGTCTCTGGCCTGATCGCCGCTGGTGTTTACCCCAACCCAGTGCCTCACGCTCATGTTGTGACCTCTACTACGCACAAAACACTGCGTGGCCCACGTGGCGGCATCATCATTACCAATGACGAAGCTGTGGCGAAAAAATGTAACTCTGCAGTTTTCCCCGGTGGACAGGGTGGCCCTCTGTGTCACGTTATCGCCGCCAAGGCGATTGCCTTTAAAGAAGCAGCCAGCCCCGAGTTTGTTGAATATCAAAAGCAGGTTGTGGCCAATGCTAAGGCCATGGCAGCGACCTTTATGAAACGTGGAATTGATATTGTTTCTAACGGCACTGAAAACCACCTGATGCTGGTCAGCTTGATCGGTAAAGAGTACACAGGTACAGACGCTGACCGCGCCATGGGCGAAGCCTTTATCACGGTCAACAAAAACGCTGTACCCAATGACCCGCGCTCACCTTTTGTAACGTCGGGTTTGCGAGTGGGCACGCCAGCTATCACGACACGTGGTTTTGGCATTGACGAGACTGTGCAACTGACTGAGTGGATGTGCGATATTCTCGACAGTCTGGAAAACGGCACCTCTGAGCAGGTTATTGCTGACGTTAAAGTCAAAGTGTTGGAAATCTGTGGTCGCTTCCCTGTCTATGGTTAGACTCTGATTATTGGCTTGTAATAGTTAGCCAGTATTAAGCGAATCGAAAAAGCCCTGTTTACTACAGGGCTTTTTTGTTTTTAACTTGGGCACTAGTAATAAAAAATAGAGGCTCTATCTTGAGCGACGCAACAGCAGTTATCCTGCGCAACGCCGCAACCGTTTTAATTATGCGCCAAGCTGAGGCTGGCATGGAAATACTCATGCTGCGCCGCAATGCCAAATTAGTTTTTGCTGGTGGCGCCTGGGTGTTTCCCGGTGGTGCCGTGGATCTGGCGGATAGCACTGGGCTTGAGGGTGATGAACTGGCGGCCCGAGTTGCTGCAGTTCGAGAATCTGCTGAAGAGTGCGGCCTATTGCTTGAGCCGGAGCAGTTGGTGCATTTTTCTCACTGGACCACTCCGGTTAACCAAAAGCGCCGCTTTGCCACTTGGTTTTTTGCTGCTGTGGTCCCAGAGGATGATTCTGACGTGGTGATTGATGACGGTGAGATTCACGATTTTCAGTGGTTGACCCCGGCCCAGGCGCTAGCCCAACACCGTGCTGGCGAGCTTAAAATGATGCCGCCGACCTACCTGAGTATTAAGATGGTGGATCAGTTTATTAGTGCCGATCAGGCACTGGATAGCTTGCGCAATTTTGAGGCTTACTGGATAACCCCAAGAATTTCACGAGATGGCGAAACTATGGTGCTGCTATATCCAGGAGATGTTGGTTATGAGGCTTCTGATGGCGCTCTTCCCGGCCCTCGACATCGCTGTGTTATGGGCGATTTAGGTGTCAGTTATATCCACTCAGGCGATGATGTGGGAATAGCGGCTATGGATAATCCACAATAGCTTTCAGAGCATTATCTTGTGGTAGAATGGCGCCCCTTTTTTTCGATCTAAAGCCATGTATTGTCCCTTTTGCAAAGCTGATGACACCAAAGTCGTGGATTCGCGTCTAGTCGCCGACGGTGGTCAGGTTCGTCGACGTCGTGAATGCCTTAGTTGCAGCGAACGTTTTACCACTTACGAGATGGCCGAGCTGGTTATGCCGCGAGTGATAAAAACCGATGGCACTCGCGAGCCCTTTGATGAGAACAAGCTGCGCGACGGCTTGCAGCGCGCCTTGGAAAAACGTCCGGTATCCATTGAGCAGATCGAAGTTGCCCTGACACAAATCAGGCATTTTTTGCAGGTCACCGGTGAGCGCGAGGTGCCGTCGCGAATGATCGGTGAAGCTGTGATGGCTAAATTGCGCGAGTTGGATGAAGTTGCCTATGTGCGTTTCGCCTCGGTCTATCGCAGTTTCCAGGATCTCAGTGAATTCCAGGATGAGCTCAATCGTTTAAATGCATTAAAGCCCGCTGAGGCGGAAGACTGATGGCCTACTCTGTGGCAGATCGTGAATATATGTCCCGTGCCCTGGAACTGGCTGCCCAGGGTCGTTTCACCACGACACCGAATCCCAGTGTTGGCTGTGTGCTGGTGATTGATGGCGAGATTGTCGGTGAAGGTTTCACCCGACCTGCTGGCGGTAATCATGCAGAAGTCGAAGCCCTAAATGCCGCATCTGATACAAAAGGCGCGACGGCTTACGTGACCCTCGAGCCCTGCAGTCACACCGGCAAGACGGGCCCCTGTGTTCAGGCACTGATAGATGCAGGTATTAGCCGCGCCGTTATAGCCTGTGAAGATCCCAATCCCAAAGTTGCTGGTGCGGGGATTAAATTGCTCGAAGATGCCGGTATCGAAGTCGCCTGCGGTCTCTATGAGGATCAGGCGCGAGAATTAAATAAAGGTTTTATTAAGCGCCATGAACAGGGGTTGCCTTGGGTTGTGGTTAAGATCGCCGCCAGCCTCGACGGTCGCACCGCCATGGCCAGTGGTCAGAGTCAGTGGATCACCACGCCGGCATCACGCAAAGATGTGCAGCGCTTGCGCGCCGCTAACTGCGCCATTATTACCGGTATTGGCACTCAGTTGATGGATGATCCCTCGCTGACCGTGCGCATCACTAATGAAGATGTCGGAGTTGAAGACAGTCTACGTCAGCCCCTGCGGGTGGTGGTGGACAGCAAGTTGCAGATGAGTCCCGAAGCGCGGATGTTTGCCCAGCCCGGTGACACTTTGATTGCCACAATTGATGGCCCGGAGCAGCGTGAAAAAGCGTTGGCACTGGAAGCTTCTGGCGCAGCTGTGGTGTTTTTACCCGCCCGCGATGGCCATGTGGATCTCTATGAATTATTGCTCGAGCTAGCACGCCGTGAATGCAACAGCGTCATGGTTGAAGCTGGCGCCGGATTAGCTGGCGCCTTTGTCGCTGAAGGACTGCTGGATGAGTTGGTCTGCTACTGGGCACCGAAGTTATTTGGCAGCGATGCGCGGCCGATGTTTGAATTACCGATTCAAACTATTGATGCCCATTTGGCACTGGCAGTAAAAGATATGCGCCAGATTGGCGAGGACATCCGTATTACTCTCAGGCCAGATAAAGACTATTGATTTTAGTTTGGGGTGCGGCCAGAAATTGTCATCCCGACAGAGCGAAGCGACGAGGGATCTCAAAACCAACACTTGGCAGCTTCTAACAAAGAGCTCATTAACAAAGAATTAATCAACACAGGCTAACAATATGTTCACAGGAATCATCAGCGCCCTCGGCGAGCTCACCACCCTCGAGCCCCGCGGCGGCGACGCGAGACTGCACATCAATGCCGGTAACTTGAGCATGGCCGATGTTCAGCTGGGTGACAGCATTGCCTGCAACGGCACCTGCCTAACTGCAGTGGAACTCACGGAAAACGGTTTTATCGCCGATGTCTCAGTAGAGACCCTGACCCTGACCACCACAGGCAACCTAAAACTCGGCAGTCGTATCAATCTGGAAAAAGCCATGCAGGCCACAGATCGTTTCGGCGGTCATATTGTCTCCGGACATGTGGATGGTATGGGTGAAGTGGTATCGCTTCACGAAGACGCCCGCTCATGGCGCTTCCGCATTCGCGCACCCCGCGAGTTAGCGAAATACGTTGCTCACAAAGGCTCAATCACTGTCGATGGCACCAGCCTCACAGTCAATCATGTGGACGGCGCTGAATTCGAATTAAATATAGTGCCTCACACCATGGTCCACACGATTATGGGCGATTATCAGGTCGGCACTAAAGTAAACCTTGAGGTTGATCTCGTTGCCCGTTACCTTGAGCGCCTATTGCTCGGTGACAAGGCTGCAGACAGCGCAGAATAGAAAGCGTTTAAGCACTAAGTTAAAAAGCACTGAGTTAAAAAGCACTAAGTTAAAAACCATAATTTAAAAACCATAAGTTAAAAACCAGTCCGGATTGGAAGAGAATAATAATGGTACTCAACACTATAGAAGAGCTGATTGAAGATATCCGTCAGGGCAAGATGGTTATTTTGATGGATGACGAAGATCGCGAGAATGAAGGCGATCTAGTGATGGCTGCGCCGATGGTGCGCGCTCAAGACATTAACTTTATGGCCACCCACGCCCGCGGGCTGATCTGTCTAACTCTGCATCAAGATCGCTGCAAGCAGTTGGAACTGGCGATGATGGTCAACTCGAGTCAGAACAACGCCAGCCACGGCACGCCGTTTACTCTGTCGATTGAAGCTGCCGAAGGTGTTACCACCGGTATTTCAGCTGCAGATCGCGCGCGCACAGTGCAGGCTGCTGTTGCCAGCAGTGCTCGCCCGGAGGACATAGTTCAGCCGGGACATATTTTCCCGCTCAAGGCCCAGCCCGGCGGCGTACTCAGTCGCGCAGGTCACACTGAAGCTGGCTGTGATATGGCGAAAATGGCCGGTTTTGAACCTGCTGCTGTAATCGTTGAAATCATGAATGATGACGGCACCATGGCGCGTCGCGATGACCTCGAAGTCTTCGCTCAGAAACACGACCTGAAGATCGGCACCATTGCTGATCTGATTCATCACCGTCTAGTGACCGAAAAGACGACACGTTGCATCAGTGAGCGTGAAGTAAGTACTAGCTATGGCGATTTCACTCTAAAAACCTACCATGACGATGTGCATGGTGAGAAACACTTTGCCTTGGTGATGGGTGATGTGAGTGGCGAAGAGCCTGTTTTGGTGCGTGTACATACCAACCGATCAGCTCGTGACTTACTCGCCATTGAAGATTCCAGCAACTTTAAAAGCTGGTCTTTTCACAAGGCCCTTGAGCGCGTTGCTACTGAAGGTCGCGGTGTTGTGGTGTTACTTTATTACCCCGAATCTTCTGAAGATATCGACCGCAGCATTGAGCAGATTCTCAATCCAGGTCAGGCCCGCGGTCAGCGCGCCAGCGAAGTGGTCTACCAGCAAGTCGGCACCGGATCGCAGATTCTGCGCGATCTCGGCATTCAAAAGATGCGTCTAATGAGTGCACCGTTTAAATTTACCGGTATCTCCGGCTTTGACCTCGAAGTCGTCGAGCATGTCGACTACGAATAATCACAGGAACAGAGCATGAGTGAATATAGACCCGAAGAGGGAAGCTTTAATATAGGCAAAGTGCGCATCGCGGTTATCGCTGCGCGCTGGAATGCCGAGATCACCGATGGTCTGGTTGAGGGTGCAGTGCGCGCTTTTGCCCGTCACGATATCGACGGCGATGCAGTGGATGTGTTTCGTGTGCCTGGCGCTTTTGAGCTGCCCCTGGCCAGTCAGCGCGCTGCTCGCACTGGGCGCTACGATGCCGTTGTGGCATTGGGCTGCGTGATTCGCGGTGATACACCGCACTTTGATTATGTCTGTTCCGAGACCACTAGAGGCATAGGTCATGTGTCATTGACTGAAGATCTGCCGGTAGCCTTTGGTTTGTTGACTACGGACAACCTGCAGCAGTCCCTGGACCGCTCCGGTGACAGCCATGAGAACAAGGGCGAAGAAGCCGCTCTGACAATCCTCGAATTATTGACCGTATTTAAGCAAATCCAAGGCGCCGAATAGATGTCGAAACCAAAAATGCGCCAAAAAGCCCGCCGACTTCTCGCCCAGGCGCTGTATTCCTGGGATGTGGGCAAGACTGACCTTATTGATATCGAAGCGGAGTTTCACGGCGATAACAATATGGCCACTGTGGACACTGACCTGTTCCATGAGATTTTGTTTGGGGTTCCTAAGAACCTGACTGAAATTGATGCCGCTTACGAGTCCTATCTGGATCGCAAGCAGGATCAACTGGATCCGGTTTCTCGGGCTATATTGCGTCTTTCAACTTATGAGATGCTCTACCGAATAGATGTACCTTATAAAGTTGTGATTAACGAAGGCGTTAATCTGGCGAAAACCTTTGGTCCCACTGACGCCTTTAAATATATTAACGGCATTCTTGATCGTGTTGCCATCGCCAAGCGCAGTATTGAAGTGGCTGCTAATAAGCGCGGCTAGCGCTACGGCCTGTAAAAAGCGCTGCGGCGGATAGATCGCCAAGGGTTATGAGGCGCTGCAGCCAATGGAAAGCCATAGAGAGGATTTAACCTGTCTGACCATCGCCATCAACCCAGTGAGTTTGAACTGATCGCTGGCTATTTCGCCGACCTCACCGGCCAGTCCGGTGTGGCGCTGGGCATTGGTGATGATGCTGCACTGCTCAATGTAACCCCGGGACAGCAGCTGGTGATGGCCAGTGACACCCTTGTGGCCGGCGTCCATTTTCCCGAAACCGCCAGTGGCCTCCAGGTGGCTACCCGGGCGCTCTGCGTTAATCTCAGTGATATGGCCGCCATGGGTGCCAACCCTCGATGGTTCACTCTTGCTCTAACCCTACCTCGCGACAAAGCCAATGCAGAATGGTTAGCCGACTTTAGTGCCGGCCTGGGTGATATCGCCAGGCAGCATGATGTGGCCCTAGTGGGCGGCGACACCACCAGTGGACCTTTAACCCTGACACTTACTCTAGTGGGTGAGGTGCCGGCTGGAGAGGCCTTGACCCGCAGTGGAGCTGGTCCCGGAGACAGCGTCTTTGTGACTGGGTCTCTGGGCGATGGTGCAGCTTCCCTAGAGGCGATAACTAACAATAAAAGTCTTCATATTGACAGTGATCGCTTACTTCAACGGTTTTATTCTCCAGAACCTCAGATACAGGCAGGCTTAAAATTACGCTCCATCGCCAGTGCCTGCATAGATATTTCTGATGGATTGATGGCTGATCTGGGGCATATCTGCAAGGCCAGTGGCGTGACCGCCGTGATTCAAACCGAGCATTTGCCGATCGCCGCCGAGATACTAGAGTTGTCGCCATTGGATGCCTTGGAATGGGCACTCTGTGGTGGCGATGATTACCAGCTCTGCTTTACCGTCGCTGCGGATCAGCTGGCAAAAGTCGAAGCATTGATTGAGTTGGGTGAATTGGATGCCAGGCGAATTGGCACAATAAACCCCGGCGACCAATCAATTAATGCGGTATCGGTGATTGATAAAAACAATACTTTATTAACTGTTGTAAAACCGGGGTATAACCATTTTGGCCACTAATCCAACATTTGCTCAACTGCTGCGCTCACCAACGCTATTACTGGCCTTTGGTTTTGGCAGTGGTCTATCACCCAAAGCGCCAGGCACCATGGGTACTCTGGCGGCGATTCCACTCTGGTGGTTACTGGCTCAGTTGCCCTTAATCAGCTACTTGATTGTGGTGCTTATCGCAGCAGTGGTCGGTATTGCAATCTGTGGTCGCGCCGCAGATCAGATGGGTGTTCACGACCACGGCGGTATTGTCTGGGATGAGTTTGTCGGCTTCTGGATTGCCATGGCAGCACTGCCAATCACCTGGACGTCGGTGATTCTGGGTTTTGTGCTATTTCGCGTTTTTGATATTTTAAAACCCTGGCCAATTAGCTGGCTGGATAAGAAAGTCTCCGGCGGCTTCGGCATTATGATCGACGATGTGATTGCCGGTCTCGCCGCAGCGGCAGTAATCTATGTTCTCGATTATATGGGCTACATAGATCTTATTCTCTAAGCGCTTCAGCTTTATCTTGTCTATACTTTTGCTTCATTAAAACGGCTTTTAAAGGGAATTTAAAAGCCGTACAGCTGAAGGAAAAGCCCCCCGTGAATAGGAAGTTACTGCCAATCGCAATTGTTGGCGCCGCTGTTGTTGTCTCAATTGCCATGAATTTTCTCAAGCCTGCCCCAGTAAAAGCCGAAGCCCCAGACACCGCCGTTGCCGTTAAAACCCTTATATTACAAAGAACCGAGGCAGTTCTTTCTGTTGAATCTCAGGGCACAGTGGTTGCTCGCACGCGCACTTCATTAATCTCGGAAGTCTCTGGCCGCGTGTTAAAGGTTTCTCCCAACTTTGTGGTTGGTGGTACGTTCAATAAAGGCGATTTATTACTTGAGCTGGATCCCACTGACTACGAAGTGGCCCTACAGCGCGCCAATGCCAATCTGATCAGTATGAATGCCCAGCTAACCTTTGAGCAGGCCCGCGCCGTGCAGGCTGAAAAGGAGTGGGGCATGACCGGACGCCCCGCCGAAGACGCACCATTATTGGCTCTGCGTAAACCCTATCTCGAAGAAGCTCGCGCCAATGTGCTGCAAGCCGAAGCCGAAGTAAAACAGGCCAAACTCAAATTATCTCGCGCCAGTATTCGCGCCCCTTACACCGGTATGGTGGCCGCCAAGGGAGTGGATATTGGGCAATATGTTGCAGTGGGAGCTCCTCTGGGTGAAACCTTTGCCATTGATTTTGCTGAAGTACGTTTGCCTTTGACCAAGCGCGATCTGTCGATGATGAATAGCTTTTCCACCGCCGATAAGAGTAGTCACCTTGAGGTTGTTCTCAGGGGTTCCATAGATGGCAATATCAAACAGTGGCAGGCCAAGCTGGTGCGTTCCGAGGGTGTAATTAGTGAACAGAACCGGGCCCTCTATGTGGTGGTGCAGGTTGATGACCCTTACGCAAGGCTGAAGTCCGATAGTCCGACGCCTAGGTACCCTCTATTTATGGGGACCTTCGTCACTGCGACCATCGGCGGCAAAACTATTAACGATGCCTTTGCTATTCCTCGTCATGCATTGTTGGAGGGAAGTAAGGTGGCGTTGGTCGACAATGAGCAGCGATTGCGTCTTCAGGTGGTGGAGCCGATTTTTGGCGATGACCAGTTTTACTATGTCAGCAGCGGCCTGGAAAACGGCAATGAGCTGATTGTTAGCGCTATGGGTGTGCCTATCGAAGGCATGACAGTCAGTCCTGATAAAGAACCTAATGAAGAAGCCGTTAGGGTTAAAAAGGCCATTGGTCACAAGGAAGAAGTTGCAAGTGATGCAGAGGGAGCAGTAAGCGATGGAAAATGAACCCTCTGCTAAACCCAGCGAAAGTTATGGCCTAATCGGCTGGTTTACTAAAAACCCCGTAGCCGCAAATCTGCTGATGGTTCTAGTGATTAGCGCAGGATTAATCTCTGCCCTCAATATCAGTAAAAATATGTTCCCCGTCGGCGACCTTGATCAAATATCAATTTCAGCAGTCTACCCAGGTGCTGCTCCGGTCGAAGTGGAAAAAGGCGTGATTCTGCCTATGGAGGCTGCGCTTCAGGGTCTCAAGGGAATTAAAAAAATCAATTCAACTGCAGGCCGTGATATGGCCAGTATCAATCTTGAAATAGAAAGTAATGAAGATATTCAAGAGGTGATGTCCCAGGTCGAAAACCGTATCGATGGCATCGTTAATTTTCCGGATGATCTTGAGAGACCGACAGTAACCCGCGCCACAATGGACGAAGCTCGCTGGGTAATGGGTGTGGCGGTCTATGGCGATATGGATGAGCGCACACGCAAGACTCTGGGTCAGGAGATTCGCGATGAAATGCTGTTATTGCCTGAGATAAAAAGAATTATTTTGTGGGGTGTTGATCCCTATGAAATATCTATCGAGGTGCAGGAAGATCGCCTTCGTGAATACAATCTCACTCTCAATGAAGTGGCTCAGGTGTTGCGCAGTTCGTCCTTGGATTTGCCCGCCGGAATGATTCGAACCTCTGAGGGCAATGTGCTGGTGCGCACCCAGGGAAAGGCTTATACGGGTGAAAGTTTTGCCAAGCTAGTGGTGCGCAGTCAGTCCGATGGGACAAAGTTATTACTCAGTGATGTGGCGACGATTAAGGATGGTTTTGCTGAGTCCAATACCCTGGTGCGCTTTGATCGCCAGAACGCCTTTAACCTAGGTGTGTTTGCTGTGGAAGATCAGGATATGCTGACAATCAGCAAACAGGTGAAACAGTATATCGAGGCTAAGGGTGAGACCCTTCCCGAGGGGTTGCAGATTAGTGAGTTCTTTGACAATTCTTTTCACCTCCGCGGACGGCTTAATATGATGCTTGAAAACCTCGCCGTGGGTGCAGTGCTGGTGGCGATTGTTTTGGGGCTATTTTTGAATTTGCATGTGGCCGGTTGGGTGATGCTGGGCATACCCGTGAGCTTTCTCGGGGCCTTTTGGCTAATGCCGATCAATCCCTATCCTGTGGATATTAATGTACTGAGTCTATTCGCCTTTATTATGGTACTGGGCATAGTGGTGGACGATGCCATTGTGATCGGCGAGAGTATTTTTAGTCAGGCGAAAAAGGAATTTAAGGCGAAGTCTGCTAAGTCTGTTGAAGGTGCGGGTCAAGAGACTGTTTATAAAGCCTCAGTGGCAACAGTAATAGCCGGCGCCAAAAAGGTGGCTACTCCCTCAACCATTGGCGTGTTGACCACCATGGCGGCCTTTGCACCCATATTATTTGTTGGCGGTGCCGCGGCACCCTTCTTTGAATCCATTGCTGTAGTGGTGATTCTCTGTCTGTTATTTTCATTGATTGAATCAAAGCTGATATTGCCTGCTCATTTGGTCGGGCTAGAATTGGGCCGCCCCGCGAAGCCGCGGTGGGCCTTTATTGAGCGCTGGCAGGGTAATATCAGCGTCGCACTTAGCGGTTTCGTTGAAAACCGTTATATCCCTTTTCTGAAACTCTGTCTGCAGCATCGCTACGCCACTCTGGCCGGATTCTTGGCTCTACTGATTATTTCGATCAGTGCACTTAGTAGCGGCATAGCCCGCTTTGAGTTTTTCCCCAATGTTCCTGGTGACGGTGTGCAGGCGCAAATTATTATGCAGGACGGCGCCTCAGCTGAAAACTTGCAAGAGACACTGTCTCGTGTGGAAGCCGCTGCCTATGAAATCGATGCTGACTATCGTCGCAGCCACCCTGATGATAAGGGACTGGTAGAGCACCTGATTTTCTACACTGAGTCGGATATTGAGGCGATGTTTATGATCTCCCTGACCCACCCTGCAGAGCGCAGTATCAGTGCTTTTGAAATCGAAAAGCTGTGGCGGGATAAAGTCGGTAATCTGCCTAATGTGCGCAAGCAACGTTATTTTGCGGGTACCAATGCTGGTGGTGGTGCAAAAATCAACTTGACCCTGTCAGGCTCAGACCCAGAGCAGTTGACCTTGGCTGGAGCTGCCTTGGCGGAAAAGCTGGGCGAGTACAACGGTGTCTTTGATATCTATAACTCTCAGGGGGCCGGTAGCCGTGAAATCCTGATTGGCCTAAAGCCCAATGCCAGTCAGCTGGGTATTAGTCTTGGTGATATAGCACGGCAGGTGCGTCAGGCTTTTTATGGTGAAGAAGTGCAGCGCCTGCAGCGGGGTGCCGACACCTTAAAGGTGATGGTGCGCTACCCAATCGAAGAGCGCAGTTCTATTGCCACCCTGGAGAATATGCATATACGCACCGCCAGTGGTCAGGTGATCGCCATTGGTGAGGTGGCAGATATCCAATTAGGTCTTGGCCTGACCGCTATATCGCGAATAGATCGCGAACGCACCGTTACCATTACCGCCGATGTGGATTCGAGTAAGGCGCAGAGTGGCGCAGTGATCGCTGATTTGACCACGGAGTTTATTCCGCAATTACTGACCCGCTATTCAGGCGTTAAGTTTGGTTTAGGGGGCGCCAGTCAGGAAGAGCAAACTCTAATGCAGCGTATGATATTGGGTTTTGTGGCCTCGCTGTTTCTGATTTATGGCTTGCTGGCAGTACCCTTAAAGTCCTATGTGCAGCCCCTGGTGATTATGACTGTGATTCCCTTTGGCTTTATTGGTGCTTTGGTCGGGCATATTATTTTTGGCGTGTCGATCAGCATGCTGTCGATCTTTGGGTTGGTGGCTCTGGCTGGGGTGGTGGTGAACGACAGTTTGATCCTGGTGGAATTTGTTAATCGCGGTCGTGCCGACAAACTGAGTATTGATGACTCACTTATGGGTGCTGGCAGGCAGCGTTTTAGAGCAATTTTGCTGACCACCATGACTACCTTTGTGGGGCTGCTACCGATGTTATTTGAGACCAGTTTGCAGGCACAGTTTGTCATTCCTATGGCCCTGTCCCTGAGTTTTGGTATTGTCTTTGCCACGACTATTACCCTGATTCTGATTCCCTGTCTCTATCGGGTAATCTACGATCTGCGCGATTCTAAGCGCTTTACTGAACCGGTATTAGCGGCTGATTAATCTGCCGATCCGAGCTATTTGAAAAGCCTGCACAAAGTGGGCTTTGCCGCTACAATACGCGGCTGAAAACTATCTTGGAGAAAACCGTGGCGCTTCGTTTTATCGAATCCTCAAAGTTGCCCACCCGCTGGGGCACTTTTGATATTCATGGTTTTGAAGATCCCTTTAAAGGTAAAGAGCATATCGCCATCAGCATGGGCGACTGTGCCAGTGACGAGCCTCTGCTAATTCGAATTCACTCCGAATGTCTGACTGGCGATGCTTTGGGCAGTCTGCGCTGTGACTGCGGCGAACAACTGCAAGAAGCGATGAAGCGTATTTCTGAAAAGGGCCGCGGTGCGATTCTCTATCTGCGTCAAGAGGGTCGAGGCATTGGTTTGGTGAATAAGATACGCGCTTACAATCTCCAGGATCAGGGTGCTGACACTGTGGAAGCTAACGAGCGTTTAGGCTTTGGTGCTGATATGCGTGACTATTCTATCTGTGCATCGATGCTTGAGCATTTGGGCGCCACAGAAGTTAGATTGATGACTAATAATCCGCGCAAAATTGATGCGCTAAAGGCCCTGGGTATCAATGTGGTTGAGCGAGAGCCGATTCAAGCTGATAGTAACCCCCACAATGTGCAGTATCTGTCCACCAAGGCGGGCAAATTAGGTCATCTATTTAAGGACGAAAAATGAGTCTGGCAAAACGTATTATTCCCTGCCTAGATGTGGACAAAGGTCGCGTTGTAAAAGGCGTACAGTTTGTCGATATTCGCGATGCTGGCGATCCGGTAGAAGTTGCCCGTCGCTACAACGAGCAGGGTGCCGATGAGATTACTTTTCTCGATATTACTGCCAGCCATGAGGCGCGAGATACTACGCTGCACACGGTTGAGCGTATGGCCGGGCAGGTGTTTATTCCCTTAACAGTTGGCGGTGGCGTGCGTGAATTGCAGGATATTCGCAATCTGCTGAATGCTGGCGCCGATAAAGTGGCGATCAATTCGGCGGCGATTCACAACCCGGAATTTGTTCGTGAAGCGGCTCAGCGTTTTGGTTCTCAGTGCATAGTGGTGGCCATTGACGCGAAGCAGGTTGAGCAGGGTGATGAGTCGCGCTGGGAGATCTTTACTCACGGTGGACGTAAGCCTACTGGAATTAATGCGATTGAATGGGCGAAGAAGATGACTGCCTATGGTGCTGGTGAGATTTTGCTGACTAGCATGGACCGCGATGGCACTAAAAATGGTTTTGATTTGGATCTGACGTCACGGATTAGTGACGCGGTGAATGTGCCGGTGATTGCTTCAGGTGGTGTGGGCAATCTGCAGCATCTGGTGGATGGTATTGTTTTGGGTAAGGCTGATGCGGTTTTGGCAGCGAGTATTTTTCACTTTGGTGAACATACGGTGCCTGAGGCGAAGCGTTATATGGCTGAGCGAGGTGTTTCGGTTCGGCTTTGATTGACCTGCCAGTTATTCTCTATATTTGTAATCCCTGTCATCCCGACAGAGCAACGCGACGAGGGATCTGCTTTTAAGCTCTGAGATCTCTCACATTCGTTCGAGATGACAGCTGGAGTTGTTGTGGCTCTGGGCTGATATTCCAGCATTCCCGATTCATGTCATCCCGGCAGAGCGCAGCACCGAGGGATCGTCTTATCAGGCTCTGAGATCTCTCACATTCGTTCGAGATGACAGTTGGGGTTGTTG
>Ga0307488_10001007_pt1 | contig 23543 bp, 26 predicted proteins | sample SB02metaG_FD_202248 | JGI IMG/M metagenome (GOLD analysis project Ga0307488, IMG submission 202248) | Sea-ice brine microbial communities from Beaufort Sea near Barrow, Alaska, United States - SB 0.2 | ecosystem: Environmental > Aquatic > Marine > Coastal | place: USA: Alaska | collected... | reverse complement strand
GACAACGCGCTCTGTGGCACGAAATGGTCTGCGTTACTTAGGCCTGCCGGCGATGTGCCTTTGCCTATTGCAGTATTTTCAGCGTTTGAGTATCTCGCGAGGTGGGACACCCTTCCCCAACGAAGGGTCATGTTCATATTGATTTTATCCATTTATTTCCGTTGGTTAGAGTTTCTTCAGTTGTTTGGAGTGTCAGATTTGTGTCAAAAAGCGCGTCTGTGACAGTCGGATCATCCATTGCATGAGCGTAGAATTTCATCACCGTAGACACGTCTTTCCAACCCCCACGCGCCGCTACCGTCTTAGGGTCAAAGCCCTTGTGCAGCATCGTTGTTGCAAAGCCATGCCGACAGCAGTGAGGGGTCAATTGCTCGATCTCCGCACGTTCGCAGACATTAGCCCAAACCTTGCCGACACTTTCCCCGCTGGCATAGTTGAACACCAGTTCGTCAGGGTTTCGATTTGACGGGATATTCATCAGCGCAACGACAACAGCTTGCGGCAAGTGAGCCGTGCGGATCTCGTTCACCTTAGTTTGATTGATCACCGCCGTTTTTTTGAACACGTCAACGTCAGCCCATGTCAACGCACAGGCTTCACCGCGCCGCGCACCCGTGCCGAACATAAAGTAGCACAGTGCTGCCAAGTGCTGCAGATCGTCTTTGATCGATTGATCAGAGAACGCTTGCACCCATTCTGGCGTTGCAGGCACTTTTCTTTGCGCCGAGACTTTGAACCGCTTTACTTTGATAGGTGAGCACCAGCCCAATTCAGCAGCATAGTTGATAATTGCCTGAGTTGGCGCGATGCCCTGGCGGTTGATTGTAGCGTTGGCATGGTCTGGATATAGCTTTTGCGCCATTCTGCGGATGGCCTCACCCGTGATTGAAGGCACAAGCGTGTTTTTCCAATAGTCCTCGATCTGGACTAGGAACCGACCACCTTTGCCTGCTTGGCGGTATGCGATGGCAGCTTGAGAAAACATTAGAGTTGCCCCCGGCCCATCAAGATGACTTCGCCACGCTTTTGCTTCGATTTCCGATGCAACACGGTCTGCGATTTTCTTGTCCGTTGATCCCGTAGAGCCTCGTAATCGCCTTCCGGCAACTGTCCCTTGGTAGTGCCAGACTTTGCCGCGCTTGATGATCCTGAGTGACATTCCTTTGCCTCCATAAACGCCTTAACGTGGTGTTCACGCATCACGACTTTAGCACCGATTTTGCAGTAGCAACCAAGCGCCCGCACGTCATCCTTCACCCGCCTTGGCGACACGCCAAGATTCAACGCCAATTCGTCTGGTGTGATGGTCTCGGGGATGATGGCTGGGCGCATGTTCATTAGTCGCCACCTACTGCCACGGATGCCGCAGCGCTCGAATGCTTCATGAACATCTTTGCGGCAAGGGGGGTAAGGCCCGATAGTGACAGATGCTGCGCCATGCACATTTCTACATGAAGGGCGGAGAGCTGCCGTTCGCTGCGGTCTGCTCCGATGTCTGCAATGCGTAGGAAGCTGCCTTTTTCAAAGTCACGGCGCACCGACGGCATAGTTGGGTCTTATGGGCCTGGTGGGGGCAACCGGGTGCGCCCACCACCATTGTCTGCTTAGGTGAATTCGTTCTGCCCGAGATTTCGAGCAGGACGTTTCCTTCATGGCTTGTATGCCGCGTCCAGTTGCCAGCCGATGAGGCCGGTTTGCATGACAACGACGTTCGCTCGACCGGCTACGCGCAGGGCAAAGGCCGCCTGGGCCGACAAACTCCCTGTGTTGCAGAATAGGATCGTCATGCGACCTTCTGGAATTTCATCGATCCGGTCGAGCACTTCGCGCCATTCGATGTTGACGGAACCCAGAATCGTGCCGTCTTCAAACTGTCCCGGATCACGTGTGTCGACGAAGAGTGCCGACTCGAACACGGATTGATCGATCTGTTGGGGCAGGATGATGCCAGATTCATATTCCGAAAACATCATGTATTCCTGCATCACCTCGATGGCGGCGTCTTGCGCCAGGGCGGGTGCCATATGGATGCCGAGCGCGACGGTCGCCGCCGCAAGAATGTTGCATACTTTCATCAAATTACTCCTCTATTCTCGTTTTCATTCACCGGTTTTCAGTTTCATGTCTGTAAAGAAAGACTCGATACGCCGGGCGTTGGCGCCACGGTCGATCTGGCCAAGGCGCGAGCGCGAGCGCATGTCGAGGCGGGTGCCCACTTCGGTTTCGGTGACGCGGATCGCCACTTCGTCCTCGAACCCGAAGAGATGGCTCCGGGCGATGGCTTCGAGCTGGCCTTCGGCGGGATCGGCCGAGAGCACCTCCCAGCCGCGCGCCTCGACTAGGGCCAGCACCGTTTCGAATGCGTCGTCGACGGAGAGCGGCAATTCCAGCGGCCGCACATCCGGGTAAGCGGCGAGTTGCGGTTCAGCATTCAGTGTCGGGTAGTCGCTCGGTGTCACGGTGAACCAGAATACCGGCGGATCTTCGATGTCGGTCGAGATGTCGTTGATTGGTGGTGTTGTTCGGGCGGCGATCTCGAAGACAGTTCCGAGACCAGCAATTGGCAACGACAGGATCAGGCCAAGTAGCGCATCCAAGGCTCCGCCCCGTCGCGAAAGCATCCACCTCAGCAATGCGGCGAGCGCAACGATGACACCGGCTCCCGCCGTCCAAGCACCCCAACCGGCAAGGTCATAGGCTTTGGGCCAAGGCCAGCCGCCTGCCCGAAAGCCCCAGACCGATACGGTAAAAAGCGCAAGGGACGAAAGGCCCAGCAAGGTGGATAGGACGCCAAGGCGGCGGGTCAACGAGTCATGCATCTGTAAGCTCCTGATCGGGGGCTGGATTGAGGCGAGGGTGCGTTTCGTCCATTCTAAGGACAAGCCAAAGCCCCGACAGCGCCATTGCGGCACTCGTCAGCCAGAATCCTGCCTCGAGCATACCCGAGGCATCGGCGATCAATCCCATGGCAAGCGCCCCGATGGCATAACCGAGGTCACGCCAGAACCGGTAAACGCCCAGAGCCGAACCTCGCCAAGCGGGGTGTGCGATGTCGCCCATCGCTGCAATGAGGGTTGGATAGAGCAGCGCCATGCCGACCCCAATGATGGCGGCGGCAACGGCCCAACCCGATGTTGTTGCCAGGAACGGAAACACAAGGACGCCACCGGAACAGATGAAGAAGCCTGCAACCGTCGGCCACTTGCGCCCCAAAACATCAGACAGCGGTCCGGTCCACAGTTGGCTACCGCCCCAGACCAAGCCGTAAATGCCGGTGACCCAGCCTATCTCGATCAGGCTCGCGCCCTTCGCCACCATGAAGACCGGCACCAGAGCCCACATCAGCGCATCGACGAATTTCTCGACACTGCCCGCTTGCGCCAGCGCCATAAACGTTCGGTTACGCCATGTGACCAAGGCAAAAATCTGGGCCGAGGTCGGGTTTTCGGGCCCCTCAACGTAACGCGAGTGCGGTCCTTTGCTCATGCCCGACTTGTGTCGTGCGGCCTCGGCGCGGGCAAAGGGAAGCGTCTCGGTAAAAGCCAACGTTCCTGCCGCAAGGGCGATAAGGGTCACGACAAGGCCGAAAGCAAACAGGGTCATTCGCGGATCAAAATAGCTGGCCAAATAGCCGGTCGAAAGGCCTGCCAGCGCCACGCCTCCATAGCCTGCGAATTCGTTGAATCCGGTAGCCAGTCCGCGTTGCGACCCCTTCACGATGTCCATCTTGGCGGTGACGGTCATCGACCAGCAGAACCCCTGGTTGACGCCCAGAAGCACGTTTGTAGCCACAATCCAGCCCCAGGACGGTGCCCAAAGGATCAAGAACGGGATCGGCAAGGCGACCAGCCAGCCCCAAATCAAAACCCGCCGCCGCCCGACCCGCTCGGAAAGGCGGCCCGAAACGAAGTTCATCGTGCCCTTCACAATTCCGAAAGAGACAACAAAGGCAAAGATTGTGGTCATCGAGCCCTGAACGACACCGAATTCCGTTTCGGCCAGCGCAGGGATCACTGTGCGTTGCAGGCCGATGGTCAGGCCGACGAAGAATACCTGTAATAGCTGCTCAAGAAACGGGCGCAGGTTCTCGCGGATGCCGAGGGCGTAGGTCATTTCTGCTCTTTCGCTGTTGAGTGTGAATCAAGCGCGTGGCCCGATGCCGGGCCGCGCAAGGGTTGAATCAGCCAGAGATCGCGGCGGGTGTGGAACTGCTCGATCCCGATGTTCATTTTTTCATGGCCCTTGGCGGGCTGGGCGACATAGGTGCCAAGCCATCGGTCCCACCAAGGCAGGTTGAAACCGTAGTTCGAGTTGGTCTCGCGCGGGTCGACAGAATGGTGAACCCGGTGCATGTCGGGTGTCACCACGAACAGGCGCAGCACGCGATCGACGGGACGCGACAGGTCGATGTTGGCGTGGTTGAATAGTGCGGTGGCATTTAGGATCACCTCGAACAGCAGGACGGCAACGGCTGGCGGGCCAAGGGCGGCAACCACGGCCAGCTTGATCCCCATGGAGATGAGAATTTCCACGGGATGAAAGCGCAGCCCCGTTGTCGCGTCGAAGTCGAGATCTGCGTGGTGCATCCGGTGCAGCCGCCAAAGCCCCGGCACCGCGTGGAACATGACGTGTTGAAGGTATATCGCAAGGTCGAGCATCACCATCGACACGACAATGGAGACCGAGGCAGGCACATCGATGTTATTGAAGAAACCCCATCCACGTTCCTCCAACATGACGGCAAGTCCGACCGCGAGGATCGGGAACATCATGCGCAGGATCACGGTATCGAGAACGACAAGGGCAATGTTGTTCGTCCACCGGATTACGCGCGGGATGTCCCTTCGCCGCCGAGGGGCTGCAACCTTCCACAGCGCCATCGTCGCCAGGACGCCCAAGCAAGCGGCAAGTCGGATCGTTGGCTCGGCGGCAAGGATGGTCTCGGTCATTCGTTTGGGACTTCCGACTTGTGGTGTGCGCTGGAATCGCTATCATTCAATTTATTGCTTGAATGATATAATCTCCCGAGGTCTCCCATGTCAATCAGCCCAAAGATGGCCCTTCTTGACGAATACGCCCTCGTTGCGAGGGCCCTGTCGGCACCCGCACGTCTCATGCTCCTTGAACAAATGGCGCAAGGCGAGCGTGGCGTAGAGGCGCTTGCTGAGAAGGCCGGCCTCACCGTCGCAAACTGCTCCCAGCATTTACAGCAACTGCGACGCACGGGCCTTGTCACTAGCCGCCGAGACGGAAAGGCCGTGATCTACCGGTTGACCGACACGAAGACGCTGGAGCTAATGGACCTCATGCGCGTCGTCGCCGAACGGAATCTGGCGCAGGTAGGGCGCATCCTGCGTGGGCTCTCGGGCGGCGAAGACGCGCCCGAACCGATCAGCCGAGATCAACTCGCAACCCGACTGGCCGAGGGGTCGGTCACTGTTCTCGACATCCGCCCCGCGGATGAATTCGCCATCGGCCACATACCGGGGGCGGTCAACGCGACAGTGACTGAGATTGAAGGAATTATCGCGACCCTCGATCCAAGCGCTGAGATCGTGGCTTATTGCCGGGGACCCTACTGTATTTATGCCCACCGAGCCGTCGCCACCCTGCGCAAATATGGCTTTAATGCACGGCGCCTTGAGGGCGGATTTCCCGAATGGCGCGAGGACGGGCGTGCCATTCGGTCAATGTCCTGATGAACTGAAACCTTGCTTGCTGTCACCGCCGTCCAACTTAGCTACTTCCATGCAAAGCAGACGTTGCGGGCTTCAGAATCGCGTGGCGACTGCTTTGCAGAAGCACAGCGGCCTGATTGGAAGTCCGTCTCGAGTCCGCTTCGGGCTGTGAGCGGTTGTTAGACGTGTTTCACGCCAACGGCAGCAATGGGCCGTTCGTGTCATTCGACACCAAGGGCCGACAGTCACAGATGCTGCGCCATGCACATATCTACATTAAGGGCGGATTGCCGACATTCGCTGCGCTTTGCATAGAGGTCCGCTTCGTGGGACACACGGCCCTTCGCCAGAGTTCGCTCGAGCTTATTTTCAAATGATTGTCGTCTCACTTTCTGCCAGAGCCTGACCTTGAGCCAACGTCCTTATGAACCAGCGTAAATTAAACATTGGGCGTTTATCGCACATGTTTCACCAGCTGTTGTATCCCAGATATTTCCCCGACATCTCAACTTTGACGCGGTCGCCTTTAGGGTTTTCGACGCGGGTAACGGACATATCAAAATCAATCGCAGACATGATGCCGTCACCAAATTTCTCCTGAATCAGCGCCTTGAGGGTCGGCCCATAAACACCAACGATTTCATAGAAACGGTAGATGCAGGGATCGGTCGGCACCGCCTGTTCCCAAATCTTGGTCGGGCTTTCGGACAGCACGCTTTCTGCTTCTTGTGGCAGGCCCATTGTGCTGACCATTAAAGCCGCTTGCTTGGGCGGAAAGGCGTTCATGCCCATCGCCGCAGAATGGGTCCAGACTGGCGACATACCAATTTTTTCGGCAATGCCTTCCCATGTCATCCCAGCGGTTTTCTTGGCCGAAAGTATCATTGCTGTGACGTCTTCTTTGGTCATGTCGCTCATCTGTGGGGTGTCCTTTGTGCTTGTTAGAATTTGAGGATCTCAGGTTACAAACCAAGTGCTGTCAGGCCCGGGTGATCGTCAGGCCGTGGCCCCAGGCTTGGCCAATGAAACAGGCGGTCGCTTTCGGAAATTGGCACGCCGTTGATCGAGGCGTGGCGCTGCGCCATGTAGCCAGCCGCATCAAACGCCCAGTTCTCGTTGCCATGGGCGCGAAACCATTGGCCCGCATCGTTTTGATATTCATAGCAAAACCGCACCGCGATCCTGTCTTCGCCATAGGCCCAGATTTCCTTGATCAGGCGATAATCAGCCTCAGACGCCCATTTGGCGGTCAAAAATGCCTCAACCTCGTCGCGGCCATTCAAGAATTCTGACCGATTGCGCCACTGCGTGTCGGGAGTATAGGCCAATGCAACCTTGGCCGGATCACGACTGTTCCAAGCATTTTCGGCCATCCGCACCTTTTGGACTGCGTCATCATAGCTAAAGGGCGGGACGGGTTGCCGCGGCGTGTTAGTGGTCATGTCCTAACCGCTTGCAATAGCGGCGTATCGCTTGCCGCATCTTCTGTCTTATCAATTCGGATCGTCTCTGGCGTATGCGCCGCACCGTCCTCGCTTAGCTGTCCGGCAAGTTCGGCTGACCGTTTTCCAAGGAACTGCACCAGATGGTTGCGGATCGCATAGTAATTGGGGTTCTCGACGATCTCGGTGCGCGTGCGCGGCCTTGGAATGGTGATCTCGACGCTTTCTGCAACCCGCGCCAATGGGCCGTTTGTCATCAACAAAATACGATCTGCAAGAAGGATCGCCTCATCGATGTCGTGGGTGATCATGAAAACGGTCTGGTCCGTTCCGCTCCAGACCTTCAACAGCTCTTCCTGGATTGTACCGCGCGTCAACGCATCAAGCGCGCCGAAAGGTTCATCCAGCAACAACAGCTTTGGTTCGTTTGCAAACGCGCGGGCAATCGACACGCGCTGGCGCATTCCACCTGACAATTGGCTGGGCTTGCGGTAGATGGCATCGCCGGACAATCCGACTTTGTCCAAAAACGCAATCGAATGGTCTTCGACCTGCTGTTTGGTCCAGTGGGGGAACCGCGCCGCCACCCCGAATGTCACGTTCTTTAAAGCGGTTAGCCACGGCAGCAGGGAATAGTTCTGAAACACCACACCACGGTCAAGGCTTGGACCGGACAGCGCATAGCCGTCCATTTTGACCACGCCTGACGTTGGTTCTGCCAGACCAGCAAGGATGTTCATAATGGTTGATTTGCCGCAGCCCGAATGGCCAAGGATGCAAACAAATTCACCCTTTTCGATCCCGAAGCTGGCGTTTTCGAATACGGTGAATTCACCACCTTTTCCGTCAGGATATTTTTGCGTCAGCCGTTCGATGCTGAGAAATGAAGATGCCATGGGCCTGCCCTATTCAACGTAGGCGACGCGCCGCTGCAGCAGGCCAAAGGCCGCATCCAGCAACATGCCGACAACGCCGATCATGAGAATTGAAAAGATGACTGAGGTCAGGTCGAGGTTGTTCCACTCGTTCCAGACATAATAGCCGATGCCGGTCCCCCCGACGAGCATTTCTGCCGCCACAATGACCAACCACGCAATCCCGATGGAAATCCGCATCCCCGTAACAATCGTTGGCGCAGCAGCAGGAAGGATTACGGTGAACGCTGTTTTGAGAGCCCCCAATTCATGGGTGCGGGCCACATTGACCCAGTCCTCACGCACGCCCGCCACACCAAACGCCGTGTTGATCAACATCGGCCAGATCGAACAGATGAAGATCACAAAGATCGCCGACGCCTCTGAATCTTGAATAATAAACAGGGCAAGCGGCATCCAGGCGAGCGGCGAAATCGGCCGCAGAACCTGAATGAACGGGTTCAACGCTTTGTGCGCCACCGACGACATGCCAATCAGAAACCCAAGCGGGATCGCAATGAACGCTGCCAGAAAATAGCCCGTAAGAACGCGGTAGATCGAATAGCCGATCTGGATACCAATCCCCTTGTCGTTAGGGCCAGCATCGTAAAACGGGTTTGATAATTCCTGCCATGCCTTGACCAAAACCTGACTGGGGGGCGGCACGCCAGCTTTGGCAGTGCCCGCACCTGTCAGAAGTTCGTATTCGGTCAGCTCTCCGGTGTTGAGCTCCTGTGGGGAAATCGAGAGCTCCCACACAAGCAGACTCACCAAGAGCAAGACAATTGACCAAATTGCGGCCCGTTTGTTTTCTGACAGCATGTCCATCAGTCTGCTTTGATCGCAAAGCTGTCGATGTAGGCTTCGGGTTCGTTGTAATCAAACGTTTTGCCCATGATCATGTGCGATTTGTAGTTTTCCGCCGGTGCATCATAGCCAAGGTCGGTCATGACCTTGCGTGCGTCAGACGCAAGAAAGACCTGTTCGGCCACACCTTTGTAATCAACATCGCCCTCAATATAGCCCCAGCGTTTCATCTGCGTCAGGATCCACACGCCCATAGATTGCCACGGGAACGGGTCAAAATCGATCCGATCCGGCACACGCTGCACCTCGCCCAGACCATCCGCGTAGGTCCCCGTTAGGACCTGCTGGATCACTGTAACCGGCTGGTTGAGGTAGTTGGTCGGGGCAATCGCCTCCGATATCTCAACGCGGTTGTCGGGGTTGGACGCATATTGCGTTGCGTCAATGATCGACTTGAGCAACGCGCCGTAGGTATTTGGTAATTCGGTCGCGAAAGACAAAGGCGCAGCAAAGGCACAGCATGGATGACCCTCCCAGATTTCTTTGGTCAGGATGTGGATGAACCCAATGCCTTCATAAACTGCACGCTGGTTGAACGGATCAGGCGACAAATAACCATCAAGGTTGCCTGCACGCAAGTTCGCGACCATTTCAGGCGGTGGCACAACCCGGATCTGGATATCGACATCCGGGTCCAGACCGAACTCGGCCACATAGTAGCGCAGCAGGAAGTTGTGCATGGAATATTCAAACGGCACACCAAAGGTGAAGCCCTTCCACTGCTTTGGGTCGCGTTTGTCCATGTGTTGGTTTGCCAAAACAATCGCCTGACCATTGATGTTTTCAATGGCTGGCATGATGTAGGGCTCAGCCACCGAACCGGCACCCAGCGTCATCGCCAGCGGCATCGGTGTCAGCATGTGGGAAGCGTCATATTCACCCGACAGGGACTTGTCGCGGGCGACTGCCCAACCCGCAGTCTTGATGACCTTTGCGTTCAAACCGTAGCGTTCATAAAAACCCAAAGGCTCAGCCATGATGATCGGCGTGGCGCAGGTGATAGGGACAAATCCGATGTTGAGGTCAGTTTTTTCCGGTGGCCCAAGGTTGTCGAGGATACGCGCCTTCGCCTCATTCATCGGGAACACAGACGCAAGGGCTGCGGCGGCGGTCGTGCCACCCACCATCCCCATGAAAGACCGACGGCCAATATCGCTATGTCCGAAGACTGACCGCACAATCGCGCTTTCGACGGCTTGTTCCAGCATCTCTTCGCTGGACATATGCGTGGCGACGGGTGCTGGTGAAGACTTGCAGCTGTCGCAAGGGCAGCTTTGACCGTGACGTAAATCGGTGTCCTTTGAGAACGGATTTCCAAGACTTTTAACTGTCATAATGACCTCCATGGTTTGATTTGAACCAAGGGTGACACGGGCGTTTTGCGTCCTTAAGTGCGGTTAACAAAGTGTCTAAAATCAGCAATATACTGAAAATATTGACTAAAAAATGTGCACAATACACGATATTTCGTAATTTACGAAACCTCGTAAGTGCATTGGCATCCGGTTTCCGGTCACATCACTGCATGGCCCTTGATTCTGACATTTCCCTCACCCTCGAACATCAACCACTTGCGAGCCTTGTGATCGATGCCCACCACAGGGACATCGCGTCGCATAATTCGGAAGCCGCGCGCCTGTTTGGTTCAAACCTTACGGCGGCGTCGCTCGACACGGCGCTGCAATCACCGGCAGTCGACATGGCTGTCTTTCTTGAGGCCGTGCTGCATTTTGGGCGCTACACCACAGCCACCCTCACCTTTGAGAGGGTCGATGGCAGTCCGCTGCGATTGCAGACCTTCGGAACGATCGTTTCGGATGCACATGTGATGCTGAGCTTCCTTGATCTGGACGCGCAAGAATGGCGCAACCAAATCGCCGAACAAGACGCCCACCACCGCGCTGGTTTGATGCAATGGCAGAACATCCACGGTTTCTTCCGCGAAATGGAGGCGCAGAACCACCTGATACTTGAGGCCGCGGGAGAAGGCATCTACGGGATCAACGCCGAAGGCAAAGCCACATTCGTCAACCGCGCCGCACAAGAGATGCTGGGCTGGAATGCCGAAGACCTGATCGGGCGGGATTTGCACCAGATCATCCACCATCACCACTTGAACGGCGAACATTTTCGCGCACAGGATTGTCCGATCTACGCATCGTTCCGGCGTGACAAAACCGTGCGGGTCGATGATGACGCGTTCTGGCGCAAGGACGGCAAACCGATTATGGTCGAATACGTCTCTACCCCAATCTATGATCACGACGTGCTGGCTGGGGCGGTTGTGATCTTTCGCGACGTGACCGAGCGCAAGGAAAACGAAAAAAAACTTCACCGTGCACTGGAAGAAGTGGAAAAACTTCGGTTCCAATTGGAACAAGAGAACGATTTTCTGCTGACCGAGATACGCAATTTCAGGTCTCATGCAGGAATCATCGGGCAATCGGCCTCGATCCGCAATCTCAACACGCAGATTGATCTGGTCGCCGACACCCAAACAAATGTCCTGATTTCGGGTGCTTCGGGGACGGGCAAAGCCCTGACAGTCAGCGCCATTCACGAGGCAAGCAACCGACGCAAAAGGCCATTGGTGCGGGTGAATTGTTCTGACATTCCCACCCAAAGCCTCGAGGCGGAAATGTTCGGCTACCGGCGCGGGGCATTTCGCGGCGCCGTGCGTGACACCACCGGCAAGCTTGCGCTGGCCAACAACGGCACATTGCACCTCGATGAGGTCTCCGATCTGCCCAAGGCGTTTCAGGCCAAGCTGATTGCGGTGATCCAGGACGGGGCTTTCAGACGTATCGGCGATGCATATGACACCCCCGTGTCCCTCAGGATCGTTTCAACAACGGCCCGTGACCTCGCCATCGAAGTCCGCACCGAACGCTTTCGCCAAGACCTTTATTTCGAACTCAGCGTTCTTCCTATTCAATGCGATGCCTTGAAAGACCGCCCCGACGATATCCCGTTTTTGGCTCAACATTTTCTGGATCGTGCCTCCAGCAGACTGCGCGTGTCACCCACGCGGTTATCAAAGGCGAATATCCAAGCGCTCCTGACCTACACATGGCCCGGCAATGTGCGTGAACTGGAAAATGTGATTGAACGCGCGGCGATTTTGGCAAAGGGCGGCAAGCTGCGTCTCGAATTTCAACCGGGCACTGCCAGTAAAGCCAAGCATAGCGATGACATCATGTCTGTCTCTGACCTGAAACGACTTGAACGTGATAATCTCATCCGGTGCCTGCGTCGATCGCAAGGCAGAGTTTCCGGCGCAACAGGTGCTGCCCGTCTTTTGGAGATCGCACCGACGACAGTCTATTCAAGGATCAAAGCGCTCTGCGTGACCCAAACAGATTGGAGCGCTTAGTTTTCAATGACTGCTCTGAAGCCGCGGTTGCTCAGAAATGCTGCAGCTGCAAGTTGATTGCGCTTTGCCGACTAGGACCCAAAGTTGACCTTTTCTGCAGAAAGTACCAAATTTCGGTTTGGGCCGATAGTGACAGATGCTGCGCCATGCACATTTCTACATGAAGGGCGGAAAGCGGACCTTCGCTGCAAGCGCGAACCAAATGGGGAACTTGAAGAAAGCGGACGCTCAGGGCTACGACCCAGCTTTTTACGATGTGCATACGCGGCGAACGGCAGCAACGAGCCAAATGTGACTGATGCTGCAGCCTGTCTAAATGGCAGCTTCCCGACGCTTTGAGGGCGTTCGCACCAGGATTGCAATTCCAATTTTCAATCGTGTGCGCTCCTTAGAAAGGTAGTTATTTGGCTAGAAGCATTGCAAGCTGCGCGGCCGATGTTACGCCGTCAATGAGCCGCACAGCGCCATTTTTGTCAAAGTGAGCCGGAATATGGACCATACCGGCGCAACCAAGGACGATTGTATTGACCTTGTCCTCAGCGACAGCTCGGTTGATTTCGCCCATCACCACAGGTGCGGTTCCGGCTGGATCGGTTTCCAGGTCTAAAACGGGGACGCCACTGGCACGAACGCGGGCGAGTTGGGATGTGAAGCCGTAGGAATGGATGTTGCTTTCCAGAATGGGTACCGAAACATCCAAGGTGGTTACAACTGAGAATCTGGGTCCCGAAAGAACCGCTATATGGTAGGCCGCTTGACCAATACCAATAACCGGACACGCTGCGATATCGCGGGCCGCGTCTAGCCCCGTGTCATCAAAACAGCCGATGATAATGGCCTTCGCACCAGCATCAGAGGCATTACGCACCAGCGTCAACAACGGCGGAATACTGGCTTCGCCGTCCTCGGGGCCTTGAATGGCAGCGGGACCTGCGTGGGAGGTCCAGCCCTCAACCTCAACACCTGTCTTTTTGGCGGTGTCGACCATGGCATCTGTCATGGCCTTGGTGCTGTTAGGGTTGATTAGGACAATCATCAGACGGCCTTTCCTGCGTCGCTGCCTGCGCGTGCTTTGCGCCGGTTGCTCAGGAGTGCAAGGGCGAGGAATGCCCCAATGATGAGCAGGGAAAACAACGTCGTGAGCGTGCCAAGCGCATAAAGTACGGGTGAAGTGACGTTGGTCGTCATCCCGTAGATTTCCAGTGGCAGGGTGTTGTAGCTGCCCGATGTCAGCAAGGTGCGCGCAAATTCGTCATAGCTGAGGGTGAAGCCGAACAAGGCTACGCCAATCAGGGAGGGCGCTATAATCGGCAACACCACATAGCGGATGGTTTGCCATGGGGTTGCACCCAGATCGCGAGCAGCTTCCTCATAGCTTTTGTCAAAACGGTTGAAGACGGCGAACATAATCAGCAGGCCAAATGGTAACGTCCACGTCAGTTGCGCGCCAAAACCGGATGTGGACCAATGCACGTTAAGCCCTGATTGCGAGAACAACAGGCCCACACCCAGCGATACAAGGATCGATGGGATCACCAATGCCGTGATGATCAGGTAGAACAGAATGCCTGAGCCTGCGAATTTTTTGCGAAATGCCAGCCCGCCCATGACCGACACGACCACTGTGGTGACCATGACCATCAGACCCAACACGATGGACCGGCGGAAGCTGCCCCAGATATCGCCGACCGCTTGCTGTTCGAACAGATCGTAGAACCAATACATCGATACGCCACGCATCGGGAAGGTCAGCCCGCCGCCCTCGCCTTGGAACGACAGAATACCGATGGTCAGGGTCGGGCCGTACAGAAATAGGACGAACAGCCCGAAGAAAGCGGACAGGACGTAGAATGAGCGGGGGCGCGGTTCCATTATAGTTCCTTCCGGATATCGACAAAGCGCAGCAGGATGCCGATTGTGATCAGCACTGTTGCGAGCAGCACAATCGCCGTGGCCGAGGCGCTTGGGTATTGGAGCAGCGCAATGTCGTTCGATATCAGGCGGCCCACATTGGCCGATTGGCTGCCGCTCATGAAGCGCACCGTGATGAAATCGCCCATTACCAGTGTCACCACGAAAATGGTGCCGATCATGATGCCTGGTTTGGTCAGGGGGATGATGACGTTCCACAAAATTTGCGCGCCGTTTGCGCCCGCGTCTCGCGCGGCCTCGATCAGGCTCTTGTCGATGCGCATCATGGTGTTGAAGATTGGGACAACCATGAAAAGCGTGTAGAGGTGCACGAAGGCGAGGATGACGGCGAAGTCGCTGAACAACAACCACTCGACCGGTTCATCAATCACACCCCAAGACATCAAAGTTGTATTGGCGATGCCGTTGCGCCCCAGAAACGGGATCCAACTGATCATGCGGATAATATTGCTGGTCCAGAACGGGATCGTGCAAAGTAGGAAAAGCGCGATTTGCCATGTCAGGCTGCGGATGTGGAACGCCAGATAATAGGCAACCGTGAACCCGATTACCAATGTGAAGGCCCATGTGATCAGTGCATATTTGAAAGTATTGTAAAAGACTTTGTAGGTCACATTTGACCCGAACAGGAATTCGTAATTATCAAATTCAAACGCCGGAATGATCGAAAATTCGGTAGCCCGCCAAAAGCTGACGATCACGATCAGGATGATTGGCATCACCAGAAAAAACATCAGCACAGCGGCCAATGGCGACACCATCAACCAGCCTGTAACGTTGCGATTTTCTAATAGATTCTTTTGCATTTGGGGGCTTTGTATTCGGGTATTAACAGGGGGGGGGTGCGCCCCGCAAGAGGCGCACCCGCTGGTCAGCTTAAGCGGCGACAAACTCGTTCCACTTGCGGACCATGTACTGGTTCTCGTCCATGACGGAGTTCCAGCACGCAACCGCGCCCATACGATCATTGAACGACCCGCCATCGCGCACTTCGCCAACACCCGCCAGCTTGTCACCGAAGGGCGATGTGATGTCGGCTGTGGCTTGCTTGCCCTCGAACCAGAAGCCCCATTCGTTCTCGGACATGAACTCCTTGGAGGTTTCAGGCACAGCTGAGTAATAGCCTTGCTTCATCAAGAAACCACCGACCCAGCCGGACAGGTACCAGTTGATGTATTCATAGGCCGCATCCAACTCCATGCCAGACAGTGCCGCTGAAATACCCAAACCACCGCCCCATGAGCGGTAACCTTCTTCGAGCGGCTGGTAGACACATTCAATGCCCTGCGCCTTCACGGCAGTGATCGCGGGGGACCACATGGATTGGATCACGACTTCGCCGGACGCCATCAGGTTGACGCTTTCATCGAATGACTTCCAGAACGCGCGGAACTGGCCGTTGTTCTTGGCCTCGGTGAAGATGCCGATGGTCAAATCGATCTCTTCTTTGGTCATATTTCCTTTGTCTGGGTATGTATATTCGCCCATGGATTCCACGACCATCGCCATGTCCATGATCCCGATGGAAGAGATGTCGAGGATCGAGGCTTTGCCTTTGAACTCAGGGTTCAACAGCTCAGACCAATTGGTGATCGGACGGCCGATCAGGTCAGGGCGGATGCCCAATGTGTCGGCGTTATAGATTGTCGGGATCAGTGTCATCCAACCGGATTCTTCTTGCACAAAGTCGGTGCCGTTCTGACCGGATGTGAACCCGACAGTGTGGGGCGCAGTACCTTGGGCGATTGTGCTTTCAGGGGTCAGCTTGCCATCGCGGAAGATGCCGACGATCTTGTCATAGTTAGCCAGTTTGGACGTGTCCATCGCCTGCAAGTTGCCTGCGGCCCAGACCTTTTTGGCAATGAAGTATTCGATGTCGGCAATGTCAAAGCTGTTGGGCTGAGTGGCGGCACGCTGTGTCACGCTGTCGGTGTCTAGCGCTGTCATTTCCAGCGTGAAGCCAAGGTCTTCTTTCACCTGTGTTGCCACTTCGTTGAGGTTGGAAACCCCTGTGCCGAACTGGCGGATGGTAATGTCTTTGATTTCTTGCGCCCAAAGCATGGGAGCCCCGAGCGTCGCGGCCCCTGCGGTGATCGCCGATGATGCGGCACCTTTCAGCAATGTGCGGCGGCTCAGGCCAGTGCGGGATGTAAACTTGGTCATTCGTCGTCTCCTTGTCGGTGGTGAAGTGCCGCTACTTATGCGGTCAGTTGGTGAAGGTTTTTGGCATCCCAATGCAGACCAATCTGGTCGCCGGGGTGATGCGGGGTGGTGAAGTAATCGGCTTCGGGCACCAGCGCCGTGACCTCTTGGTCGCCAGCAATGCGCGACAACAAAGATACGTGGGTGCCTTGGTATTCAACGGCAGTCACTTGCGCGTCCAAAGTGCCCTTCTTTGGCGCTGTAACCGCGACTGCATCCGTGCGGATTGCGAAGTGTCCTTCGGGCAACGCGATGACGTTATGGCCGCCCATAAACTGCGCAACGAAGCGGGTTTTGGGGGCGTTGAATACGTCACGCGCGGCCCCTGCTTGCTCGATCACCGCGTCATTCATCACGACGATTTCATCGGCCAGCGCCAATGCTTCGTCCTGTCCATGTGTGACGTGAATAAAGCTGATCCCCAGCTCCTTTTGCAGTTTCTTCAACTCGCCCCGCATCCGGATGCGCAAGAACGGGTCGAGCGCTGACAGCGGCTCGTCCAACAGCAAAACCTCGGGGCGTGTGATCAACGCACGAGCCAGCGCGACGCGTTGTTGTTGCCCCCCTGAAAGCTGATCCGGCAAGCGGTCGGCCAAGGTGGTCAGATCCACCAGTTCCAACATCTCTCCGGCTTTGGCGTGGCGCTCTTTGGTGTTTACGCCCTTCATTTTCAGACTGAAGGCCACATTGTCACGCACGCTAAGATGGGGAAATAATGCATAATTTTGGAACATCATGGCTGTGCCGCGGCTCGCCGGTGACAGGTCGGATATATCACGCCCAGACAACAAAATCGCGCCCTCGGACACACTTTCATGACCCGCAATCATCCGCAGGGTCGATGATTTGCCGCAGCCCGATGGGCCAAGCAGGCAAGTGTAAGAGGACGGCTGGAAACGATGTTGGATCGCATCCACCGCAACGGTCGGGCCATAGCGTTTTGTGACGGCCACCAGTTCCAGATCGTGTTTCAAATTCATTTACGCCTCCGTGTTGAAACAATCTGGGCACGTGTGATGACGTAAGTTCAAACAATGCCTAGGGTTTGCGGAACGAGATAAGGTCAATGGCATAATATTGAGCGGACTAATCCCATGACGCCCAATTATTGAACACAATTACCATTCATGATTGTATACAATTTATCCACGCCTTGTTGACGCGACATGCCTCTGGCATCAGTGATTCTGAAGGAACACTCATGTCGGTACTGCCCATTCCCACACCCAAACCAAAAGGTGCGACACAAAAAGTGGCTGATGCACTGGCATTGGCGATTCATGAACATCGCCTCACGCCGGGTACAAAGCTGGGCGAGGATGAACTCGGCGAAATCTACAACGTGTCGCGCACCGTTGTTCGTGCGGCGCTTCAATCCCTTGCGCATATCCAACTTGTGGAAATTCAACGCAACAAAGGGGCTTTCGTCGCAAGTCCGACCCCGCGCGAAGCTCGCGAAGTGTTTGAGGCGCGTGCCCTGCTGGAACCGCGCACCGCCCGTTCTGCCGCCAGCCGTGCCACCCCACACGATATTGAAGTTCTGAAAGATCACATCACCCAAGAGCATGCGGCCTTGGATGCTGGCGATAATGGCCGTGCGCTGAACCTGTCTGGGCGCTTCCACATTGAGCTCGCGCGGATCGCGGATCAAGACACGATCGGTCGGTTTATTGAAACTTTGATAGCGCGATCCTCGCTGGTCATAGCGCTCTATTGGAGGCGTGAAAGTGCATTATGCGAGAGCCATGCCCATCACGCCCTCGTGCAATCAATCGCCGATGGGGATGAACAAAACGCCGAAGAACTGATGCGCAGCCATCTCGTCGATTTAAACTCAGCTCTCGATTTACGTGACCGTCCAGTCCAGGCCCAAAACCTAAGGGAATTGCTGCAGGCGACGGATGAATAGTAAATTGGTCCGAACACAATCTGTGAATGACTGCTTTTGACAAATAAGCTGACGTCAGTTCATGAATTGCGAACGGCAGTTTTGTCCCGCTTAGCAGACGTCTGTGACTTGCGCAGCGAACGGCAGAAATGAGCCCATTATTCCGGTACTCCGGTATTCCTGTGTTGCGGCGAATGACGGCTAAGCGTTCTTAAATGTTGGCACGCAAAACCATGCGCTTCGCGTGCCATCTTTTCTGTCTACTGTCCGGCAGCGATTGCGGAGAACCGCTCTAGGGCGCCCTGCATTGCCAAGACGGCCGGATTGTCAGCGGCAAGACCGTGCGTTGGCGCAACTGCGGTCGGGTATGCGGAGAAGCTGTGTGAAAACTCAGGCCGCGGCCCCCTCTCGTCGCGTTCGTTTTGGACACTTGAGGAAAAGACTATCCAGCGAGACGAGAGAACGCCCATATCAAGCGTTTTCGGCCGAAACCATGCCATGCCGAGAGTTTTCACATAGCCTCCGGACACAGCTGCCGTTTGCCGAAGGCGCGAAGAAAAGTGTCTTCGATCATCGCCCCGGTTCGGAGGCGGATTTTAGCCGTTCGCTGCTGCAGTGATGTTCAGTGGATCATTTTGAGTTCCGTATTCTCACATGGAACATTGCGACTTCTGGGAAATCCACGTTTTATGGCTGGCCCAAGAGCTCTCTCAGACCCTGACCCGCGTGATCAACTTGCCACGTTAATTCAAATTATACCCCCGTAAGGCTTGACGAGTTTTGGTATTATCTTTGCGCCAGCATATTTTCTGTGCCCGCTTTCGCGGCAATAGCCATCAAATTTTGCGCAACAGTTTCTGCAAGAGTTTCGACTGCTTAACGCGCTGGCAAAACGCCCAAATCCGCGCCGTCTGAGCCTATGCAATTGCTGCATAGCAGCATTTACATTGTAGCTATTGTGCAAGCGCAGCATTTCATTACCTTCCAATTGAATGGCGTTGATAGCGCTACCAACAACAAACAGAACGCACCACTGAGTACAGGAGTATTAGAAATGACGTACACAGCAGCCCTTTTTCACCCCGGAACTCGGCTTCGCGAATGGTTTGAAGTTCGCAAGAAAGCCGCGGCGGAAGGCCGTGCGCAGCGCAGCGCCTATGTTCGGACACTGCACGAACTTGAACGCTCGTCCAACAGAGATCTTGACGATATCGGCATCTCTCGGTTGTCGATCAAGGAAATTGCATACGATGCTGCATATGGCGACCCCCGCTCACAGATCGTGAGCCAGCGGACATAGGGAAGTCACACTTGGGTAGATCCGAGTTGTCATCCGAAAAAACGATAAAAGGCTAACCGAATGAAAACCAATTTCAGCACCATTAGCACACCGAACTTCTGGCTTCAGCTTCCGCGCGCCGCGACCCGCGTCGCGTCGTTCTGTAGGAGTTGCGCAACCACAGCTTACAAAGGCTTGGCAAATTTTGTGACCAATCTGCAGATTGGACGGATGGAGTCCGTCCTGCGCGGAATGTCCGACAAAGAACTAGCGCAAATTGGGATCACGCGAAGCGAGATCACGCGGCATGCCAAATTTCTAGTCGTGTACGAATACGACGGTCTTTGAACAATGGATTGCGCGCCACGTGCGCGCGTTCATTCACGGAACCGATGCCTATCCAGCAGTGGCGGCATTGAGAGGTGTCAGGGCTCGCTCCTCCCAGAGTTTGCCTGATACCGATCCTTAACGGCCCTTCCTTCCGGAGCCCGTTATTTAGGGGCTGGCCTCTTCACCTCCTCCCGAGGAGGCCAGCCCATTTAATCGCGAGCGTCTATTCCGTTCAGGACCTAGGAACCGAACACAACGTCCCGCCAGGTCGACTTGACTTCAATAGATGCTGCGGTGCGGCACTGAGTAAGCAGGGCTCATAGCCGGCCTTCGCTGCGGGCCGGTCGAAGGTCCGCTAAGGGCCGTTCGCTACCATCATTCCCAAGAGCAGACTTCAACGTGGTGCGCGCTAATGCTAGCTCGCCGGTAAATCCTAGCTGTCCATACCCTCAGTATCACCAAGTGTATTTCGCGTTAATGCGGTAACAAGCCTGCTCATCTCTAGGGCATCGCGGCTGTATCCCCCGTGTTGATATTGAGGATGGGTGGGGCCTTCTTTCTGTCCGCCGCCTGCACCGTGCATCCTGCAATTGGGCACGCGCGTGGCTCAGAGGGCCGTCGTCAAATTGAACAACGTATGACCCGCGAACAGATAGCCAAAGCACAGGAACTCTCGGGCGTTGCATGGCGTCAGACTATCAGAATTGCAGTTAAGGCGTGGCGTCTGCCCGTTCAATGCGCCACCCATCGAAAGGTAATTTAACCGTGATGTCCTGGTCAGCCCCTGCCTCGCGCGGCTTGCCAAAACCTCGATCCAGAATTGCCGTCGCTGCCGAAATTCGGGCCGTTTCGTTCAGGCCATTTTCGCAAACATCCACCAACGTATTGAGAGCAATCGAGGTGTGTTGCCGCGCCAGATCTGACAGTCTGACTTTCATATCTGCAGTTGCGCGGTTCGCTGATCCCGCCGGCCGTCCTGCATTTTCACGATGTCCGCCGTGTCCACTCATTTTTGATATCCTTTTGATATTTTTGTCACCTCTGGATGCCTTCGACGCATGGGCGGCGCACCTTTGACAAACTTCTTTTGAAACGGGGCCAGCTTGATCATTTGGCCAGCTTTTGGCCCCTCAGGGATTGCCAGCGTTTCGAGGAAACGTATTGCTTTTGCGGAAGTCTTCATGCGAGACCTCCGAGCATGGGTTGGTATAGTTTCTTTAATGACTTCCAGACAGCGATTGTAGGCACGCTAGGCTTTTTGGGCGTGATGGCGACGCTATGGCAAAATGCTAGCCTCGCTCGAGGTGTGGAAGAAGAGCGGATTAAAAGCGTAAAGCTTTCTGCAAAGAAGGCTGCCATCGAAGAACTTAAGTTCTTCAAGAGGATATACGAGAATGGAATTGAGGGTATGCGGCCAGATGCGGACCAATCGCTAATGGTCCCGAGAATTAAGCGTGTCGTTACAACGGATATGATGCCCGAAATTGCTTTGTTAGACGGGCAGGATGCCCACGTCGCCATTGATGCGCTATTAACCATCGACGAAATCGACCGATCGTTGACGCTCATTGCAACAGCAGTGAACGAGCAGTACTTTACGATCTCAGCTGGAGCATTCGAAACTTTGCAGGGTATGTACTCTGGCCGACTGGATAAACTGAAAGGCGCGTTGCAGAAGCTGGAGCAGTAAACGCACAGCGCGAACGCATAACCCCCACCCACCCCCCTCCCTCCGGAAAGAAACAGGGGCATTGGGACCAACAGGCGTGACACTTGCGTGACGGTTGGTGTGACGCTTGTGGTCCCCTTCCTGCTGGGGTCCGGTATGTTCGTCACAAGCGTCACAAGCGTCACAGCCATTGATTTTATTGCATTTTCTGTGACACTTGGTGACGGGTGTGACGCTTGTGACCACGCACCGTGACGGTCGTGACGCTTGTGACGCATATTTGGGGGCCGTCCTGAAAGGGTATGTGTCATGACAGGTACCTCGCCACGACTTCGCGCAGGTCAGCAACGACATAGAACCGATACGCACGGTCAGCTTGTGGCTTCACGTCGTATGGCTTCAACAACGCCGCGACCATGCGGGTCGTGATATTCTCGCCACCGCGCCACACTGCCCACGGGCCGTCTTCGATCGCCACCAACTCCGTCACAAGATCAGCACTCTTGATCCGGTCGCCCTTCCAACGCTCCAAGATGTCAGCAATATCCGACAGCAACATGACGCCTTTAGACTTGGGTTCATCGCCCGCCCGTGACGCCGCCATGCCCACCAACGCGGTGCGGATACGGGCGGGCCAGTCACCACCTGCCGCGTCTGCAATTGCACAGATATGGCGACAGTTATCTTGCGCCCGGTCGTTCAGATCTTCCGGCACATCGGGTTCGGCATTGGCCAGCCTGATTTCGTTGTCAGCCACCCAGCGGGCCAGCATCCGGCGTATAGGTAGCAGTTCGTTGACGCGGCTGGCCTTCATCCGTTCGACAACCTCGCCACCATCTTTGCGCTTGAGTTGAACCACCAACGCGCGGTCCTCCAGAGTGTCGGGTAGGTTGCCGATCATGGCGACGGCCTTGGGTCCCCAGACGTTGAATTTCTTAGGTTCGTGGTCGTCGCCTTCGCAGCGCCACACAAAGGCCAGTTGGCGGTTATGACCACCGTTGATCATCCCGCGCATTTCGACACGTTCTTCGAGGAAAGTGTCAGCTTCATCAATCAACAGCGTGGGTTTATGTTTTTCGATCAATCGAAACATGACAGCCGCCGTGATATTGGCGGCAATCTCTGCTTTGGGTGCCAGCGCGTGAACAACAGCCATCGCCGTAGATTTGCCGCACCGCTTTTCTGGCGATGTGAAGGCCAGCACGGGGCTAATGTCTGACGTGTCGTGTGACCATGCGTGAACAACCCATGCCGCCACCAGAGGAGCCGCGTGGGCAGGCAAAACACAGAACCGTTCAACCGTGTGGACAAGCGTGTCCAGAAGGTCTGAGCCGTCTACTGCTTCGCCCCACGGTTCAATCGCTTCAAAGTCGGTTTGTCCGATGTCGTTGCCTTCGTCGCGGGGGCGCATTTTCTGCACCTCCGAATCCAAAGCTGAAACGCGGATTTTGTGTTCCTTGGCGAACGCTTCGCGCTTTTGTTCGTATTCTAGTGGCGACAGATTGGCCAAAGCCTCGATCAATTCCGCCACAGTTGGTTCGGGGTTAAACGTGTCGATGTGTTCGGCGTCGAAGTCGATGTGTTCGTTACCATCCATTACGCGGCCTCCTTCACGTCAGAGGTGCCGTTAAGCGCAGCGTCAGCTGTCATAACCGCTTGGTCATAATCCAGAGCCTTTAGAGCCATGAACGCCAGTGCAGCGCGTTGGCGGTCCGTCAGACGCGCCCGCAGGATCAGCGACAGGCCGTCCCAGTCCTCGAACGTATCCAGCCAAAGGGTGTAACCCAGTGACTTAGACACGCGCTTGATGTTGTCGCGGATTTGCTGAGAGATATTCATTAAAACGTCCCCCAATGTGTTGCCAAAATGGGGAAAAGGGCGATATAATCACCACAATAGCAGACGCATTCCACAACGTCTTTAACGCCGTTGACCTTTGCAGAGGTCGCGGCGTTTTCTTTTTGCACCA
>Ga0307488_10001005_pt1 | contig 23550 bp, 21 predicted proteins | sample SB02metaG_FD_202248 | JGI IMG/M metagenome (GOLD analysis project Ga0307488, IMG submission 202248) | Sea-ice brine microbial communities from Beaufort Sea near Barrow, Alaska, United States - SB 0.2 | ecosystem: Environmental > Aquatic > Marine > Coastal | place: USA: Alaska | collected... | reverse complement strand
ATATTGTCAAAACAGGCGATATTGTCAAAGTAAAAGTGATGGAAGTGGATGTTGAAAGAAAGCGTGTATCCTTCACAATGCGAATGGGGGATACGCCTAATCAGGCAATCAAACCATCTGGACAAAAACATACTTCAGATAAAAGGCCTCCCAATCGACCGGCTAAGAGTAATCAACAACAGACTCAGCCTAAACAATCCAATCAAATGATGGGTAACGCTTTTGCTGATGCTTTTGCCAAAGCAAAAAAATAAAGACTTTTATCTATCCCTAAAAACACACAAGCCCTCTTTTGAGGGCTTGTGTCATTATGGTATACGCAGTTTTTATTGCAGGCTTAAGCTGATTGACGGACCCCTTCAGACCGGGGGGTCGTCACCTGTTGATAAAAATTTTCTATCACTGACACTCTGCGAGTCATCTCTAAGTCTCTGTTTGCAAGAAATTGACTGGCTGCATCTAAATCAAACTCAGATTCAGCCACACTTTGCTTATCCATCTCTGACTGACTGATATCCAGTGAACGAGTGGGTATTTCTACATCTAAAGCATTAACAATGTCATCGAGTGAGGGTATCTCTCCAATAACTGAGTTTTGTGGCAGTTCTTCATTTTTCTGGGCATCTGGAAAAGATTGATTATATGACTTTTGCGCTTCTTCAGCTTTTGCACTGGCTATGTCAGAACGGGCTTCAAGGGCTATTTGAGTAGCTTCGGTGGCGACTCTTAAGTCTTGTGCGCTAGGCTCTGCAGGAGCTAAGGCTGCGGCTTTAACTTGTTGTGCCTTACGGATGGTTTCCTCAGGTGTAGAAGCTTCAGATATATCTATTGAAACTTCACCACCTACGGCATATCTCCTGCCATCAGGTCCTCTTTCATATTCATATTGTGGTGAGCGGGCATATTTACCACCTAAAGAGGCGTGTGCTTGCTCATGGGCCCTAACTTCAGCATCTCGTTGTTTCAGTTCTGTAAGTTGTTGTTCGGCTTGCTGCTGCTGCTGCTGCTGATCCTCAGCATTTTCTTTACCTGCACTAGCATCTTGCCCATTGTCTTTAGCGGCATCATTTTGTGCAGTGAGTTGCTGAGCTGTTTGAGGAACCGGCTTTTCATAAGTGAGTGGCGGCGGAGCTTGCCCAGGTGTTTTAACCTTATCCGCTTCAGAACCCACACCTGTTTCAGCGGCTGACTTTTCATTAGCCGCTAATCGTGGCACCGCCTCACGCTGAGTATTATCTCTGCGCACAGCCTCAGTATTAACGGTGCCGACGTTAAAGATTGTTGGTGTGGGAACGGGTGGGAGAATAGTCATAATATCTGTTGCCTAAAACTAGGCCAGAATATCCAAGATAGTACCAACTGTATCGTTAGCAGTGTCTACTACTTTTGTAGAAGCTTGCATATTGGTCAGATTGATTGACAGCCCAACTAGATTAGATGTAACCCCATCGCTAGCTTCTGGAAGCAGCTGTTTGATTGAGTTGAGCTGTTTAAGCGTAGCGTTTGCTAAAAACTCTTGTGGGTCGCTAGATGCCACAGAAAAGGCAGACAAGCTGGCCAAATTCGACGCATTTTGAGTGAACCCTTCGGATGCACGTTGAATGCCTATAGTGCCACTGACAATGGCAGAGTTTATGTGGTTACTAATGTCCATTTACCTTACCTCTACTACTTAACCTCTCATGTTCAATTATTAACCATTTTTAGTTTTTTTTAAAGCATTACCGTGATGTTGGTCTTAAACAAGTACTTTCACCAGACGTTTTGCAAATTGTTTTGGGTTTGAAATAAAAGGGACATGGGACGCATTAGTGATAACGTCTACTGTTACTTCGGAATTAAGTTGCTTTGTAAACGGGGCGACCTTGTCGGGTGCTAAGGTATCCAATCGCCCTAAAAAATATGACAGGCTATAAACAGTGTTTTAGAAAAATCTCCATCTAATTGCTGAATAAAAAAGTGCAGAACCTTGGGGTAAATTCTAGGCCAATCGGTACTTTTTGAAAATTTTGGACTAGATCAAATCAATAGTAGTGATACAAAATTCATCTTTAATAATGTCTATCAAAGACTGCCAAACCCTAATATTCACACCCCAATCATGCAAAAAAACAAGGGGCTTACCCTTGCCAAACGTTGATACTTTTAATCTTACTGACATTTCTTCTATACTTAAGCTCTAAAGACTGATTTTTATATTGAGAACAGGGGTGACGCCAAGATGCAAACAGGGTTGAGTCAAAGTTGTTTAGTCTGCAAACAATCCAGTGATACGGCAATATGCCAATACTGCTGCGATGATCTTACACTATTTGATATTGACCGATACCAACACAACTTGATGTTATCGCCGAAAGTGAATTCGGGTTTGGCAAAAGTAGATTTTCCCCAAGTGTTGGCATTGGCTGATTACCAATGGCCATTGTCAAGATTATTGACTGGATTAAAATTTTCAAGACATATCCCAAATGCCCATGCATTGGCAACGCTTTTTGTAAAACACTGCTTAAGTTCAATCCCTACTTTACCTCAACTAATTATTCCAATGCCGTTACACAAAAACCGCTATTTATTCAGAAAATTCAATCAAAGCATAGAGTTGGCTAAGCATATTTGTAGCTTAAGCCAATTAGAAATGGACACGTCTATGATTAACAGATGCAAATCGACTCCCGCTCAAACTGATTTATCGGCTGCCCAAAGACATAAAAACTTACGACATGCCTTTGCAATTGATGAAGCAGCCAAGCAGCGATTAAAAAACTATCAGCATATAGCCTTATTCGATGATGTCATCACCACTGGAAGCACAATGAACTGTGCTTATCGTAGTTTACGTAAGCACCATCCTAGTTTGAAAATTAATGTCTGGAGTATTTGCCTCACCCTTACGGGTTAACCTGGTGCATTAATAAAACCGGCCATAAAAATGGCGTTGCTCATCAAACGACTAGTACCATACCAAACGCCTCTGAAATTAACGCTTGTCGCAAAACCAATTACCTTACCCTTACCAAAATTGTGGGACACTATTGCAGCGCTCCCGCCGATAAGTTGTTGTAACTCTTCAGCACTATACCCAGCCATAAGCGGCGATTTAACGTAACTCGCTACTGTAATAAAGGGTTTGTCGGGTTGGCGCATCACCAATGCACTGTTTCTAAACATGGGTAATGTAGTAGAAGTATAACCGAAGGCAAGTGGATGGCTTAGGTCCAACTGCGTCTCAAATACAGCTCCGGCAATTCTTTGCTTAGCTTTAAGTGCTTCCTGATCTTTATAAGTTAGACCTGTTGTTTCAAACGCTAACTTAATCTCATTGTTACTTTTGAAACCAGCCTTAAGCCATTTTTGGTCAGAGAACCAATTTGTCGCAGATTTTTGACCAATGAGTATGCCACCTGAATTCAACCAGCCTTCAATTTTGCTAACAGTTTTTTCAGGCACATCTTTGTACGTGCCTTCAACCCATATCATATGGGTATAGCTGTCCAAAGAAAGTGTACCCAGTTGCACTAGGTCTATGATTGAAACAGGCATATCAACATGCTGATCTAGGTAGTGCCACACTTCACCCAATTCATATTGGGAAGTACCGCGCCCGCCTACCAACAATACTTTGGGCAGGGCAATATTCAGCATTTTCCGACTACCTAAATCAATACCTTGACGGGTTAATCCAGAGGTCACCGAATGAATAGGAATATCCAGCCCCATATTCTGCGCATCTATGATACCTAACAAATTTTTAGGTTGTTCCATAGCGATTGGCACAATCACCGCACCGGCAGAAAAGCTCATACCACCTTGAGAGGTTTGAGCAAAAAATGCCTCACCAGCAAGTTTAACCTTTATTTTATTGGCCAATAAACGCTGCAACAATTTAGGAGCTTGATAATCTTGCCAAGAAAAAGCATAGGCGTAAGCGCCAGGTAACAATTCACGATTAACTATTTTAGGCGCTTTAACAGACTGTGCATCCAGTTTTGGTTGCCGCTCAACGGCTTGATACTGGATATTAAACGACAGCGGTAGATTCCAGTTCGACACGTCATAAAAGGTATTGTCATCAAATGATTTACGGGTCGAAAAAAGAGATTTTATCAGTCGATACTGAGGCTGATCCAGTGGGACAAACATACTGTTGACTGCATCAAATGTTTGTCCGTCTACTTTGACATCCTTGCTCAAAGAAAAGTATTGAATCTGATGTGCTGACAATATCTCTAGCATTTTTGAAAAGCGGGCTTGGTCAAATTTTTCATTCAAAATATATCCAGCTAAATCATCATCCTTTACTAAGTCTTTGGTTTGCTCTGCAAAATCTATTTGATAATCAAGAATGGCTTGTTTATTGGCTAAAGCACCAGCAAAAGTCGAAAGGGAAGTCGTCACTTGATTTTGAATGGTATCGGAAAACTTTAATAAGCCATGATCAGAGTCTTGCAGATGCCCTCTGCTACTGGCTTGCTCAAACAAAATGCCAAGACTACCGTGGGCATCTGGATAGGTTGAACCTTTACCATAATAAAAATCGTCAAAACTTTCTTCAGTAAAATACAGCTGCTTAGTTTTGTCTAACGCTGCAGCATGAAAATCCCCCAGTGCGGCAGTCAATTCAACATTTTTAAATGGTGTCCATGGGTTTTTTCTAGAAGAAATACCGGGTTGGAAGAAGTAGGTGCTATTCGTGCCCATTTCGTGAAAATCGGTTAACACATGAGGACGCCATTGATGGAATTGATTAACCCGTGCTTGTGACTCTGGATGGGTCAACAACAACCAGTCGCGATTTAAATCGAACCAATAATGATTAGTGCGTCCTGATGGCCAAGCTTGCTGATGCTCTCGGTGATTAGGATCAGATACCAAGTTCTTACTTTTATGCATATTTGCCCACTGAGCAAATCGAGACAGACCATCTGGATTTAAACTGGGATCGAGCAACACAATATTGTCGTTAAGTAACTGCTCTATCTGTTTATCCTGACCTGCAGCGAGATAATAAGCAATTAAAAGGGCAGCATTCGAACCTGATGGTTCATCGCCATGAACGCTGTAGCCCATCCAAATAATTAATGGGTCATTTTTATCAGTAGATTGACCTAAGTTTCGAATATGCTTAGTTTGGATTGCAGCTAAATTTTGCTGATTTTTAGGAGAACTAAAGGCCAATAGATAAAGGGGACGGTTTTCGTGAGTTCGGCCTGTTTCAACTAGACTGACGCGATCTGATTGTGATGCCAACACTTGCATATAGTTAGCTATCTGATCATGACGCACGTGCCATTCTCCTACTGACGCTCCTAATGCTTGAGTGGGTGTCGTAATATCTGCTTTATATTGAGTACCTGTTGGTAAATATGCAGTATCGGCAATAGCTAAAACATGCCCACTTATAAACCACAACAAAAAAGCAAAAATTCGAAACAAATACATAAAAAATAATCCAAGCAGTCAACATTTAAAAAAATGTTCGCACGTTTTAATCAAAATATATACCAATCGTCATAAGTAATTTCGCTTTCAGCGAGATTTTAAGCCACTTAAATAAGGTGCGTCAATGCAGTAAATTGTAACGCAGTTAACGATGATTTTTCAATTCGTGCAACTCAGAGTAAGCGGCTGTAAAACGCATCCTTTGGAAAAGCACCAGCCGACTTTGTGCTGCGTTCTTGTTGATTGCAAGGGGATTGCCTTTCGTGCCAGTGACGCCTTGCCAAAAATAGACTGGATACTTTCTGGGTGGAAAATTACCTACGGTAATGGATATTAAATAAGGAAAAATGATTACTTGAGTGTTTTAGTCAAGTAATTTTGTTAGTATGTAAATAGACATATTTAAGAGGTAAATAGCCGATGATTAACATTTCAGAAACAGCACAAGCACATTTCTGTAAGCTGCTGACAAACCAAGAGCCTGAGACCAATATCAGAGTGTTTGTGGTCAGCCCCGGCACACCTGGTGCAGAATGTGGTGTATCTTATTGTCCACCAGATGCAATAGAAGAATCAGATACTGTGCTAGAATTCAATGGTTTTGATGCAGTCGTTGATTTAGAAAGCGTGCCTTTTCTTCAGGAAGCCGAAATTGATTTTGTCACTGACCAAATGGGCTCTCAGCTAACGCTTAAAGCGCCGAACGCCAAAGCACGCAAGGTTGATAACGACGCCCCTTTGGCCGAGCGTGTGAGTTATATGATTGAAGCTGAAATCAATCCTCAACTTGCCAGCCACGGTGGTAACGTGACGTTAGTTGAAATCACGGAAGAAAAAGAAGCCGTATTACGATTCGGTGGTGGCTGTAACGGTTGTTCGCAAGTGGATCTCACCTTAAAACAAGGCGTCGAAAAACAAATGCTTGAACAATTTCCTGGTGAATTATTAGCAGTTAAAGACGCCACTGAACATGAAGCAGGCGAGCACTCTTACTACTAGACTAATCACACAATACAAGTTCAGTGAGGATGGAAACATTAATTGGTTACAACGTTTAGTTAATGACCCAAGCAAAAGCTGGGTTTTCTTCAAACGTGGTCTAGGTATATTTTGCTTAGGCGCAGCAGCCGTATTAATAGGCGCAAAACATGCGCCTATTATTCAAATTCCTGGGCTAGTTTTATTGGCAGTAGGTAGTTTATATTCTTTTAGAGGCTACCTTGGCATCTTGGCACATCGTATGACCGTCAATTTTAAACCGCCACCTTCCCAGTTCGACAAAGATAAATAAAATAACCACCTAAGCTTATTCCTCGCGACAGTAAAAAAAGTAACATCGCTATCCATAAACCTTGGTTTGCGTAAGCAGAAAACATCCAAAAAGCGGGGAAATAGACAGCCAACCCACACAACAGCATACTATTTCGCATGGCTTTTGCACGAGTTAACCCCACAAACACACCATCTAAAAAGAAACACCAGTGGGCGATTACGGGCAAACAATACACAAAAATTAAGTAGTCTTTCATTTCTAATTGAAGAGTCGCTTGGTTTGTTATTAAGCTAATAATCTCAGTTCCCCACACAATAAAAACCAATGCGTAAATGACAGCAACAAACGTTGACCAAAGTAATCCGTGTAAAGTGACATGAATAATGCCAGTTGCACTCTTTTGTCCTTTTTGTTCACCTACTAATGCTTCGGCTGCGTAAGCAACACCGTCTAATCCAAGGGCAATTAAGGTGAAAAATTGCATCAAGATTGCGTTGATTGCCGCTGACATGGAGCCAAATCCTACCCCTTTAAAAATAAGAAATGCGATGCAGCCTTGTAATATAAGATTTCGAAAAAACGTGTTGCTGTTAAGGGATAATAGTGGACGAAGATAGACACCTGAGAACCATTTTTTTTGTATTATTGGGTTTCCAATAATGTTGAAAGCAACAATCATACTTAGGATGGAGATTGAATATTCAGCAACGACGCTGGCCAGTGCCACTCCAAACACCTCCAGCCCTAAACCAAACACAAACCATAGATTGAGTACCAAGTTCAATAAATTTGCGAACACCTGAATCAGCAACACCGGTTTGGCTTTTTGCTGGCCTATCAACCAACCCACTAAAGCTAGATTAACAATAGCAGCAGGCGCACCCCAGATCCGCGTGGAGAAATACTCTGATATAACCCCTTCAATAACGGGCTCAGCATCGGCAAAGTATAAACCCAAGGCCAAAATACCATCTTGCATTAGCAACAAAAGGCAACCTACCAAAAAGCCAATCAAAATGGCCTGAAACAGGCTTTGATTAAGTTGGTTATTATTTTTACTGCCTTTTGCTTGCGCACTAAGACCTGTACTAGTCATCCTTAGAAAGCCACATAACCAATACAATTGAGTAATAATCAATGCGGCTACCGAAGCGCCAGCAAGAAAATACATACCTTGCATATGACCTAACACAGCTGTGTCAACCAACCCCATTAGGGGAGTCGTGACATTGCTTAAGATCATAGGTATCGCAATAACAATAATTTTTTGGTGCAAACTAATCTGAAAGAAGTTTGATAGAATATTATTGTTAATCATTTTATTTTCATTTATGAAGGAAAGACATGAGAAAAACCTGGGGTATGTTGTTCCTGATCTTAACATGTGCGCTACTGAGCATAAACACTTGGGCAAAAGACAATGCGGTTATTTTATTATATCACCACGTAAGTAATAGTACTCCCAAGGTAACCTCAGTATCACCCGAGACTTTTCGTGAACACATGCAATATTTAGCTGAACATCATCAGGTATTACCCCTCAAAGAGGTAATAGAAACGCTGCAAAACAAACAACCATTGCCCGACAAAGCCGTGGTGATCACATTTGATGACGGTTATGAAAACATTTATGAAAATGCTCACCCTATTCTTAAAGAATTTTCATTTCCCTACACCATTTTTATTAACCCACCGCTTATTGGTAATGTGAGTTATCAACTTGATTGGCAACAAGTTAAAATGATGGCTAATGAAGGTGCAAGCTTTGCTAACCATGGTAGCCAACATAGCCATATGTTAACGAAAAATGACAGTGAGTCGGAAGAAAGTTGGTTGAATCGCAGTATGCAAGAAATAGACGCCGCTGAAACGATACTCAAAGACAAACTAGGTTACAGCTTGAAATACTTTGCTTACCCTTATGGAGAATTTGATTTAAAACTAAAAACGCGACTCAGCACTAATGGCTACATTAGTTTTGCCCAACACAGCGGTGCTATTGCGTCCTACAGTGACTTTTCGGCCTTGCCACGTTACCCGTCTGCAGGGATATACAGTAATATTAAAAGCTTGATGGTGAAATTAAACAGTTTGGTGATGCCTGTTGATACTATTTATCCAAGCGATCCTAAGATCGAATTACCTTCTTACGATCAAGACCTTTCATTTAATGTTAAATCTGAAGACTTGAGGCCCCAGCAAATTAACTGCTTTCAAAATGGCCAGGCTTTAAACAAGTCCCTAGAAGTAAATACTGTTTCCGTTGATTTGGCCCCCATTACTAAGCCAGGAAGACATAGAGTGAATTGCACGGCTCCCAGTATTAGCGAAAAAGGTAGGTTCTATTGGTTTTCACAACCCTTTTTTATGGCAACAGCTGAGGGAAAGTGGCTAGACTAACTTTTTGCTAAGATGACAGTGCGAACCAATACCCAAGGTTCGCATTTTTTGGCTAATACCTGATTCACTTTGCTGGGTAAATCCCCGTCCTAGATAAAAGTCTATTGCTTGTGAATTAGTACTTTCAACGTCTAGGCATAAAACAGACTTGCCACAGACTAAAGCTTTTTGGTTTGCAAATCTTAGCAAACTAGTGGCTACACCTTGTCTTTGATACTTTGCAAGCACAGCAAGGTGTCCGATACACAACTCATGTTTTGTAGGCGTAGGAATACAATCTTGCAAAGCTTGGCTAGCCTGCACGACAGATAAGGCGTGAGCAACACCATAAAAGCAGGTCAACTTGATTAAAGTAGCTTGGTGAAAGGAATCGGGTAAATCACTATGCCACATGCTTAAACAACCGGCGACTTGATTGTCGATTTCTGTGACCCAGTGATTTTCAAAACCGTATTGGCCATCTGAAGTTAACAGATTCGCATACAGATAATTTAACGCCGACAACTCATCGTTAATATCAAAGGTCGCTGCTAGGGCAACAGGCGCAGAACAAAAAATCAATTGCGCTAAGATGGCTGCATCACCCTGATCAGCTTGTCTGCTAAACATTAGTCGCAGTTTATCGGGACATAACAGCCGGCATATCGGCCAGTATTTTTTGTCCTTCACTAATGGGCAATTTGCCTACAACAAATTCAGGCTTAAAACGACCTACCACTTGGGCCTGTGGATTCACCACCACCACAGATGAACTGTGGTCGACCAAATAGTTAGGGTTATCGGTGCTTTCAGACATGGAATACATCATGCCCATAGCTCTGACTAGAGGAAATAATTGAGCATGCTCTCCACTAACCGCAATAAAGTCCGGGTGGAAAAAATTAATATATTCGTTTAATCGTTCTGGAATGTCGCGCTTAGGATCAACAGACAATAACACGACTTGAATAGGAAAATCCGTGGGTATTTTTTGTAGTGCTGGATAAACATTTTTTAACTCTGCCAAGGTAGTCGGGCAAATATCAGGGCAATATGTATAACCAACAAAAACGAGACTCCAATGGCCTTTCAAATTCTCAGATGTGAAGGATTGATTATTATGATCGACTAACTGAAAATCGGGCAATGCTCTAACCTGAGGATATAGACTAGCATGTTTCGTTTTGCTGGTTCCGCTAGGCGGTGCTATGTTGATTGCCACCACAACCCCAATAACCAGCGCAACAAATGCAATCAGGCCTGCTTGTAATCTACTCATGCTTAAAACCGCACATAATGATCAACTAGAAGCACTACAAAGAGCACCATCAGATGAATAATTGAAAATTTAAAGGTTTGCATCGCGGTTTGTTCAGTTGCAGTAAATTTCAATTTCCATGCGTAGAAAAAAAAGCCTGCATTTAACAAAGATGAGCCGATAAGGTAGATAAGCCCAGACATACCCACTAAATAAGGAAGCAAACACACTACGCAGAGTAAAACCGTATACAACAGTATAGAGGTTTTGGTAAATTCAATGCCGTGAGTCACAGGCAACATCGGCACTTGTGCTTTTGCATAGTCTTTTTCGCGATGAATGGCGAGTGCCCAAAAATGTGGTGGCGTCCAAGTAAACACAATCAGAACCAATAACAATGCATGGGCGTGAATTTCTCCAGTCACTGCTGTCCAGCCAAGCAATGGAGGAATGGCACCCGCTAAACCACCGATAACAATATTTTGTGGTGTCGCTCGTTTTAAATACATGGTGTATACCACTGCATATCCCAATAACCCAGCCAGGGTTAACACAGCGGTTAAACGATTAACCCATAGTTCTAGAATCGCATATCCAACAATGGTTAATACTGACGCAAACATTAGTGCTTTTTGTGGGGTCACTTTACCTTTCGCTACTGGCCGATTAAAAGTGCGTGCCATTTTGCCATCTATCTTTCTATCAACGACATGATTAACAACAGCTGCTGCAGAGGACAAAAAACCGATCCCTATTAATCCAGCAGTGAGAATTTGCCAACTGATCCAACTATCACTGGCTAAACACATGCCAACCAATGCGGTTAACAATAGTAATAACACGACTTTTGGTTTAGTTAATTCATAATAATCTTGGCAAGTAGACCATAAATTAAATTGATTGTTTTGTTGTCCTACGGCTACGACCTTAGTCACCTTATTCTCCTATATTTTGCGATACAACGTGTAACTAATGGTAACTAACACAAACTTCTTCATCATTTAAGTATCCTCTAGCCGATACGCGACAGTTTAAGCACCTTGCGCATATCCGACAAAATATCACGACTATGCAATATTGCCTGCTCTTTGTCGATTTGTAACGGATAACGTAATATTACGTTATCTAGTGTATCAGCAACAAAAATAGCATCCGTACTCTCATCTTTAAACATTTGTTGCAGACTTTTCAAGTTGGTCTTTATCAAACGCATGTTTAGCTTTTCTTTGAGTTGCGCGAGCTGAACTAAATTACTCTTTTCATGTGTTATGACTACTACCTCGGCTCGATCGCTTTCTTTACCTAAGGCACTGCGCACTTGAGCGATACTGTAAAGGGCATTCTCACACTCAACAGCACAAATTTCTGGCAACACATAGAGTAACTTCCACTTAGGCTCTTGCTCAGGCGTTCGAAACTCGCTCATATCAACTGGAATGGAAAGCAACACTCCCTTGTTAGTTGCGGCCTGATTAAACCAGTCATTATCTAAGGCAAGTTTAGCCAACAATACAGGAAGTATAAAAACTGAAGCCAATAGCAACATCATTATTCTATTGTTCTTTTTAGTGGGACTCACTTGTTGTTCCTTTTTAATTTTTTTTTCTGGGCGATTATAAATATTACTAAGGCAGCAATTGCTAGTAAATACCATTGTACTGCATAGGCTATGTGTTTTTCTGGAGCCATAACTACAGGTTTCCAATTTCTTACAAAACTTGAAGTTTCTTGGGCCTTTAATAAAACCACAAAAGGTAAAATCTCTTGCTTGTAATGTTGTTGAATAACCTTGAGATCTGTCTGCTGCAAAACCTTTGGCCAATCACCATCAACCGCAGCGGTCTCCTTTATCATGGCGTTATTTAGCGGCAAGGATATCACTCCAGCATAACGTGCATTTTCTGCATCAATTTTAATATTGGGCAGAATATCTCTGCTATTGGTCGCGGCGACCCAACCAAAATTTACAATAACAGTGCCTGAAGATGTTTGCATCGGCGTCAATACTTGGTATCCCACGCGCCCGTTATGAATTTTATTGTCCAATAAAAAATAACGTGTTGCATCTGCTGCACCATCAAAATTAACCGGCATATCCAACATGTCATTTAGATTGCTACGCAAAACTTGTTGTAAATCGACTTGAGCCGTTTTGGCAGCCATTTCAACAGCTAATAAGCGCTGCGTTTTTTGTTCAGCCCTTTGTAATTGCCAATTACCCAAAGCAAACATAATGACAACACACACAAAAGTTACTAAGGTAGCAATAAAAGGTAAACGTGATAAAAAAGTCCACATAACAACTCAATATTTCTTTAGGAGTAAATAGATGTTAATCAAAATACTTGTTGGTGTGTTACTATTATTTATGGTGTTCAATTTATTTAAAGCCATGATGATTATGCTCAAAGACGACCCCAATAGCCCCCCAATGAGTAAATTTATTGGTCGAAGGGTAATGATATCAGCCATTATTGTTGGCTTTATATTACTCGCTGTAGCTACTGGGCTCATCACACCAAATCCAACACCACACTAAAAAATGCGAAAAGCCGCTAATAACTAGCGGCTTTTCTTGCAAACTCATATCTGAGTTAAAAGATATAAACAACAGCAAATAATATTACCCAAACCACATCAACAAAGTGCCAATACCAACTAGCTGCCATAAAAGCGAAATGATTATCAGGCGTGAAATGCCCCTTCATAATTCTTAATAACATTATAAACAGTATTATTGCACCCAGCGAAACATGGAAGCCATGAAACCCAGTCAATAAGAAAAACGTATTACCGTATATGCCAGACTGTAAAGTCAAGTTCATTTCTGTGTATGCATGTATATACTCTTCAACCTGCATCACCATAAAAATAGCACCAAGCAACACAGTTAAACCAAGCATCCACTTAAGTTTTTTACGGTTGTTTTGTTCCAATGCAACATGTGCAAAGTGGCAAGTCACCGACGATGTAAGCAGTATTACAGTGTTTATAAGAGGTAGACCAGTCCAAGGCATGGCTTCTGTTGTTGTCCCACCTGGGGTGACAACCAAAGGCCAGATAGCTTCAAACGCAGGCCATAACACTTCACCAGTCATATCGTTATTTGAAGCACCGCCTAACCAAGGCACTGAAATAAATCTGGCATAAAACAAAGCACCAAAAAAGGCTCCGAAGAACATGACTTCAGAAAAGATGAACCAAGCCATACCTTGACGATATGAACGACTAAGTTGAGCACTGTACAAGCCACCCATAGACTCTTGTATTTGGTGTCTAAACCAACCAAACAACATGACTATCAATACTAGAAAACCTGCGCCTAAAATGTAAGCACCATAGCCCTCTTCACCACGTGTGCTTTCAATCACAAAATTGCCAGCCCCAACAGCCATCAAAAATAACGCAACAGCCCCCATAAAGGGCCATGGGCTTTCTGCGGGAACATAGTACTTTTCGTATTCTTTTTCTGACATTGTGTTCTCCTTTACCCTAATTCATTGCCACAACATCAGCCGAAGCAATGACATTAGCAGTGACGTTATAAAGAGTATATTGCAAAGTAAAATAAGTAATATCTTCAGGGAGTTGAGGGTCGACATAAAATTGCATAGGCATCAACAATTCCTCCCCTGCTTGTAATGTTTGTTGTTCAAAACAAAAACATTCAGTTTTATTCATATATAACGCCGCCGGGCCAGGAGATATCGATGGCACAGCTTGACCCACAATTGCAGTCTTGGCAGTGTTTTTTACGTAAAAATTGACTTGATTGAGTTGCCCAGGATGTACTTTAACCTGTCTGGTTTCAGACCTAAATTCCCATGGCATACCGGTGTTTGTTCGCGTAATAAAATCCACTGTGATCAACCGACTCTCATCAATTTCAACGGCCTCGTATGCGGCCGCTGTATCTGATGGTTTGCCATTGATACCCAATGCATCACAAAGCACGTCATAAAGAGGCACCAGCGCAAAACCAAAACCAAACATACCAATCACAATTGCAGCCAGTTTCAGCACCAATTTATTGTTTTTTGTTTGATTTGGGTTAGCGCTCATAAGTGTTAATTCCTATTAGGTTATTTTACAACAGGCGGTGTTTCAAATGTGTGATAAGGCGCTGGAGATGGAATTTCCCACTCTAAACCTTCAGCTCCTTCCCACACTTGGGCAGATACTGGTTCGCCTTGCTTCTTACAAGCCTTAACCAATAAGACTAAGAAAATCAGTTGTGATAAACCAAAAGCAAAACCACCAATACTGATCCATTTATTAATATCTGCAAATTGTAATGCATAGTCCGGAATACGGCGAGGCATGCCCGCTAAGCCGACAAAATGCATAGGGAAGAATAACACGTTGACCGATACCAATGAGCACCAGAAATGCCATTTCGCCAAACCAATATGGAACATTTTACCGGTCCACTTGGGTAGCCAGTAATACACCGCAGCCATAATTGAAAATATAGCACCTGTGACCAACACATAATGGAAATGTGCTACCACGAAGTAAGTATCATGATATTGGAAATCCACTGGCACTATAGCCAACATTAATCCTGATAATCCACCTATGGTAAATAACACAATAAAAGCTATTGCAAACAACATAGGGACTTCAAAAGTCATAGAACCGCGCCACATAGTTGCCACCCAGTTAAAGACTTTCACCCCTGTGGGCACCGATATCAGCATGGTCGCAAACATGAAAAACAGCTCCGCTGCTACCGGCATGCCTGTCGTGAACATATGGTGTGCCCATACAATAAATGACAACAATGCAATAGAAGCGGTTGCATACACCATAGAGGCATATCCAAATAACGGCTTGCGAGCAAAAGTAGGTATAATTTGTGAAATGATACCAAATGCAGGCAGTATCATAATGTATACCTCGGGGTGCCCAAAGAACCAAAAGATATGCTGGAACATGACAGGATCACCACCACCGGCGGCATCAAAGAAACTAGTACCAAAGAATTTGTCGGTCAGCACCATAGTGACCGCACCAGCCAGTACAGGCATAACAGCAATCAACAAGAACGCAGTAATTAGCCATGTCCAAACGAACAAAGGCATCTTCATCCAAGTCATACCCGGGGCACGCATGTTGAAAATAGTCACTATGACGTTAATTGCACCCATGATGGATGATGCACCCATGATGTGCACGGCAAACACAAACAAAGCTGTACTGTCGGCACTGTAGGTCGTTGACAGAGGTGCGTAGAAGGTCCAACCAAAAGCAGGACCGCCACCTTCTAGAAATAATGAAGATAAAAGAATTAAAAAAGCAAAAGGTAATATCCAAAAGCTCCAGTTATTCATTCTAGGCAGAGCCATATCTGGCGCGCCTATCATCATAGGTATTAACCAGTTAGCTAACCCCGTAAAGGCTGGCATGACTGCACCAAATACCATAATAAGGCCATGTACAGTGGTCATCTGGTTAAAGAAATGAGGTTCTACTATTTGCAATCCGGGTTGAAATAATTCAGCTCGTATTACCATTGCCATCGCGCCACCAGTTAAAAACATGATGAAAGCAAACCACAAATATAGCGTACCGATATCTTTATGGTTAGTGGTATATAACCAACGTTTTATACCGTAAGGAATATGATGGTCGTGGTGATCATCTGCATGAGTATCATGCTGAGTATTGTCAGTTAACGTTGTCATGGTCACCTTCTCCTATTGTCCGTTCATTGCTGAATTGATGTCTTTGGCTTGAACCAAGTCACCAGTATCGTTACCCCAAGCATTACGCTCGTAAGTCACCACAGCAGCAATTTCAGACATAGTTAATTGTTTCGCATAAGATTGCATAGCACTGCCTGTGACACCGTTTATCAATATATCGATGTGTTTAGGCTCGTCTGCAACTGCGATTTGACTGCCTTTGAGTGCAGGGAAAACACCTGGCAAACCCTCGCCATTTGGCATATGACAAGCAGCGCAGTTAGCGTTATAGACATTTTCGCCGATTTCCATAGCGTCATCCATTGTCATATTCATAGATAACAGTCTTTGTTCTTTTTCTTTAGCTTGTTGCTGAATAGCTACCTGATCTGAAATCCATTTATTATAATCAGCAGGATCTTTGGCAATCACTACAATCGGCATGAAGCCATGATCTTTACCACAAAGCTCAGCACATTGGCCACGATACACACCGGGTTCATTAACATTGGTCCACGCATCATTGATAAAGCCGGGGTTAGCGTCTTGTTTGAACCCAAAATCTGGCACCCACCAAGAGTGGATAACATCGTCTGAAGTGATAAGAAAGCGGACTTTTTGTCCAGTAGGAATAACAAGAGGGCGATCGACTTCAAGTAAATAATTCTTACCTTTAGGGATTTTACCAGAAATTTGATCAGCTTGAGTCGCTAGTTTTGAAAAGAATTCAACTTCACTATCCATGTACTTATAATGCCACTTCCACTGTGAACCCGTCACTAAAATGGACACATCTGGTTCACTGGCATCTTCCATATCAATTAGGAGATTCATAGCGGGGACAGCCATAACAACCAAGATAACAAAAGGGATGACTGTCCAAGCAATTTCAACTTTCACATTTTCATGGAAATTAGCAGGCTTAGCACCCCGAGATTTCCTATGGAAATACATTGAAATAAACATAGCGATAAAAACACCCGCCCCAATCAACACACAAATAACAAACATCAACATATGCATATCGTACACACCAGCACTGATATCTGTAGCACCTTTAGTCATGTTTAGCTGGTATTGCTCAATTTGATCTTTCGATTCAGCAAACACCGGCGCTGTCATCAATGCAGATAGCATAGTTCCAGACTTGAACAAAATTCTCTTCACATCGCACCTCATATACGTCAAACGTATTTTTTATTTTTCACTGAAACACGAACTTTAAGATAGAAACAATTACTATCTTAGTTAACGCCTAGTTAATTTATTAATATTTTATACTATTTTGATGATAAGGATCGCTCATTTAATAGCGTCTAGTCTAGTTTTTTTACTTAACTTACAATCAACTGTATGTTTTTTAAACATAAAATTGTTGATAAATGATAAATAACGGAGATAAAGGGGTAAAGGCATAAAAAGAGGATAAATTTAGTAAAAATAATAAAATGGGTAAATAAGTGAAAATAATAAAAAGGCGTATTATTTTAAAATAACACGCTGCGTCAATATTACATCCAATCGGCGTTACGAATGACCCCCACCGCTATGCCTTCAATATTAAAAGGCTGAGTCGCCAAGTCGACTATTATAGAAGAAAACGCCTCATTTTCAGCATGTAACAAAACCTGCCTACCTTTTTTCTCGAGTCGCTTTACTGTCACATCATCATCTACTCTAGCGACGACTACTTGACCATTATGTACGTCAGTAGTGCGATGAACAGCTAACAAATCGCCATCTAAAATACCAATATCTTTCATACTCATACCGTTCACTCTGAGTAAAAAATCAGCACTAGGTTTGAACAAACTAGGATCAACTCGATAATGGCCCTCAACATGTTCTTGAGCCAAAATAGGTTCGCCCGCAGCAACCCGACCAATCAAAGGCAAGCCGAGCTCTTCGAGTTGATCTTCAAGGGGTATATTTAACTTAATGCCACGTGATGTGCCGGGTAATATTTCTATTACCCCTTTACGCGCCAGGGCTTTTAAATGTTCTTCCGCCGCATTAGCAGATTTAAAGCCTAATTCCCGTGCAATTTCTGCCCGAGTAGGCGGCATACCAGTATTCAACATAGTATTTTTAATTAGTTGAAGTACTTCTTCTTGTCGTGCAGTTAGTGGACGCATAAACAGCCTGTTTTTCTATACAGTTATTGTTAGTATATACAGTTATAGTTAAATCTCAATTTGTTTTTTATTTACTGTGGAATGACTAAAATAAAACAACAAAAATCAAACACCCATTATGAGACATAAACTGTCAGGAATGTCTGTGGTATCCTTCGTAAGGTTTAAATTTACGAGAAAAAAGTATGTTGTGGCTGCATAAATTACTGTTGGCGATAGTGATGGTACCCGTCAAATGGCTAATAAAAGTAAACAGCACTCCAAGTGATCTTGAGGCTGAACTTGGGATAGATAAAACCCGCCCCATTGTGTATTTAATGCGCACCCATTCGATCACAGATCAATTAACACTAAAAATGTCTGCTGTAGCATTAGGCTTACCTAAGCCCACACTCAATCTGTCTATTGGCGACCAACGACATTCTGCGTGCTTGTTTCTACAAAAACCCAAATCAGTGCTAAACCGCAATACAAAAGGGACCTCGATTCAAGAAGATGCGGCCAAACTATTTAGTCTGCACAGACAAAATCCAGAACTGGATATTCAGATAGTACCCGTTTCTATACTTTGGGGTAGAGCACCAGATAAAAACACCTCAGGTTGGTCAGATGTTATTGCCAACCAAGTATCCCCTAGCTGGCTCCGTAAATTTTTTATTGTATTGTTTTTAGGCAGAGATAATCTTGTCTGTTATAGCAAAGCCGTATCGTCAAGGAAAATGCTGGAGTTAAAGGGAAGCGATGAAGAAATCGCCCATAAACTTATCCGCGTTGCAGGCACGCATTTTTATCGCCGTCATCAAACATTAACAGGTCCCAACATTCTTGAACGCCATCAATTATATAATAGCGTTCTTGGTGCAAAATCAGTACGTAAAGCCATTGTTGGAGAAGCCCGCAGCAAACAATTAAGTCATCAACAAGCAAAACTACAAGCAAAAAAATATGTAGACGAAATTGCAGCTGATTACCGGCCTGGCTTGATCAGATTAGCTGAGAAAATTTTAACGAAAATTTGGCATAAAGTTTATAACGGTATCGAAGTTAAGCATGCCGATAAAGTCAGAGCTTTAGCACAAAATGGTCATGAAATTATCTATGTACCTTGCCACCGCAGTCATATGGATTACTTATTACTCACCTATGTTATTTATCATGAAGGGCTTGTCACACCGCACATTGCAGCTGGAATAAACCTTAATTTTCGTCCTGTTGGCGGAATATTACGTAAAGCTGGCGCGTTTTATTTACGTCGCAGCTTTGCAGGCAACAAACTCTACTCAGCCGTGTTTCGCGAATACTTAGAATTGCTGTTTAATAAAGGTTATTCGGTGAAATATTTCCCTGAAGGTGGGCGAAGCAGAACAGGCCGTTTATTACCCCCTAAAACGGGAATGTTGGCTATGACATTACAGGCGCTAATCAAAGGTGTTAATCGTCCAGTCAGTATAGTGCCGGTTTATATTGGTTACGAACATGTTATGGAAGTGTCTAGTTACCTTAAAGAACTAAACGGCACAGGCAAGAAAAAAGAATCCTTTTTACAAATATTTTCAGCTATTAAAAAACTCAAAAATTACGGATACGGCTTTCTAAATTTTGGCGAGCCGATCAATTTGACTAATTACCTTGACCAGCAAGTGCCTAATTGGCGAGATGAACAAGAAAATAACAGCGACAAGAAGCCAAAATGGCTGACGCCAGTGGTAAATGAACTTGCTACAGATGTTATGGGCAGAATAAACCAAACGGCAGCAGTTAGCGGTATGTCAATTTGTGCCATCTGTTTGTTATCGGCGAAAAAGCACGCTATGGCTCAGTCTGAATTAGAACAAGCCATTGATCACTTTTTAGAATTGTTACGTGATGCGCCTTACAGCGAACTTGCCACCCTGCCGAAAATATCGGGTAAAAAGTTATTAGAAAACACTCTCAAACTGAATAAATTTGAGTTGTCCGAAGATAGTTTTGGAAAAATAATTTCACTAAAAAGCCAAGATGCGGTAGCGCTAACCTACTATCGCAACAATATTCTGCATTTATTCGCCCTACCAGGCCTTATTGCCGCCATTGTGTTCGCCAATAAAAGTTTATCTAAGTCACAAATATTACTGTTGGTAGCTAAGATCTTCCCCTTACTTAAGCGCGAATTATTTATATATATGAGCATAGAACAAGCAGCAGCTTATACTGAATCACTGCTTACCAAGATGCTGGCAATGGGCTTACTCAAGACTCATGAAAACGAAATTCAAACACCAGCAGCTGATAGTGAAGAGTTCTATTCTGCATGGTTGCTTAACCGTAGCATTCAAGAAACCTTACATCGCTATGCGGTAGTGTTAACGTTATTGTCGAAGCAAGAAAGAGTAAGCCGCTCTGTACTGGAAAAGAAAAGTGCTCAATTTGCAGAGAGATTAGCTGCGCTGCATGGCACCAACTCACCAGAATTTTTTGATAAAAGGGTGCTGGCTACATTTATTCAAGCATTAAAAGAAAACGCCTTGATTGAAGCAGATGATGATGGCCAATTACGCCATTCAGAACTCAGTGAGGCTTTAAAAATAGAGGTGATTAACCTTATTGCACCTGAGATAGTGCATCGTTTGCAACAAATATAAAATGTTAATACATACATAAGGATTAGTGTGTTAAAAAGATAATATTGACTAAGCAAAAGGCATTTCTCACAATATCCTTTCAATCGGTGTCAAACCAAATGCATCTTTAAGCTGCCCGCCCGCCTTACCCCATCGTTCGCCGGAAGATCAAATCAATACCCACCTCCCATTCAGTATGTGGACTTGCAGTTAACTGCAAGTCCAGAACTAATTGTTTCGCTACGTTAACTCATCTTGTTCAAGCATATTAAAGCTTAAAACGTAGCATTAATATTTGAACCTCATGCAACTATATTAAGTGGGCTTTCTTTCTGAGTTTGTTACGTTTTAAAGTACGGGTTAACAACACCATAACGTTTTTACTGGTGATACCTGAAACCTGTAAGTTCATTATTTCTGTATGGGACTACTATGCCATCAATAGGGCAGGTCTGTGCCCAGACTGTGTAAAAACGATTGATCACCTTTTGGTCTAAGTCCAAAATACTTATAATCAATTGATCTTAGTCAGCGATCCAACTTCGAGACCGATTTTAGTCTAATAAGGGGGTTAGCCATACTAGAGAAAAGCTGAGATGTCTCATCATATTAAAGGCCAATCAAGACACCAATCGACACGCTTCCCAGAAGCAATAGATTACTTTGTTACCGAAGACAATCCAATACGAGTTATCAACATGTTTGTCGACCCACTTGATTTATTAAGCCAAGGTTTTGAAAGTGTTAATGCAAAGCTGACCGGTCGCCCAGGCTATCATCCAGCCACAATGCTAAAACGCTACATTTATGGTTACCTAAATCGCATTCAATCATCTCGTCGGTTAGAAAAAGAGAGTCACCGCAATGTTGAATTAATGTGGTTGCTTGAACGTTTAAAACCCGACTTTAAAACCATCGCCAACTTTAGGAAAGAGAATGGCAAGGGGATTAAAAACGTTTGTCGCGAGTTCGTAGACTTATGTCGTCAGCTCAACATGTTTAACGATCCAGTCTTTGCCATCGATGGTAGTAAGTTTAAGGCGGTTAATAATAAGTCTAAGAATGACACCCCGAGCAAAGTCCCGTTCCATATTGACCGTGTTGAGAGGAGCATTCAAAAATACTTAGGCCAAATGGACACCAAAGATGAAAATGAAAAAGAGACTGACACCACTGTCTCAGCCTCAAAGTTAGCATGGCTTGAGCAACGATTGATTGAGCTTAAAGCGCTTGAAGTAGAAGTGAATGCACATCCAGACAAGCAGAAATCACAAACCGACCCCGATGCCCGTTTGATGAAGACACATCACATGATAAGGCAGGTTTGTTATAACGTGCAAAGCGCTGTAGATACAAAGCATCACTTGATTGTTGCACACGATATCGTGATGACAACCGATAGAGGCCAGCTCACTTTAGTGGCAGAGCAAGTTCAAGAAACATTAGATAATAAAGACATCACCATTATCGCTGACAAAGGTTATTTTAGTCGAATCGATATCGAGGCGACAAAAGACTTAGGTATGACGGTAAACATTCCACAAATCGAGACATCAGGTGCGGCAAAAAAAGGCATATTCAACAAATCGTTATTCAAATACGACACAGAAAAAGACATGTATATGTGCCCTGCGGGCAAGGCATTACCCCATCAACGTGACGTGACCGAAAAAGGTCTTGAGCTAAAGGTATACGTTAATTTTTATGCTTGCCGAGATTGTAAGATGAGAGATAAGTGCACGACATCATCAAAGGAGCTAAGGAAAATGAAACGTTGGGTTCACGAAGATGAGATAGACGCTATGCAGCAGCGGCTCGATGATAATCCAGACATACCGGTACTGAGAAAACAAACCGTAGAGCATCCGTTTGGCACGATTAAAATGTGGATGGGTGCGACACACTTCTTAGTGAAGCGCAAAAAGAATGTGAGTATTGTGAGTATTGTGAGTATAGAAATGAACTTGCATGTGCTGGCTTACAACCTAAAAGGCATGATGACCATAATGGGAACAACAGAGTTAATGGAAGCCATCAGCCAATAAAGGCGCATTTAGCCTCAATTCTCGCTATAAAACACCTTCAAAACCTCATATTTATCATTATTGACCCACCTTAACGCTAATATTCGGTGACTAAGACATTTGATAGGTTGGGTATGACACACGACGAAGTTTAGTGGTCGTATTATGAGTTTTTACACAGTCTGTGCCAATTGCGGTCATACCGGTGGCTCGAAAAAAATGGTTTTGACGATCTCGTTTGCCAACGTTCGGGAACCTGCTGTATTAAAATCAAATGAGGGCGGAAGCAGCCGCTTATTTTAGTTGCTGAAATCCGCTATTTTGATAGATGCACCTCTGTACAATAAATTAATTTTGCTACGGCCCCAGCTACTTCTAATAGCTGTAAGTGCACCCGCGAAGACAGTCAGTTTAGGAAAAAAGTTGAGGGATTGAACAAGAATATTGTGAAGCAAGCAATTTGACCCTTTTTGGCGCATTGACGCCGTCCATATCATCACCGATCGTTAGTCGCTGCTAATTTCGCTTGATGGTACGTGTCGCTTAGCCGTGGTTCAATCCAAGGGTATTTTGTGTAAGGGCTTGCACAACAGTGGGAGACGCTTGTTTTGAATTCTGAATTATGTCAAAACAATTGTACAATAGATGAAAAATTACCGACTTTCACTCCCTGAGGAATATAAAATAGATGTCAATATGGTAAATATGAGGCATCCAGTACTTTAATTTTATGAAAAATGACGTTTTGTTTACCC
>Ga0307488_10001004_pt1 | contig 23557 bp, 32 predicted proteins | sample SB02metaG_FD_202248 | JGI IMG/M metagenome (GOLD analysis project Ga0307488, IMG submission 202248) | Sea-ice brine microbial communities from Beaufort Sea near Barrow, Alaska, United States - SB 0.2 | ecosystem: Environmental > Aquatic > Marine > Coastal | place: USA: Alaska | collected... | reverse complement strand
TATCTTTTTTGTCTCATATACAATCTCCTTGAGGTGTCTGGTCATCGTCTGATTAATACCGGATCTGTACCAGTATTTACCCCACATCATATGGTGAGGAGCCTGACTAATCAATCTAGCTGCTCCATGATCTTCATCGATAACCATGGTTAGGTCATATTTTTCTCTATCTATGTAGTCTTCATCACCCTTGATGAAGTCTGATACATACAGATTTCCTAAACTAAATACACCTTTCATTACTGTTCTCCTTCGTTTTCTGGGCGTTCGTGATATAGGTGTAAATCATGGTTAATATATACCTTATTGTATCCTCTCTTTCTAAAATCTTCACATAAAACTGCTGTGTCGCAATCATGCTTATTATGCATCTCGCTAAATGAACTAAACTTTAAACCCTCTATGAAAGGTTTCATATTGTACACACAGACTCCGTTAGCGGTACTCCAATACTTTTTAATGCCATTGGTGCAAATAGTATTAACGTCACCCCATTGTTGTCTTGGGTGTGAACGTATAGCCCATAAATCATACGGTATGTTATTTTGCAATAATATACCAGAGTATATGTCCGGCTCAGATATTTTTACTTCATCTTTAAAATCTTCTAAATATAATAATTCACGTATTACATCGGTGTTATAAATCACGTCTACTTCGATTATCATGATATTATCATAATTGCTTAAATCAACATTCTCAATAGTTTTGTTTCTAGCATTTGCAAAATTTATAACCCTTTGATCAATCATAAATGAGCCATAGTATTCAGTGCCGATGTCTTCGCATTGCAAATAATTATTTGAAAAAATCGAATAGTCGAAAGATTTCAAGATCTCCTTTGAATTATCAAAGGAATCGTTTTCGTAAATCGAAATAGAGAATTCAAAATCATTAGAAAATTCTTCTACAAACTCTTTGATCTGGTTGTAGTAGTTTTCTAATTTTTCTTCTCTATTTCTAACAATCGTTGAAATTAAGATTTTTTTCATAATCCCTCCATTTGTTTAACTATATCTGCTTCATACATCATAGCTGCCAATTCCTTAAATGATACTTTTGGTTGCCAGTCGAGAATTCTTTTTGCTTTCGATGGGTCTCCCCAAAGCTTAGGAACTTCGCATGGTCGATAAAACTTTGAATCTATTATAACATGATCCTCCACATTAAGTTCAGCATAATCGAACACATAATTTAAAAAATCTCGTACTGAGTTAGTTTCTCCTGTTGCTACGACATAATCATCAGGCTCTGAGTGATGTAACATCTTGTGCATTACTTCAACGTAGTCTCCAGCGAAACCCCAGTCTCTCTGAGCTTCAAGATTTCCAAGCCTGAGTTCGTCTTGGAGACCCATTTTTATTCTTGCTGCAGCCTTAGTAATCTTTCTAGTGACGAAGTTTTCCCCACGACGTGGTGATTCGTGATTAAATAGAATTCCGGAGCACGCAAAAATATTGTATGACTTTCGATATGTACCTACCATATGGTGTGCTGCCAGCTTCGCGCAGGCATAAGGAGATACCGGAGAAAAGTGAGTGTTTTCATTTTGTGGGCACTTTGCGTTATCTCCAAACATCTCGCTAGTTGAAGCTTGGTAGAATTTAATCTTTGGATCGAGTAACCGTATTGTTTCTAGAAGATTTAAACATCCATTTAGGTTGATTTCTGATGTTGAGACTGGAGATTTGAAAGAGGCACCCACATGAGACTGTGCGGCAAGATTATATATTTCTTGTGGTCGGTATTCATCAACAATACGCTGCAATGATGGAAGGTCTGTAACATCACCTTGTTCGATTATTAGCCTTTCATTGTTTAAGAGATGACTAATATTCTTCATCTTGTGTTGTCTATCACATACAGTGCGCCGTTCAAGTCCGATGACCGTATAGTCATTCTCTAATAATAACTCTGCCAAATAAGAACCATCTTGTCCGGAGATACCAGTCACAAATGCTTTTTTTTCCATAATCATAGTCCTATAGCTTTTTTCATTATATTTGTTGTATTTTCGATCGAAAGATATCTGCTGCAGTATTTGTAGCTCTCTTTTCCTAATATCGAAAAGACATCTGGCGAGTCTTTATATAAGGTGTAGCAGCTTCTCATTTGCTCTCTTGCTGATCTAATACTACATTCAACATAGTTTTGCTCAAATGAATATAGTCCAGGAAAATTTGGCATTCCGAAACAGGGCTCATATGAACTTTCAATATAAAACGATTTAGGATGGCAAAAGTCTAAATGCCCACCTTTGTCTGGAACTATTACAGGCTTTTGGAAGTGTAGAAACTCAGCAATCGGCAACCCAAATCCCTCACCGCGCGTAGTGGTTACATACGCATCAGAGTTTTGATAAATCGAGTTAATCTGTTCTTTATTCATTATGCTAGAAAGTATAACTATTTTACACTTATAGTTAGGGATGATTTTTCCGTTGTGCTGTATCGTTGATTTGATATTGCTAATTATTTGTGCAAAATACTTATTCTGTGCTTCTGTCGTTTCATCTATTGATGCATACGTTTTCAGAAATAGAGTAACGTCTTCTTTATAAAATTCCATTAAGAATGATTTTATAAGTATATCAAATCCCTTGCGGTGATTCCATTGTGCAACTGAACACATAGCAAAGTTACCTTTCTTGATTTCACTAAGCTTCTGTGATAGCTTGACATTGTGGTCTATTTTTGGAGATATAGTATATGGTACAGTTATACCGGGAGCCCTAACCTCTGAATCACTTAGAGTATTCTTGTTCCATTCACAAGCACACAAAATATTTTCTAGATTTGATAAACCCTTGTACGCATGAAGAAATTGATCGGGCATCCGATCAGTCTCCCAAACAAAACATGGGTATAGTTTTGATGCCATGTTCGATAAAAAATAAATATTTGGTAAAAGTTTTCCCTGATCTTCTAATATCAAAGATGTTTTACCGCTCTCTTTATCAAGGATTGGTCCAAAGTCTGGATAATCTTCTTCTTCATTCCGAGTCCACGGAGAAATAAGCCAATTATTTAGTAGAAAGAATATTACTTCATATCCTTGCTCGATAAAAGAAACTGTCTCTTCTTTGACTGCAATATTTTGATTACTAACGTATAACCTATTGAATAGGCTCTTTTTCTTGAGATCATTAAATATTTCTGGATCTATGTCTGTTCCGATTTGATTTCCGTCTACATCTTCTCTTATCTTTGACTCACATGAATAATTAACAATCTTTAGATTTATTAATCCCTGTTCCTCAAGTCGCAGAAGAGATTTGAAGTAAGATCGGGCGGCAGATCCATATCCAGAAATATCAACCAACTGTCCAATTAATAGGACGTTTTTCATAATAAGATTATTCCGTCTTCTATACTGCCACAACTAAGCTGCAGCGGACTATACGCTTCTTCAACTTGGCGCACAAAATTTGCGTACATCTTGTCTTGACTGAATCGTTCTTTTAACTCTTCCTTGTATACAGAGGCATCGTTATTTGTCTCTCTTTGATCATAACACAATCTCATTTTCTCTTTTGCAGAAGCCTCTCTGGGGTATGCCCACATAGACTGTTCTATGAGGACGCCGGGCCACACAACCTCTTTCTGGACGTGCTGGAGGTCGTAGGATACATTATAAAACCGTTCTTTACCCTTCTCATCAACCAAAAAATCTAGCTGCCCTGACCACCCTGTAGCTACGACTGGAAGACCACTATATGCAGCCTCAAACATCGGAAGACCGAAGCCCTCACCATGGGCTAAGTTAACAAGACCAATAATCTGCGGGTGATTGTAGAGAGCATGGATTTCATTGTCTGACATATCACCGTGAATAAGGTGAATCTTACACTTCTTTTCTCCAAGCTTATTTACGAACTCTGCAAGCTGTGATGCAAGGTTCTCTCTATCTATCAGGCAGTTCTTAGCAATGTTTCCCTTGATCACTAACCCGACTTCTTCGTCCCTGAATTCTTCAATAAACCACTTGATTGTATTCATTAGATTCTTTCTTGGAGAAAACTGTGCCACACACAAAAAGTTATTATCATAAGGAAGTTTAATGCCCAGGTCTGGCAAGTCATCCCCATAATCTTTAACTGGATAGTTTGCGTGCTCTACCGGGATAGTTAAAGTAAGTTTCACCGGCGCACCAGCATGATCATTTCCTTCCCAAACTGTATCCTTAAATACGTTTGCCGAGTGACTGGATACAACAATCAGAGAATTAATCTGGTTACTGATCTGTAACCACTCGTGGGCAACCTTCGTAGTTTCTATGCCGGCTGTGTATCCAACGTTAACTCCGGCTAGGTTCTGAAACTCATTTGGTATTGTGGATTGAACAGAAATATCAAACTTACCGTTTGACTGAATATAAGCAATCGTCTCTTCAATCTTCTTGTCCATCCATTCGCGCTCTTCATCATTCTCAACCATCCATCCATTCTGTCCCCAAGTAGTGGGCTGAATATAGATGTCATATAGATCCTCGCGACTTCGCAAGGATCTCAAGGCAAACCTAGTCTGCTCTCCATATCCAGAACGTGTGAGAACTGGTCCCTTTAGTAATACTGACTTCTTCATATTATGCTACCTCCAGCAAGTGCCATCGTTCATAACCGACTCGGGTATCCCAAGAGCCGTGCTTCTCGACAATCTCATCCATTGTCTCTACCCACATCTTCTCATACTGCTCGAAGTTATAGTTTTCGTTAACGTGCTGCATGCCTGCCTTCGACATTACATCGTACTTTGTTTTGGGCAACTTGATAGCCTTTTCTAAAGTTTTTGTAAAATCAGATTGACTGATTCTATCTTCATAGATGTATGGCACCTGAAGGGAGCCAATAACAGATTTCGATGCTGGCTGGATTCCCCACCCAAACCAGTTCTTTCCATTTGTTACTTGCTCCTGTAGACCTCCAGTCATATTAACGATGATTGGAGTACCACAAGCTAGGGACTCTAGTGTTCCGAGACCAAAACCCTCTGCATCTGAAATGTTAATTGTAAAGTCAGCTGCATTATACATAAGAGCTAGATCTATCGGAGAAACCTTTTCAGTTGAAAGAAGAACTTGTCCGTCGTTTATGCCCAAATGATCAATGATGGCTGGCAAATCTTGTCCGTGTGGATCTCGCGCATCTGTATGCATTAATAGTGTAGCCTTCTCATGACCAACCTTATCGAGAAACTCCTTGAACCACCAAATTAGTGTTCCTGATTGCTTGCGGCGCGCGTTCCTATTATTCCAAAAAAAGATCTTCTTTTTTGGATTCTGGTATTCCTCACTTGCTGAAATAATCTTTGTTCTAAGTGCAGAAATCTTTTGCTTGGATTCCGTATCAGTATACTTCTTGAAATGCTCTTGGTGGACTGCGTGAGGCAAATACTTGCTAGATGTTTCTGGAGAAACCTTTTTGAGAACTTCGTGCGTTACCTTAGAAATACACACAACTTCGTCTGTTGAGTTGTAGAATTTAGCATTGAACTCGGGCGCAGGGTAATTATCCCATACGTGATAGTAAACTAGTGGTGCATGTGGGCGGATTTCATTCTCCATCTCCCAAAGCCACCCGTAAAAACGTGGGTCAGTCATAAACCACACTACATCTGGTCTTTCCTTTTGCATAACTGAGCGAATTAGTTCAGGTGTACCATAACCATCAATAGGATAAATAATCCAGTCAGATCCGTACGGGTCGACCTTGACGGGATTATAAGCTTGGTGCTTAACTGCTCCCCCCATGCAAATAAATTGATAGCGCCCAGTCTTAAGGAGCGCTTCAATCATATACTTTGTTTGTGTCCCGACGCCAGATGGCGAAAGCGGGTGGTCAGATAAGACCAGAATCTTCTTTTTACTCATTTATTCCTCATGAACAGTGTTTAGTATTATAAAACTTGCATCCAAATCCGGAAGTACAAGATAAGCGATTCTTAATGTAGCGCTTGTTTTTTATATTATACAGTGCAGTGTTCAAAGTTTTAAGCGCATTTTCAGTTTTTCTGTTTCCGCTCGTTACTCTAAAGAATTCAACACGGTTTTTCTTGGCGGTACGCTTGAGCAAAGCAAAGTGTGTTTCTACATCACTTGGGTCAATCTCAAGCTTCTGACAGAAGAAATGCTTGTACAGAGTAAGTTGGTATGTGACCATCTTATCTGAGCGCTTTCTAGCATCCCAACCCCAAGAACAAGTTTTCCAATCAAAAATATGAACTTTATTGTCAGGGGTTTTTACAATCGCATCGATATATCCCTTAAACTTATACTCGTCTTCACCTTCAATCGGCTCCATTAGCGGAAGCTCAACTGCGAGGACTTCGTATTCCTCAAAGTATTCATTAAGTGCATCTTCGATTTCTGGAATGATTTGAGTTCCTTGCTTCTTCATCGAGGAAACAAGCTTCTTATCTACCTCCACATCGTCCGGAAGTCCAACGATGTTCTTTTCAAACTCCTTGAGAAAGAATTCGTCTTCTATCTCTTCTTGTAGTAACTTTTTTTCACAAACAGAGTGAATTGCTGAACCAAATGCAGTATAGGCATTACCCTTGAATCCATCGATACCGTCGACTCGGGTAAGCTTATGATAATGAGCGCAATGTACCCAATCTTTAAGTTCAGAATAAGAAATGTGTGGCATTAATGGCTCCAGCTATTAATATTTCTATACTAATATACCATTTCTTAATGCGATTGTCAATCACTTTCTTCATATAAGTTATATATTTTTTGATATAACTGTGGACACGTTTTTTTCATATAATTATGTGAATCAGATCTTAATAGAAAATCGGTAAATCCAGTAGCGAAGTACTCTCTTAGAGAGGTTGGGGCGTACGCGCTGATAAAGATTCCGTTACAATATTGGACAAGCTTATTATAGCCTACCGTTTGCAGCAGAAACATATCAAAATCTTGATCATATTCTACTTCTGTGAACTTCTTCTTTGGCATGCGATAGCCAGCTGACCACAATATATCGTGAAGAAGAAGTCTTTTATCTAAGAATTCATTTTTCACTTTGTTATCACCGTATACAAGGTACCCCTGAGCCTCCTCAACAGAGTGAGCTACCTCATGTACGATATCATCAACAATATCTGCCTCGCTATCTTGATCATTAGAGATGCACACCATACCATCAGCATAAAACGCATTAATCCCTCTTTCATCGAATTCTTTAAAATGACCAATCATGACCATCTCAACCTCAGACATTAAGTGGGTCGGGATAACACTTTCTACTTCTGCGATTGCTTTATCAAAATCTATATTTGGATTCTCTATCTTGTCTTTAAAATATACATGCAGTCCGCGAGTAGTATAGAAGTCACTCACCTTCTGCTGTCGTCTCTTCTGGACTTCTTGTAAATCCTTTATAAGCATCGTCCAATCCTAGTTCATAGCCTCTGATGAAATTCTCTTCAGCAAATACAAACACTAATTCTGGGAATTCTAGCGCTAAAGTTTGGATGATCATTTCAACTGAAACATTTTGTTGTTGTACCTTTTCACCAACATAATTTACCAAAAGAGTCTTTAACTCTGACTCTCCTGTTTCGGTTGGCATCGCAAGGAACGGGTTCATATGAACCTCTTGTTCTGTAATTATCTTAATCTCGTCACTCATAATGGGATATCCTTTATTATAGTACTTTAGATGCTAGGGTAGCTAGTTCCGATCTCTCACCCTTCTTAAAGGTCATGTGTCCGGAAATGCGGTATGACTTAAACTTTTCGACAGCATGAGCGAGACCATTCGAGGTCTCATTTACATACATGTTATCGATTTGCTCAACATCGCCAGTTAAAATAATCTTCGTTCCCTCACCAATGCGAGTAATAATTGTCTTAATTTCATGCTTTGTTAAGTTCTGAGCCTCATCGATTACAATAAATGCGTTCGAAATAGAGCGTCCGCGAATATAAGTAAGGGCTTCGATTTCAATCTTTCCCTTTTCTATGTACATCTCAAGTGATGTACGATCACCCATCAAGAACTTAAGGTTATCCTGAATCGGCATCAACCAAGGGAGCATTTTTTCTTCCATGGTTCCCGGTAGGAATCCAATGTCCTTTCCGAGTGGCTGGATCGGGCGAGAAACTATCAAACGAGAATAATGATTATTTTCAGAATGCAATCCGATTGTTTGCTGCAACCCTGCGGCAATTGCCAAAAGAGTCTTTCCTGACCCCGCTCGACCAACAAGAGAAACAATCTTGATGTCAGGGTCCATTAGCATATCAATAGCAAATGCTTGTTCTTTATTCCTAGCATCTATTTTCCAATCATGAAGCTTCTTATAAATCATAGGCTTTAAGGGCTCATGATGATTTATAAAGCGAGCTAATGCAGACTTCTTTTCGTTAGCATTCGAAACCATCATAACGTATTGATTTGCATGCATCTTTTCTATGGCTTCATCCTCTCGAAGAAAGATCTCATCACCTGCATAATACCTGTCTATTACTTCATCATCAAAAGGCTGTATCGAAAAGCCAGCGTATAATTCATCAGAAGAAATAACTGCCCGATCTGTCTTATAATCTTCTGCCGGTAGTCCGATTGAATCACAAATAACTCGCATGTTAATATCACGAGAAACCATGACTGTTCGACGAGCGTCAGATGCTTGTATTGACTTTGCAGTTGCAATAATCACGTGATCTGGGATCTGAATATCAAGCTCTGCTGGGAATACTCCATCTTTCAGATGAGAAAGAGGGACCACTTTTATGATCCCTTTTCCTTTTTCAATTCTTATTCCCGATTCTAAATTCCCTCTTCCTCGGAACTCATCTAAGGTGCGAATAAAAATTCTAGCATTTGCTCCAACAGAATCTTGTCTCTTCTTGTGATTATCTACTTCCTCCAGTACCTTAAGTGGTATGAAAATATCGTGATTATCAAACTTAAATATTGATGATGCGTCTGTTAAGAATACACTCGTATCAATAACATAATTCTTCTTAGCCATGTTTGTCTGCTCTCGGTCGGCATAGTAAATAGTGGAATGTAGACATTTGATGTCTTCTGGTTTCATTATAGATTTGTTTCTGCAATCTGTATATCTTATTTTTATTAAAGGCGGAGAGAGAGGGATTCGAACCCTCGGTAGGTTGCCCCACACTCGCTTTCCAAGCGAGCACCTTCGTCCACTCGGTCATCTCTCCTTTTCTTTAAATGGAGCCACTTAACAGATTCGAACTGTTGACCTACGGTTTACAAAACCGTTGCTCTACCAGCTGAGCTAAAGTGGCATTAGTTTTTAAATTATACTCCATATTCTTGTCAATGTAAAATATATTATTTAACGGGTGGGGCTTTTCCAGATCTTAAAACAATTTCACATATGTGTTCTAACCTCTCAATGTGCTCAAAAGCATCCCATGGTGTTTTGCCAACTGCACATACTCCATGGTTTGCTTGACCAACTACATCATATTCCAGACTACCGTTTTTCTGTAAACCGAATGCCGCCGATGTTCTATCAGCTAGGGCTTGGGATATTGCCGGCAATTTTGGTACGTTTGGACCAACGCGAGTATATCGAAATACTTCTGGGAAGTCTTCGGCTAAAACCTGCAAGTCCCATCCGGCGTACATGGCAGAAACTATATTTGTCGAATGAACATGCAAAACACATCTGGTTTTTTTTGTATTCTGCAGAAGCTGCCAGTGCATCTCAAGTTCACCAGAAGGTGAACTGTTCTTGTCCGTGAGTAGACGGCTATTGCTACTATGAGCTATTTTTATTCGAAGAACTGACTCAGGGTGTATTATGTTTTTTCTAACAGCAGAAGGTGTTATAGCAATCTTCAATTCGCCTTTTCGTCTGACTGAGCAGTTGCCATCGCGAGTGGTTATCCAACCACGCTTATAGCATTCTCTCATAACATCGCCAATTGCAGTAATCATAGATATAAATAGACAACACTAGTAAAAATAAAAGCCGGTTTTTCATCTAGAAGCAGGAAAACCGGCAAACCTCTGCCTACGTGACGATCGGCAGCCACGTTTTGCTTATATAGCGAGCAAAATAGCGCTTTGTGTCATGGATCAATAATCCGTTATTTTTGGCTTATTGATCCAGACGACAGCATTGTTATTCGTATGATTATTTTTAATATAGGACGCTGATGTTGTCAGTGGTAAAACATCAAGTATACCTACTATTGCAGACATTAGATTTTTTCCGCCGCCGATTAGAGCAGGGTAACCAGTAATTGAACTCTCCAATACAATAGCTTTGTGTTTAGTTGGGTACCAGAAATTTTTATGACCCAACTCGGATAAGAAACAAACAATGTATTTATCTTTTATCATATTTTCTCTTGCCATAAATAATTTATCCATATATCGCTCATTTGTTCTTTATCTATATGTCTTAAAATGCTGGGCTTAGGCTTAACTGGTTCCTTCAATGGATGCATCCCTGATTCTCTTGTTGTTTTGCATCCCTTTTTCTGATTACACTTTCTGCATGCCGCAACTAAGTTTTCCCAGATATTTCTGCCCCCACGACTTTTTGGTAAAACATGGTCCATTGTCAAGTGTTCGGTAGTGAATGCTTTGCCGCAATATTGGCAAATATTCCTATCTCTCATTACCACATTTTTTCTATTGCAAGATACTATTGTGAATTTAAACTTTACTATTGTGTTTAAGACAATGACAGAAGGAAGACTAAATGACCGAGTTGGGGAGTTAATCACGACCCCCTCATATGATTCTATTGTTTTAGCTTTTCCGATCAAGCACATGACCAATGCTTCTAACGCATCGATGACTGCGATAGGTCGATAGGTTGAATCTAATTTTAAGGCTTTCATTTGTTTTGGGACCGCGACCATACTATAACTATGTCGAGGGAAGCATCATATACTATCTATCTGATTCTGTAGAGGTGGTTCTATCCGGAGGTAGATCAAAATCTCTAACTTTTCTAGCTAAATCAGACGAACTGTCTAGCTTCTCTTCACCGCCAATAGCCCATAATAGCTCAACACCAAGTTCTTCACAAACCGTCTGTTCGGGAGTGTTTGTTTTTCCACGATCTCCTCCGTTAGCAAAATAAGTCGGCTTTAGTCTTCTGATTGCTTCACATACAGTGTTGTCACTATCGTCTACTGAATCGACTAAAATGACTCCTTTTATTGCGTTTAGAATTTCGATGCGGCGCTCAAATTCCATAAATACGAAGCCCTTCTTTCGAAACAACCAATCATCAGAATTGGCTATTATTATTACATTTCCATATTCGGCAGCATGTCTAATCATACGAATATGTCCTGCGTGTACTGGGTCAAACCCACCGGAAACCATTATTGTTGGCTTATTATTATTTTCTTTATCAAACATATCACCGTGAACAGTCATTTGTCGCTTCTCTTCTTTAGTTTTGTTTATTATAACATGCTAATCCGATTCTTTAATTAAGGAATTTACTAATATCTACAAGCAGTTTCTTTGTTTTAAGCTTTTTTCTTTTCTCACTTAAGTGCCAAGAATCTTCAATCTGACTGTTAAATGTCTTACTTAATCTATTTTCTATTTGTTTTCTATTTGTGTTGGTAACGTTATTCATTTTTTCCTCCTTCAGAGTCTATGCTGGATACAATCTCAATCATCGAAGCTGGCAATTGCTCCATGCTTCCCCACTTGAACCAGTATATATGTACTCTATCGTCAGCATAGGCTAACCATGTCAGCCAATCTCGTCCTGCATATGCTAATCTCTCTATATAGACGATAATCCCATAAAGTGTCCCAGAATCTGCCATAACCCATGGTCTTTCTTTAACTATATCTCCTATTTCATATCTGATATAATGTAGTTTTTCGATTGAATTGGGCACTCTCTATATATGGTCGGGTGGATCTTTTGCTCACCACTTGCTATTCTATAGTTTATTTATTTAAAGATTTATATCTCAGGGGCACATAGTAGACGTGGTGCCCTTATTGTTAAAGATCATTAAATGATCAAAACCCATAACCGACCTAATCCTATATTTCTTCAAATAGTTACCTCATATTTAGTACATAGTTTTTTAAATTCTATATATGTTAAACCCAAGAAACGCGCCGCGTCGATCCTAGATTTGGTGGTTGAGATAGCAAAAGTTAATACAGCTTCCTTAACTATAGGTGTTGTATTTCTCCAGATATCAAAACCATATAAACGATTGTTTATGTAGCTACAAGAAAGCTCTAACTTCACAGCTATCAATTGTTCTAGAGTTAGTGAACCAATACAAACTATATTAGTATCAGTTAATATACCTTGATCTTTTAGCATATTAATGATACTAGTATTACTAGTAGTTGACCTTTTGTCTTTAACTTTCATCAACTATCACTGTTAGTATTTTATTTAGTATATTAACTTTCATTGTTAGTAGATGATTTAACTTTATTAGCTATCTCTACAGGAACAGAACAAGTTGATTATAACGATCATTATTAATCTTGTCAAGCTTTATTTTTAACTATATTTCTATATCTATGTGAACGTGCTCTGCTAGCGGATCTGCGGGTTCTCCCATATCTTGCTTTGCAGACTTATACGCTTGATTGGTTGGTTCGTCGACAGAGGCATCTAACTCTTCTTCAAATTTATCAAAATATAGCTTGAGGTTTGCAATCAAATAGTCATAGAAGATTTCTTGATCCTCTGGATCAGACAAGAGTTCATAATGATCGATTATCTGAGTCTCAGCTTGCTTGAATGAATCGTAGGCAACGTTGCGACCGGTAAGCTCTCCTTCTACACCAGCGCCAAAAGCATCTCTAGGATCATCGACGACTTTCTCTTCTTCAGCTGATTTTTCTGCATCTGTTCTGATATCAATAAATTTATCGTCTTTTGTGGGATCGGAGCGTCCAATATCTATATCAAGTTCCTCTCCCATCTCTTGTTCATCTAAATTCCCAGCATCAGTATTAACTTTTGCTGGAGTCAAGGTGTTTATAACAGCATTGATAATATGTGCCCTATAAGACTGTCGCTGTTCTAGATTACTTGTTAAGCCTTTATAATCAGTTTCGAAGTTTGTAATAATCTTTCCTAGAAGCTTCTCTAGGACATTAATACCAGTAGACTTATTTGGAGTTGGATCCACCCCAGCTACTCCAGATTCAGAAAGCATTGCTTTAAACTCAAGCTTTATTAACTTATTGATTAGTTTTTGAGCAGATTTCTCTTCTTTAAGGTTTTTTCTCTTGACGTACCTTACCATCTGCCGTATATTTTCTCTTAGCAACTTATCTTCTTGGTGGTTCATTTTAGAATGCCTCTTTCTATAATTAGTTTCATAACTTCATTGGCAATAATTAAATTCTCATTTCTGGTTTTTTCCTCGGGTCTACCTGACCCAGATCCCAAAAAAGGGGCAGAACTGCCGGCTATAGATCCGCCGCCCATGCTAGCCATTTCTTCAACAGCGCTAAGACCGAGTATACTCAAAACAGCATCAACATTTTCTTCGCCGATAAAGTCAGATATTTCCGCGCGATTATCTGAGCTACCAAGTGCTATCCGAAACTCAGTCGCGCTGTATGGCTCACCGCTATCACGTAAGGTTGGCTCAACTGCTGTCGCTTGAGGATCAATTAACTGAACTCCGTCCTTGATATATTTTGAAGCCCCTGCCCATCTTGCTGCATCTCTTCCTTTCTTACTGGCTCCTAAAATAACTTTAGTGCCAGGAGGTAGGGGACCATCTGATCCTATATATTCGTATGCTGCTGTTAATGGAGAGGCGTGACTTGAGATACCAACCTCGACATTTGATAGAGATTTGGTTAACTCTTTCCAAATAGCGAGAGAGTCCTCGGCTGTGATCTCTTTTCCATTCGGAAGTGTCCGACCTCTCTTAGTTGGTTTCGATATGATTACTATTACCTTATCAGCCATAGAAGCGTACGCCTCAACCATATCCAAGTGTCCCTTGTGCGGTGGCTTAAAGGCACCAGGAACGATTGCAATTGTTTGTGGAGCAGATGGTTCGATATCAAAATCTTCATCCTCCTCGTCTTCTTCTTCTTCACTTATTTGACTTGGGAACTTTGCACCCTTGTCGATAGCAAAGTTAGCACGGCTAAACTCCAAGCGATCTACAAACTTGATTCCGTTGCCCTTGTGATCAACCGCGACGTATCCTTCTGGATTGCTAACGACCAAATCACCGCTACCATCATCGATAAAATGCTTTGTATTGTATACAGCATTATTATATTTATTAATAAAGATATTCTTGGCTTCGAATAATAAACGACTTACTTTAAAGAGATTAAGTATATCTTCTTTCTTGTTGTTGAAAGATTGCATTATTTGCTGAGCATTATCTGATGCTCTTTGTTTTCCCTTATCACTCTTTAGCTTTTCGATCTTCTTTTGAGAACGTTCTGAAAACCAATTAATGAAACCATCATATGACTTCATAGGATCATCGAGGAAGTTACCAGATCTGATTTCAGTATTAATATAGATGTTCAATAACGCCGACGGCAGGTTATTATAATCGATCTGACCATCAACTGCGTCCGCTTCTTTCACCAACCTAACTACTTCCCCTTCTTCTTCGTCGGTTAGAGTCACCGTACCAGTATCATCTGTAAAATAGGCGTCATCAAACCAGATCTCAGGAGAGCGCTTAAGACCTGAAACATCAGCGCCAAAACTAGCTGAACTGTCTAGGCTGCTATATGTTGTATGGAAAACAATACCAAATTTGGCTTGACCAATCTGTCGACCTAAATCAGAATCGACTGGTACTGCATAAATAATTGTGTTGGGCTTAAATCGATAATGTGGTTCCCCGTCGACATTAGTCGTCTCAATCATCTCATCATCGAACATAAAATCGCCCTGCATGATGTTTTTGATATTAAGCCTAGGCAGATACTCAAGTGCTCTTGTTAATTTGTCGACAAGACCTGGAGCATGTCCATGGTTTTTGACAACATCTTCGGCAGTATAGTTAATTTTTGGAACCTTATTGAAGATTGACTTTGTGCCTACAAAAAATTTACCATTATCCGGATTAATGCCGGCGAAGATAGCCGGCGCACCGTCCCATTTAACGGACGTTTTAATTTTAGACGAGGAATTGCCCTTTAGAGTTTTTAAAAGCTCCACAAGGAATGTTCTAGCCATCTTATAGCCATCTGAGCCCTTGGTTAAGACTAGTTCTTCAAGGTGGGTAAGGTGAGTGTTAGCTTTAGCCATTAATAATATCTCTTTTGTTCACAGGTAATTCTTACCTTGCTTTTATTTTTGTTTCTTCTGGCGAATAGCCTCTTTTATAGCTATCCTGACGAGCTTTTGAATTTGCTCCTTGAGAGCCTCTCCATCCTCTAGACTGTCAGCAGGCTCTGCACCGTCGTCAGAACAAGGAGATTCTCCCTCTTCCATAACTTCTTCTTCGGTTTCCTCGACAGCCTCCTCTTGAATCTCACCAGTTCCGTTAAACTGCTCAAACTCCTGAAGAGAATTAAACTTAAAACCCCAAGCCTCGGAGAGTAGTGTCGAAATCTCTTTGTTTTTCCAATCTTTTGTAGACATGTTATTGTCTCCTATTTGTAGATGTTCGTAATAAATAGTACCTTTTGTACTGTCTTCCCAATCTCTGAAAACTATTGATGCTTGATACGCTTCAATTTCCATATTTCTCATATGTGGATCAGACTGTGCGTATCCTTGCTCACCCATGCCAGTTACTTGATCAAAGTCTCCGTTGCAGTTTTGTTTATGGTGCATTAGCTCATGAGCCAATGACCTCATAATATCTTTTGGGTGTCTTTTTCCGATATATATTGTAATTGACTCTTCTTGTGGATCATAGAAGCCAGTTTTTCCCATGGGATTGTTCGCTTCATCATCATTATTCTTCAAAAATAGCCTAGGAACCCTATTGAACCCCATTTTCTCTTGCGCATATGGCATAAATTGGCTTATAAGTTGAGTCAATACTTTGTTCATTCAGGTACCTCTTTTAGTCTTATAGTAGCCTAATCTATTCTAAATAGTTGTTAAATGAGTCTTTGGAGCAAACATTGGTGGTATATTTGGCAATATAAGGTCAATTTTTGTCATCTTTACCACTTGTTTTGGAAACCAGCCGCAAACTTAGAGAAAAATGCTCCAATTCTGCCTTATCCCCAGCCAATGGTACCACTGTCGATATTGAAACTAACCGATTAGACCTAATTTCATTTTTAATACTAATAACGAAGCCATAGTTGTGGTCCCATATATTTTTATAAATATTCCACGTTGACCACTCTACGATATCGCCGATCTCAAACTGTTTAGAAGAAATTTCTCCAAATACTTCTTTTTCATTCATTGTAATAAATATATTGGTATCAATTCTTTTGCTGTATCAGAATATTAGATAATAAAATAGCAACCATAGAAACCATGGCGAATTCATATCCAAAAACCAAATATACAGTCCAACATGCTCCAAGTACACCACATGATTTCCAAAATTTTCCAAACTCAAATAACATTAGTTAAATCCTATCTCTATTAACTCATCGGGATCAATAACGACCATTTCACTGTTGGCATAAATCAAGTGTCTCCCTTGAGAGTCATATGACTTGTATAAAATATAAACCCCAATGCCCCTGATTACTCGTATAAAACTACGAGAAGTTGGTTGATAACACCAAATATCCCCAGCCCCCTTAATAGCGTGAGAAGGGATAAGCTCACCATCCTCTAGCTCTATTTCTCCAGAAACTTGCTTTACTAGTCTTTTGATTAAGTCCGCATAGTTTTCGTTATCGTTCATATTTTAACTAGGGTCTGAAAACTAGAAACAAACACGGTAATAACTATTATATGGATACCAAGCAAACAAACCTCGCCTATTGTCAAACTTAGTTCTTATTTTAACACTTTTTTAACAAAGTTTAAAAGAAATCTAGAGCCCACGCGATCGCAAAGCCCATTACTGACTGTATAACCATAAAGATAGTTACTGATTTTGTACGAAACTCTTTTAAATCGCTAACATCATCGATCAACTCCCGCAGCTGAGTGGGAGAAGAGACTTCATCCATTTTCTCTTTCCATACTTTTAGATCCTGAACCTTATCTTCTCTCGCTTTCAATTCTGTTAACTGAGTTTGCACCAGTTGCAATTCGGTTCTTAACGAATCGATCCCTCCAGCCAAAGTCTCAAGTTGTTTTAATACTAATTTAGAATAAGTTTCCCAACCATTATTATCCATAGTGCAGCCTCCGAACTTAAATAGTAGTTCAATTTATCAAATCTCTTAGTTTCATTTTCTATATTCCTCATCCCAATCAAACTTTTCTTCTCCGTCATAAACGTGACGAAGGGTATCATGGTACGTTCCGCTATAAACATAAGCATCAAAACCATTTTCACCAGCCAGCCATTTTTGAAATATCCGATGGTTGCCATCTTCAACTAGCAATTGTTTCTTATCGATATTATAGAATAATACAGGTAACCCATCTGTCATGCTCAGTTCACCACGCCGTATATCTGATAATACACCCTCGCCCTGCTTAGTAATCATACTTAACGATTTAAATGGAATATTCTGAACCAAGACTCCTTCTTCGCCTTCTTCCTCATCAAACTCTTCTTCTCCTTGGAGAATCTCAATAGGAAGAAAGTTCAACTCTTCGTTCAAATACCCTCGCCAGTTTTCAAATAGTAGTTTCATTTTTGTTCCTCACCAATTTAGGATTCAACACAACAATCGAAGGCTCTTCTCCGTTGGGTTCTATAACTTTAACAATATCATATCCTTTAAACATTTCTTGTGGTCGCCAAATATCTTGAAACTCTTGCCACCAAAAAATCTTGGGATAAACCATTGCTTGAGACAGATTAATTTCAACTTCAGATACTTGCCCATCTTTATGTTGTGCTGCATATTTTTCAGCATATGACCTATCTTTTGAATAGAACGTTCCAATACGAGTGGGTAAGAAATCTTTTCCGCCCCCGTGATAATATATTTCTTCTGTCAAATACTGACGCCAGTTTTCAAGTAGGAGTTTCATTTTATACGTCCTCCACTTTTAAGATTTCTATATCCGAGGGATTTGGAACTAAATAATGGTTTCCCTTATGAGCACCGGGTGGTGGGTGTTTCAGGGCTTTAAAACCCATTTTTCGCATTGCATTTGCCACGGAGCCATATTTCCTATCCAAAATATTAAAAGGAAATAACCCATCCTCTTTGGTTATATCGGCAAGAGGTCTTCCAATATGTTCCTCAATCCTTTCATATATTTCTGAGGTGATCGGCTGTGTCATATCTATAATATTTTTCTGATCGGTTTTTATCACAACCTTATATAAGAATCCGTGGCTTCTGTTTTCTTTTCCCCAACCGCTCAAATCGTCTGGGTTGTCAGAAAGATAAACTCCCTTTCCCCATATTGCGCTATCCGATGCGCTGTCAAGGCTAAATTTATCAAACTTTTCATTACTAAAGTGATAAAGTCTTTCGCCTTCATCCACATTCAAATACTGACGCCAATTTTCAAGTAGGAGTTTCATTGAAATTATGCTACATCTTCTCGATATGGTGACGCTTTAATAATAGCCAAAACGGTCTTAAGGGCGATTTCATCAGAAGGTAGATCTGATGTTTTGAAAAGTCCTTCATTTTCAGTATTATAGGCATTTAGCTCGTCTGCTAAGCCTTGAACATTTTTTCTACCCATTTTATATAAGTGAGAAGGGATATACATATTGCTAGGTGTATGTGTAATAACATAGTGATTTTTACCTTTGATTTTCTTATCGCGCTTGGTAACACGAAAAGGTTCAATAGTACTCTTATCTTCGTCCAGATACCCTCGCCAGTTTTCAAGTAGGAGTTTCACTTATCACTCCTATGATATCCACGCTTCTTGCGAAGACCCCAGGCGGTCCTTCCTTGATATTTGGAGATGTCCACGTCTGAAGACTCTTGAAGAGCCATAAAAATCACTCTTGTCATTTCCATCATCATCTTAACATCGGCTAAAGCATTGTGCCACTCATCTGTACTGATTTCATAGGCTTTGGAAACTGGTCCCATTGAAGAAGAAGTATAATCACCAAACTTTCCAGTCAAAGTAAGAGCTTGCAAAATGGTTTGCGCTCTCTCATCTCCTTTATCAGCTAGAGTTTTTATTAGTGAGTTATGCCACAACTTGATTAACATCATTGTATCAAAAATAGGGTATTCTTGCATATTAACTGGTATATTATACAAATCAGCCCTTTTTTGGACGAAATTAACGTCAAATTTGGCATTTTGAGCCACTAAAACGGGGTTTTGTTGACTTTGGAGGTATCCAACAAACTGCCTAATAACATCTTCTTCGCTTGGCATACCCTTCGGGTACTTCTCTTTATACTCATCACTCGGCATGCCATAGCGAGTTAACTCTAAAGGGAACTTTGCTTTTGGATCTTCGGAAGCTTCAAATCCGCTAATCGTCTCAGGATTCAACTTGATCTTATCATAAAATAATCCCTGTTTGGCATCAACTTCGCTAAACTGCCAATTGTCGGGCATCGCAGAGATAGCGCCAATTTCTGTTAGCTGTGCGCTCTCAGGCTTAAACCCGGTGGTCTCTGTATCAAAAAAGATCCAAGTATTATCACCGAAATCCTTTAGTTTTTCGAATAATTGCTCGATTGAGGAATCAAAGAAATCTCCGTCCAATATATAAGACTCAGTAAGGAGGTAGCCTCGCCAGTTTTCAAGCAATAGTTTCATTTAAGTGTCATCTCCATAAGTGTTGTCTCCACAATATTAACCAGCGCTTCCAGTTGCTCAATTACTTCAACGGGGATCTCCGCTTGATTTCCATATATAACAGCCAAAAGTTCAGCAACATCGCCTTCAAACTTAATAACTCTCTGAATGGGTTCTTTTGGGGCAGCAGACGGTGAGGGAAAATCAATCACTTCCCCTTCCATTAGTTTTCGCCAGTTTTCAAGTAGTAGTTTCATTTTGTTCCTCACCGGTCCAGCTTCCTTTGTTACCACGAGAAAGTATCATATTCATATCCCAATCAGATATTTGATATCCATAATAAGCTCCCCACTTTGTCGCTGTCGTCTCGTATATAACATCTTTTTCTGGGTTATATACCCAACTATGAAGATACCACTTACCGTTACTGCTTAAGGCAACACCCGTAATCATTTTTAGACGACCTTCGGTTTTCTCATAAGCACAAGCCGAATTGCCGTGACAAGCTGATTTTAACCCTTGAGAAAGTATGACTTCTTGATTCCAATATTTTCCGTTATGAACAATACCTCCTATATCCTCGTCGTCGTCCCAACCTTCTTCTTCTTCTGCTGTTTTGCTCTGAGGATAATCTTTAATAAGCATCGTTATAAACGCATTAAATTTATCGTCCCAGCTTGAGCCTTCGTTTAGATACCCTCGCCAGTTTTCAAATAGTAGTTTCATTTTTTATATTCCTTCGCATACCCTTCATTAACTAGTTTATGGCATACGTTTACATCATTTTTAAATATAGTTCCGAGACACCTGCCGTACTTGCCAACACCATGAGACTGCAAAACGAATGGGTCATCAGGAGAGCCCATAATCTCTTCGAGAAAGGCTTTTGTTTTCAACCCGTGCTCCTTTTCGGTTAAGTTTTTTGTGCGCGTCTCGGGGGCGTCAATGCCGTTTAAACGTATGCGCTTCTTAACCCATACATCAAAACCTAAATCGATTATTGCATCAATGGTATCTCCATCTATAACTCGAATCAATTTAGCGCGGTATGTATACATTATGATATAAAGTTTCGCCAAGACTTAACGAGATTCTCGTTGATATTATCACCCTTCACATCAGGGACATATAATTTTTTCATCTCAACAAGGGTTTCATTAAAATCAGCAGCCAAATTATCCTCGTCGTCTGCATCTCCTGTGACTAGTTCACGAAATAACTCAGACATTTCATCAGGCTGATCAGCGTTTACCATAAATGTTACTGTTAGTTTTATATCCGACCCTTCTCCATCCTGACTAACTCTTGCATCATAATCTAAATAATATTCTGAATCAACTTCTTTTCGTGCGGCATACAATAGTTTCTGTTTCAGTGAAGTCTTAAACTCGCGCGAGTCTATAATCTTTGTCATGACTAATGGATCCATGCCCCAGTCTGCAGGCTCATAATAAAAACTATATTTAGCGGTTGCTTCATAACTCTCATCATATCCTCCGTCTGTCTCTAGATCCCACTCATATGATTCCAAGCCTTTGTCTTCTATATCTCTGGCTAGTTTCATAAACTCCCCACCTGACATATAACCTTCATTCTTGAAATATTCCTCAAGCATAGCTTTATACATGTCTCTCTTATCGTCCTGTAAATCAAGAGAAGCACATATGTCTTCGTAGTATTCAGCCGACCAGACCGCGACGATTCCACCATTATCTGGATGTTCTAGATTAAATTGGCAAGACCATTTAACACCCTGGTTATCCGGCAGGTAACTTACCCTAGAAGTGGTTGCATCAAATATATCTCCCATACGTTCATTTATATGCTCCGCCGACCACCGATCCACATCACCGGGATTAGGATAGCTGCTCCACTCATTAGCTTCCCACTTAAAATGCATCGTAGCAGAAGCGGCTATATAAAAATCATCACCTCCGTCATCCTCAACGTTAGCCTCAACATGAATGCTAACGAAACGGTTGTTCCACTCTTCAGATATAGCGTTGACTTGATTCTCTATGATCCCGCCGGGGTCTCCCAGATCTTCTGGTGATAGTGCCTCTTCATCATCACTGTTTATTTGAACTGTTCCTTCTATATACTCTCTAGATTTAAGTGAATCAAAAATAAATTTAGACAACAGGCTATTGGGAGTAGTATCAGAATATGTGCCTCCAAATAAATAAAAGTTTTCACCATCAAGCTTTCCTGACTCTGTTTTTGGAAAATCTTGTATAGACTCAATATCTTGCATAGCCGAAGCCCAAGAAGTTATTCGATTTAGTAGTCCCGGTATATTTCGACCGTATACTCTAATCTCTGGAACAGCTAGTTCCGAACCATCGTTCCAGTTTTTAGGCGTTAAGTTGCCTTGTATTGAATACAGATCATTATCCTGATAATATGCAAACTTCCTAAGTCTGATTCTTGACTCGGGAGTTATACCCAATCCGATATCGCCTCCTCTGGTCTCATCTTCAAATATTTCTCCTGATTGGATCACTGATTCGGCTTCTTCTATATTTTTAGCTCCGGTTGCCTTTAAAAGATCATCTGTTGAGACAACATATGCAACTGCACCATGTCCCTGAGCTTCTGCAACAGCGCATTTATAATATGACTGGTAAACACCTTCCTGGCTAGGAGGAGAATGACATGAAGTTATATCTTCAAAATCGCTCATTCGTAATACGTCGATTGGGTGCCGAGTGACGATTATACTATATGTGTCATCTCTCATTCCGCTTACTTTCTCTTTTATAAATCCTGCGTTCTTCTGCCAATAATCACTCAGACCAGCAGCCCAGTCTGCTGCTGCGGTGGGTTCGAGTTGCCACTTTTTTAAGGAATCATAATCGGCTCGCATGCTCCGATTACGGCTAAGAACGGGTGATTTATACAGATCTAAAAGCTTTTGCATATCAGGTAGATATACATTAAGAAGGTTGTGAATCTGATAAAATCTTTTTAGTTCCTCATCGGTGAGAATATCTGAAATCGTGTTTCTAATACCCAGAGAACCAGACCACTTTTCATCCTTTTCCATTGGAGGTACAGATATCTTATCGATGTATACTTTTTGTTTTTTATATAAATCAACAAGCTTTGCCAAGAACTTACCAATTTTCATAGTAACTTTCTTAGATTTAGTTTGCCTGCCTTTCGAATCAGAATCCCATTTCAATTCTGGATACTCTTGTATCGCAGAAATCATCCCCTTATCCCAGTCAATCTCATAACCCTGTGTTTCAAAGAATGAAATAAATTTACCAATTTCAGTAGCTACGTCTTTCGTTGGAAAATCAACTATAAGGCGTGTTTTATCTTTAAAAATGCCACCAAGGGACAACGCGCCGTCGAGGGCGATGTCATCAAGAATGGATTCTATGGCTTCCATTTCACCTTCTGTTACTTCTCGGAGCACACTTTCAGAACCTGCATATAAATCAGTTGTTTCTGACTCAGGATTGGTAAGCTTCTCTAAATTTTCTAATAATCTTACTGATTTAAACAGTATTTGTTCATTACTAAGCATTTTTCTTCCAATCGCAGTATTCACAAGATAGCTCGTCCGTTAAGATCATGCCACAATTCGGACAACACTCGCTTATTATTGTAAAAGTCATTATATTACTCCTTCATAGATTTTGAGCCACTACATTTCCACTTTTTACGGGATAATGCATTGGCACATGGGGGGTTTTTGCACTTTTTAATCTTTGCGGACCTTGCGCAGTACGCATCACCCTTCTTTGTACCGGGTCTGATGCGGTCTCCTCCGCCCTTTGCTTGTCCTTTCTG
>Ga0307488_10001002_pt1 | contig 23558 bp, 23 predicted proteins | sample SB02metaG_FD_202248 | JGI IMG/M metagenome (GOLD analysis project Ga0307488, IMG submission 202248) | Sea-ice brine microbial communities from Beaufort Sea near Barrow, Alaska, United States - SB 0.2 | ecosystem: Environmental > Aquatic > Marine > Coastal | place: USA: Alaska | collected... | reverse complement strand
AACTTAACGAGTACGGCTTACAGGCTGCATATTCGTATTTAGGTGTAAGCAACAGGGCGTGGGCCGTAAGAGCTGATATTGACTTAGCAGAAATTGCTCCAACATCAGATGCCCCGGCAGCAACTCCAGCAGCTGGAACTTATTGGATCGATACACAAACTTCAGAATTTGGCATTCAAGAATGGAATGGCGCAGGCGTAACTACAACAGGTGGTCAATCGTTTACAGCTAAAACTCCAATTGTTATTACAGATTCAACAAAATTAACAGACGGATCACTAGTAGCAAACGGTACTACTGGTAAGATGCCAAAAGCAACTGTCGGAGCAATTGGTGATTACGCAGTAGTATTTGGTTCAACTGTTGTTAGATTATTCTACAGAAACGCTTCAGGCGTTTGGGTACTAGTAGGATCAGATGCGTGGACACTAAGTTGGGCAACAGTACGCGGTACTAAGTCAAACCCAAGTTTCTCACAGTCATCTACTACATTTACTATTAACGGAACTTCAGTTACAGTAGCACAATCAGATATTATTAACGATGTTGCAACTAACATTGTATCATTATTTCCAGGAGGAAATATTAGTGCAAAAGCAGTAGACGGGCGTTTAGAAATTTACAGTGATGGTACAGATAGTGCTTTAGCTGATTCTAGTGCAGTTGGTTCAATACTAATTGGCGGTGATGCAACATTACTTGGCGAATTAGGTATTGTGGGAGCTACATATTATCCACCAGAACTACATATTGACAAGCACACTAGAGTTCCTTCATTCAAATCAAGCGACACATATTCACGCCCAACAGGTAGTGTATGGCTTAAAACAACTGAGCCAGGAAAAGGCGCACGTTGGAGAGTTAAAGTATGGAATGACGCAACAAAACTATGGGACGCTGTTGCAGCACCATTGTATAAGTCAAACGAAGAAGCACTTAATGGTTTAGATAAACTAGGCGGCGGAGCAAACATTGCAGCAGGTAACGTATATGTTCAAGCAAACGTTGCTGGAGATGCACAGCCATTAGCAACATTTAAAGTATTTAGACGCAATGCAATTGCTCCAACTACAATCATTGGCGCATCAATTGGTAGCAGCGGCGTAACTGCTGACACTTATCAAATTGGTGTTCAAGCTACTGCTCCTAACTCAAACGTACTAAGCACTATTGTATTAACAGAAGTAATTACAACTACAGGCGCAAGTACAGACGCAGAATTAATTGCAGCAGCTATTACAAACGCTAACGTACCACACGTGAGTGCAGAAGTTACAACAGGCAACAAAATTGTTGTTAAACACGCTAAAGGCGGCGATGTTAAACTAAGTGATGATGCCAGCAATGCTGTATTAGGAAATATGGGCTTTGCACATTTTGCAAACGTAAATAGTGGCACACCTAACTTATACTTTGAAGCAGGCACAGATGGAGACACAACTCCATTACAATTACGTGCTAGTTTATGGAAAGCAACTACAAACTCTTCAGGGTCTGAAGTAGCATTTTATACTGCATCAAATGATCCAGTTACAGCACTAACTAATGATGGTGCATTATGGTACAATTCAATTGTTGACGAAGTTGACATTATGATCCATAATGGTACTACTTGGGTAGGTTATCAAAACTTTAGTGCAGACTATGGTGATTGTGATCCAAGTGGTCCAATCGTAAGTGCAAGTACACCATTATTACAAAGTGACGGTACTGCATTAGCAACAGGTGATCTTTGGATTAGTACAGCTGATTTAGAAAACTATCCTGCAATTTACAAGTATAATGCAGACTTACAAAATACTCCAATTCCAAATCGTTGGGCTTTGCTTGATAAAGCAGATCAAACGTCAGAAGAAGGAATTTTGTTTAGTGATGCACGTTATAACACAGCAGGCGCAAACAGTGGCACAGCAGGTGACATTGATACACTATTAACAAGCAATTACTTAGATCCAGATGCACCGGATCCAGCATTATATCCAAAAGGTATGTTGTTATGGAACCTAAGACGTTCTGGCTTTAATGTTAAGAAGTTTGTACGTGATGCAATTGACATTAATTCAGACAACGGTAGAAACGGCGACGAGGCAATGGGTTCTTACTATCCACACAGATGGGTAACAGAATCAGGTAACCAGGGCGACGGTTCAGGCAGCTTTGGACGTAAAGCACAGCGCAAAGTTATTGTACAAGCACTACAAGCAATGCTTAACTCAAACGATGACATTAGAGATGACGAATCAAGAATCTTTAACTTGATGGCAACTCCAGGTTATCCAGAGCTAATTGGTGAAATGATCACACTAAACTATGACAGAGGCCTAAGCGCATTTGTTATTGGTGATACACCAGCAAGACTTGCTTCAGATGCAACTTCATTAAACAATTGGGGAACTAATCAAGCATTAGCACCAGAAGATAACGATGATGGACTTGTATCAAGAGACGAGTACTTTGGTATGTTTTACCCTTGGGGCTTTACAAGTGACAACGCAGGTAATAACGTAGTTGTTCCTCCAAGTCATATGATGTTACGCACAGTTGCACTAAGTGATCAAGTTAGCTATCCTTGGTTTGCACCAGCAGGTACAAGACGCGGCGGCATTACTAATGCTACTGCAACAGGCTTTGTAAATGCAGAAGGCGAATTTGTAACAGTAGCGTTGAACGAAGGTCAACGTGATACACTATATGCACAAGCTATTAATCCAATTACATTTATTAGTGGTGCAGGACTTGTTAACTATGGTCAAAAGACTCGTGCAAGAGGTTCAAGTGCATTAGACAGAATTAACGTGGCACGTTTAGTAATTTACTTACGCTCACAGTTAAATCAGTTAGCTAAACCTTACATCTTTGAACCAAATGATAAGATTACACGCGATGAGATTAAACAGGCAGCAGAGAGTTTAATGCTCGAGCTTGTTGGTCAAAGAGCACTATATGACTTCTTAGTAGTATGTGATGAAAGTAACAATACTCCAAGCAGAGTTGATAGAAATGAACTATACTTAGACATTGCTATTGAACCTGTAAAAGCAGTAGAATTTATTTACATTCCGCTAAGACTTAAAAACACTGGGGAAATAGCAGGGTTATAAGGCATTAATTAGGCCCTTGAAATATAGGGCCTAAATATGCTAAATACTTGCAACAGGAGATAAAATAGAATGGCAATTTCAACACTATCAAAAATTACAGTTCCTTTAGCAACTGGAGACAGCGCATCGGCCCAAGGCTTGCTTATGCCAAAGCTTCAGTATCGCTTTAGAGTAACACTTGAAAACTTTGGTGTATCAACACCGACAACAGAACTTACAAAACAAGTTGTTGACGTAACTCGTCCAACAGTTAGTTTTGAAGAGATTCCAATTGAAGTTTACAACTCACGTGCATACCTAGCTGGTAAGCATACTTGGGAAGCAATTACGCTGAACTTACGTGAAGATGTAAACAACAACGTACAAAAATTAGTAGGCGAGCAGCTACAGAAACAATTCGACTTCTTCGAACAGTCAAGTGCAGCATCAGGACAAGATTATAAATTTACTACACGTATTGAGATCTTAGACGGTGGCAACGGAGCAAACACTCCGAATGTATTAGAGACTTTTGAATTATACGGTTGCTTTGTACAAAACGCTGCTTACAACACACTGTCATACAGTGCTAATGAGCCAGTAACAGTTACACTTGCAATTAGATACGACAATGCAATCCAAACTCCAGATGGTTCAGGAATTGGTACAGCAGTTGGACGTACAACAAACACTCTAATTACAGGCGGTGGCGTTTAATAAACTCCTCTAAGCCATTCATTATAAAAGGTCGCCTTGTGCGGCCTTTTTTATTATATACGTACTTAATATATAAAGATAAATATTAGTATGAGCAAGTTCAACGGTTTTTTAGATAATTTAGCTAACGGCATTTTAAGTCCAAAAGGTAATATGGCTGACTGGCAACACGCCTCACGGTTATATATTACTGACTCACAAAAACACGCACCTAAGCTGTCGTTTTCGTATCACGTAACGTTTTATCTTACAGAACAAGCAAAAAGTATTATTAAAGAAGTTGACCAGTACAAGCACGAAATTGGTATGCTTGTTAAACAAGCCGACTTACCTAAATTTACAGCAACAGTAGAAACTAAAAACAAGTACAATCGTAAAAAGAATGTACAAACACGTTTAGACTACAGTCCAATAAGTATTACATTCCACGATGATAACTATGGTGCAACAACAGCAATGATGGAAGCATATTATAGATACTATTATGCAGATGGTAATCATTCAATAAATGATGGGTCATACGGCAATCGTCGTACCGGTGATACATTGTATGATGGTCCAGGAACAAACACATTTAAATTTGGTATGGACAACAATACTCCGAATGTACCATTTTTTGATCGAATTGAAATTGCACAAATGGCTCGTAAGAGTTATACAAAATACACATTAGTAAATCCTATTATTTCAGACTGGTCACACGATACCGTGCAAAATAGTGAAAGCAATCCTTTAGAAAATAGGATGACAATTAACTATGATACAGTGTTCTATGATAGAGGACACGTAGAAGCCGGTAATAACGGTGAACCTTCTGGATTTGGACAAACAGATCATTATGATTCAACACCTAGTCCTATTACACCATTAGGTGGTGGACAGTTAGGCATTGACGGTATTTTTGGTACTGGTATTGACTTGTATGAATATATTACACAAGGTGCAAATTTTAACAATCCTTTAGAAGCAGGTATTGCTGGTGTAAATTTAATTAATAGTATTAGAAATAATGGCACAGAAGGTTTTAGACAAGGTGGTATGAGAATACTTACAAATGCAATTGGTAGTGCAGCAGGAATAGATGTTAGTGGAGTTTCACAAACATTCTTTCCTAAAACATCAGGAAACGGCGGAGCAGCTGGATCATTGTTATTAGCTACAGCAGCAATTGCAGGTGCTTCAGCAATAGTATCTAACAGTAGGTCAACATCAACTACAACAGGAGACACTAATCCGGTATCACAGGACGATGCAAGATTTCAAAACTTCTTAGGGCAATATCAATCAACCGGGGGCACCGGGGGAATTAATGGAGCAAGGACAAGTTATGATTCGCTGTCAACAGCAGCAAAATCATCGTTTGGTTAAGGATAAAAAAATATGTCAAGTTTACCACAAGAAAAACCAACTAATTTTAATGACAAAGGTGTTACTAAATTCTTTAACACATACTTTTCAAACAATATAAGTTTTCCAACAAGTCAAGTTGATGCAGTAGTTACATTCTTTACTAAGAGAGGATTTGACAAAACAGCAGCAATTAGTGTTGCAACTATATTATTACAACAATCTAAAATTGACGAAGTAAATGTATTTAAATTGTTAGACACACTAACCGGCTTAGACGAAATACAATTAAGTGCAATTGTTACAGAAGTGTTAAACTACAATAGACCTAAAACAAGTACACTAGGTTTTAAAAGATCCGAATCAGCAGACAAAATCGAAAAACGAAATATTGTAGCGTAATATGGCTAGATTTGCTCAGGGAAAGTTTACACCAAAGCAACCTGAAAAATATATAGGCACTAAGTCTCCTACATATAGATCAAGTTGGGAATTTCATTTTATGAAGTTTTGTGACGAACATCCTAGTGTTAGCAAATGGGCAAGTGAAGCAATACGTATTCCATATAAAAATCCACTAACAGGTAAACATACAATTTATGTTCCTGATTTCTTTATTGCATATGCAGAAAAAACTGGCAAACAAAAAGTTGAATTAATTGAGGTTAAGCCAGCCAATCAAGCAATACGAGAAAAAGTAGGTAAAAGTCAAGTTAATCAAGCAAGTTTTATTGTTAATCAAGCCAAATGGGCAGCAGCATATGCCTATTGTAAACAAAAAGGTATTACTTTTAGAATTATAACTGAAAATGATATTTTCCATAATGGCAAACGTAGATAAATAATAGTAGCATATAATGGAAGCCCTATGACAAAGAAACTTGAAGAACTATTAAACTTGCCTGATTCTAAAGAAATCATTAAAGATGCAAGACAAGAAGAGAAAAGAAATACCGCAGTTGTGCAGGCAGAAGATACACAACGTGATATACAAGAACTCGATAAGATTGCAAGTGCATTACCGAGCGTCAAAGGTCTTGGAGAAAAAGCAGATTCAGAATTAGAAGATATTGCACAAAGAGCGTTAAGTAGTTATGAAGACTTAATGGACTTAGGAATGAATGTTGAATCACGTTATGCAAGCAGAGTGTTTGAAGTAGCAGGCGGAATGCTTAAAACTAGTCTTGATGCTAAAGTTGCTAAAATGGACAAGAAACTAAAGATGATTGATCTGCAACTTAAAAAAGAAAAAATGGACAAAGATACTGTAAAAAATGATGGAAATATTGTAGCTGGAGAAGGTTACGTAGTTACAGATCGTAATAGTTTGTTAGAGAAACTAAAGAATATTGATAAATAATACAAAGCGGGAATTAAATATGAAAAATTTTACAGATTATCTAACTGAGTCAAAAAAGACTTATGATTTTAAAATTGGTGTTGCAGGCGATTATGCTGAAGACTGCAAAGCACATATGGAAACAGCATTAGGAAAGTTTGGCGTTGTTAAAATGACAGCTGGTAAAAGAGTACCAATTTCAAAACGCCCATTAGACTTTCCCCAGTTAGAAAATATTGATGTTACTTATTTTGAAGCAGAAATTACGTACCCTACTACTACATTAATTTTACAAGAGTACTTAGGCAAATGTTGCAATATTCCGCAAAGCAATATTATTGTACGTGATCCACTTGCACCACAAGAAGACTATCAAGAAGAAAAAGAAACTAAGCCATACGAATCAATGCTTAACACAGAAGATATGGGCGGCGAAAGCGCACAAGAAGCTGTTGCCGGTAATAGAGTAATGGACTTATTAAAAGAATTAGAAACTGCACGTAAAGAACGTGAAGTCGATCCAATTATGGGTGTTCCAAAAGGAGAGTCTAATGACATTGGCGACACAGAAAACACAAAAGCAGTTGTAGGAGGCTGATACTATGAATATGAAGAAATTAATCGAATCAATTGATGCAATTGAAGAATGTGGAATGACAGAGATGCCTAATATGGCTCCGTCAATGGATATGCCTTCAGAACCAGAAGACAAAATGTCAATGAATGTTTCATTAAATGCAAGAGGCGATGCAGTTGAAGACTTAATTAAATTAATGGGTGGCGCAATTGCACCACAAGATGCTCCAACATCAATGCCAATGCCGATGCCAATGCCATCAGCTGGTCCAGACGCACACGATCACGAAATGGGCGATATGAAAAAGATGATGAAACTTGCTAGTGATGCACCTGAAGCTGATGTAGAAGAACCAGAGATGGACGCAATGGGCTCAGACGATCCAGAAATGGAAGACTGGGACAATTCACCAGAAGAAGAATATAGCGATACTAAGACAATGACTAAAGATTTGTCAGGTGGTATTAACCGTGAAAAGAAATCATATAAAGCTACACAAGATGGCGACAATCCAATGGCAGTTGAAACTTCAATTAAAGAACAACTTTGGGCAGCATTAAACGAAAAGATGACAACTGAGGGCTCTAGAGGTAAAAAGAGTCGTGGTAAGAAGTCAAGAGGTTAATTGGGAAGAATATTTCCAACACATTAAACCTGTATGTCCTTGGAGCGGAGCAGCTCTTAAAAAAGGCGAATTAAAAATTACACAATGGTCTGGTGAAATTGAGCCGCTAGGCAACAACCAAGCCATTGTTTATATTTGCCCAAACTATAATCGTAGACGATTAAAAAAATTACACAAAAAAATTGATGACGGTACATATGAATGGTTATGGAGCGAGCCCACTAACGGTCCTAATGCATCTCCTGTACCTGTACTAATACAACAAGATAAACGCAAGTTGTTTGATCTTAGGTTCGATACGGGCTACTACAACGATATAATAGGTTAAATAGTACTATGGCAGCATCACTAGACGGCGTCTTAATTAAAAAGGCCAATAGACAAGAAACATATACCGAAGCACAGATGGCAGATCTTATGTCCTGTATGGACCCTGATCTTGGCTATCTACACTTTGCAAAACACTTTGCTTTTATACAACATCCTGTACAAGGTAAACTTATGTTCGATCCATATGAATATCAGTTACGTCTAATGGATAGTTATCATAGCTATCGTTTTAATATTAATATGATGCCTAGACAAACGGGTAAGACTACTTGTGCAAGTATCTATCTTACCTGGTATGCTATGTTCAACCCAGATCAAACTATTCTTGTTGCAGCACACAAATATACAGGTGCTCAAGAGATTATGTCACGCATACGTTATGTGTACGAAACTTGTCCAGACCATATTAGAGCAGGTGTTACATCGTATAACAAAGGTAGTATTGAATTTGAAAACGGATCACGTATTGTAGCACAGACTACAACAGGTAATACAGGACGTGGTATGAGTATATCATTACTATACTGTGACGAGTTTGCATTTGTGCAACCTAACATTGCAGAAGAGTTTTGGACATCAATATCACCTACACTAGCAACAGGTGGTCGTGCTATTATTACAAGCACACCTAACAGTGATGAAGATACATTTGCTACTATTTGGAAACTGTCACAAGATAAGTTTGATGCACACGGCAATGAACAAGATTTAGGCACTAACGGATTTCACGGATTTGTTGCTGAATGGCACGAACATCCTGATAGAGATGAAAAGTGGAAGGAAGATGAAATTGGTCGTATTGGCGAAGAAAAGTTTAGACGTGAATATGGTTGCGAATTCTTAGTATTTGATGAAACACTTATTAATTCAATTAAACTTGCAACAATGGAAGGCAAAGCACCAGTACTTAATATGGGGCAAACACGTTGGTATAAGAAGCCAACAAGTCAGTTTACCTATGCAATTGCACTTGACCCTAGTATGGGTACAGGTGGAGACAATGCTGCTATACAAGTATTTGAATTGCCTAGCTATGAACAAGTTGCAGAATGGCAACACAACCAAACAGCAATTCCTGGTCAAATTAGAGTATTAGCAGACATTTGCAGATACTTAGAGCAGGAAACAAATAACCCGACAGGGATTTATTGGAGCGTGGAGAACAATGGACTAGGCGAGGCTGCCCTTATCGTTATAAACGACTACGGAGAAGAGAACATTCCGGGTTTGTTCGTCAGTGAGCCTATCCGCAAAGGACACGTTCGTAAATTCCGCAAAGGATTTAATACTACACACAGTACAAAAGTAACCGCTTGTAGTAGATTAAAGACTATGATTGAAAACGATAAAATGATTATTAACAGTAAACCGTTTATATCTGAACTTAAAGGATATGTTGCAACCGGATCAAGTTTTCAAGCAAAGTCAGGTATGACAGACGATTTAGTAAGTGCTACATTACTTGCCATTAGAATGATGGCAGTACTTAAAGATTGGGATCCTAGGATTTATAATTCCTTTAACCAAGCAGAAACAGATGAGGATTATGAGCCGCCAATGCCTATATTCATTAGCAGCAATTATTGATAAATAATATTATGAAGAGTCTTGACAACATAGCAGAAGATCTATTTAACAAAATACGTGGACGCTTTCCTAGTATTACTATTGGTAATAACGAAGGTAAAGTAACAAACGATCCACTTACCGCCCGCTTCTTTGATTTTGATTATCAAGAAGGCGAAAAAAATGTAGGCAAAGTAAGCATTAGCATTTCAGAAGAAAAACTTTCTGTAATGTATAGTAATAGTTTTGTTGAAAATGAAGATACACTAACTAGGCAAAATTGGTATAATTTCTTAAAAGAGTTACGAGTATTTGCCAAGAAAAGACTATTACAGTTTGATACTAGGGATATTACTAAATCAAACTTAGATAAAAGAGATTATAAGTTTCTAGCAAACCAACAAGGCGAGGAAAAGACAATGAGCGAGTCAACAAGTGTGCCTAAATTATACGGCACAAGCAAAGTAAGTTATCAAGATGTTGGTAACGCAAGATTAACAATTAAACATACCGAAGGTGTTAACCAAGAATTAGCAGCAGGAAGAACAAAGAAAATTGGTGCTATCTATGTAGAGAACACAGACGGTGAAAGATTTAAATATCCATTCAAACATTTAAATGGTGCTAGAGCAATGGCAAGACACGTTGCAGAAGGCGGCAAGCCATACGATGACTTTGGTAAACATATTACAGGCCTAAGTGAAGAACTAGCTAATTTACGTAAATTCAAAACATATATGAATCGCTCAAGCGTAATGGCTGAAGGACTTGCAGGCTATATGGGTGCAGTTGTTGAAAGACTAGATACTATTAAAAAGACTGTAGCCGGACTACAAAAAGAATCTTATTACAAAACAGCGTTTGAATCATATGAAGTTCCAATGATGGAAGATGTGCCAAATGATGTTGCTGAAAACTGGATTGACGAATTAACTATTAGACAATTTAATGAAGACTTAAAAGATGTATTTCCGTTTGTTTACAAATTAGTAGGCGAAGCTACCAAAGCACAAGAAATAACGCCAGAAGATATGCTAGGCGAAAAGATGTCTAAAATTAATGCAAGTAAGTATACTTGTGAAGATTGCGGATGCCAAATGCATAACTGTAAATCAGACTGTGATTGTTCACACGATTCACACGATGAAACAGGCAGTTGGTGGAAAGACGAAAACGGCAACGGTATTCCAGATATAATGGAAAGCGTAGACGATGTTTGTGAAGATTGTGGTAACCCAAGTTGGAGTATTGAAGAAGCACACGGCAACAGTAGTGAGTACGATAAATGCTGGAAGGGCTATTCAAGAGTTCCGGGAACAGCACGTGGCGAAGAAGGTAGCTGTAAAAAGAACGAATCAGAAGATGCATTGTCAGATGCATTAGATGATGTAATGGGACAATTTTCAGATAAGCCACAATCAGAACCAAAATTAGAGCCAAAGAAACCACAAACTCCTGTAACAGAATTTATCCTTTCATTATTTGATAGAGAAACAGGACAGTTTCCAAAAGGTGAAACAGCAGTACTAACAGCAATTGAAAAAGACTATGGTGAGCAATTTATTACACCTGCAAAAGGATTTATTGAAGCAATTAGTGCAAAGTATGAACAATTTAAAGATCCTGATTTTGAACAAATTGAACCACAAATGGATATGAGTGCAGAAGAAGAAGCATTTGCACCAGAAGATAATTATAGTACAAACGACTTCGAAAGACTTGGAAACCAAGGAAAGAACGAAGAGTTTAATGATATTAAGAGATTAGCAGGGCTGTAATAGTCCTGTTATAAGTTTTATTTCTTTTTCTTTAAAAAAAGACTTGACAAAGTTTGTAGAGATGTTATAATAATAACTGTGCTACAAATTATAGGCACAAGAAGTAACGTAGCAATGTAGCTACAAAGCACAACATAGGCACTTATAGGAGGCATTAAACTATGGCATCATTAGCAGAAATCCGAGCGAAGCTCAAAGAGCAAGAAGCAGGAAACAACAACCGTCAATCCGGCGGTGACAACAGCATTTACCCATTTTGGAATATTAAAGAAGGCGAGAACGCAGTTCTACGTTTCCTTCCTGATGGTAACGCTGATAACACTTTCTTTTGGCAAGAGCGTTTGGTAATTAAATTACCTTTTGCAGGAGTTAAAGGACAAACGGACTCACGTCCAGTACAAGTACAAGTTCCTTGTATGGAAATGTACGGCGAAACTTGTAACATTCTTAACGAAGTTAGAGCTTGGTTTAAAGACTCTTCATTAGAGGATATGGGTCGTAAATATTGGAAGAAGCGTTCATATATCTTCCAAGGATTTGTAACTGATAATCCACTAGCAGAGGATACTACACCAGAGAATCCAATTCGTAGGTTTATTATTGGTCCGCAAATTTTCCAGATCATCAAGGCAGCACTTATGGATCCAGATATGGAAGAATTACCAACAGATTATACTGGTGGTGTTGACTTCCGTCTTAACAAAACAAGTAAAGGCGGTTATGCAGATTATTCAACTTCCAACTGGGCACGTAGAGATCGTCCGTTAAATGATACTGAAATGAATGCAGTAAATACACACGGATTATTTAATCTAGGTGATTTCCTTCCTAAGAAGCCAGGCGAAGTAGAGCTTAAAGTAATGCAAGAAATGTTTGAAGCGTCAGTAGACGGTGAAGCATTTGATATGGATCGTTGGGGGCAATATTTCCGCCCAGCAGGTATGTCACAACGTACCGGTGATCCAGTAGCAACACCAAAAGCATCGACTCCGGCAGCACCGACACCAACGGCAGCACCAGCACCAGAGGCAGCGCCTGCTCCAGTAGCAGAAGCAACTCCGGCAGCTGAAACAGCACCGGCAACTGGTGGCGATGCAAATGACATTTTAGCAATGATCAGAGCACGCCAGTCGTAATACAATAGCAATGCTTCTACTAACAAAACCGGTAACTGAGATTCAAGGTTTACCTGTCAACGTTCCAAACGTTAGTAGAAGCACTTTTTAGATAGGAGAATAATATGGCGAATAAATCATTCGATCCAACAAGGTTCCGTAAGGACCTAACAAAAGCTATCTCAGGAATGAGTAGTGGTTTCAACGATCCTAAAGACTGGATCAGCACAGGTAACTTTGCATTAAACTATCTTATTAGTGGCGACTTTCACAAGGGTGTTCCACTTGGTAAGGTAACTGTGTTTGCTGGTGAATCTGGTGCAGGTAAATCATATATCTGTTCAGGTAATATTGTAAAGGCAGCACAAGATCAAGGTATCTTTGTAGTACTAATTGACTCAGAGAATGCCCTTGATGAAAGTTGGCTACACGCATTGAATGTAGACACTTCAGAAGATAAACTACTTAAACTTAATATGTCAATGATTGATGATGTTGCTAAAACACTGTCAACATTTATTGCAGACTATAAAACAATGGAAGAAGAAGATCGTCCTAAAGTATTGTTTGTAGTTGATAGTTTGGGTATGTTGCTAACACCTACTGATATTGATCAGTTTAACAAAGGTGATATGAAAGGTGATATGGGTCGTAAGCCCAAGCAGTTAACATCACTTGTTCGTAACACAGTTAATATGATTGGTTCATTGAACGTCGGACTAGTATGTACTAACCACACATATGCATCGCAAGATATGTTTGACCCAGATGATAAGATTAGTGGTGGCTCAGGCTTTATCTATGCATCAAGTATTGTTGTTGCAATGAAAAAGATGAAGTTGAAAGAAGACGAAGATGGTAACAAGATCAGTCAAGTTATGGGTATCCGTGCTGGCTGTAAGGTTATGAAGACACGCTATGCAAAACCGTTTGAAGGTGTACAAGTAAAGATTCCTTACTCAACAGGTATGAATCCGTACAGTGGACTACTTGAATTGTTTGAAGCAAAAGACATCATTAAAAAGCAAGGTAATAGACTTGCATATACTACTCTTGATGGTGAAGAAATCCTCGATTATCGTAAAAAATGGATCGGCGAGAACCTTGACAAGGTTATGTCAGATTATCTAGTTAAAGAAGCAACTGTGGTAAATACCGAGAATCTAGAAGACGATGATATAGATATAGTAGAAGATAATCTTGAATTAACAGAGGAGTAGGTTATGGACGAAAGTCAAGTAATAGATGTTTGGATGCTGTTCAAAGAGTATATGGATAAGAAACATATAGAACTGGCTGCAGAGCGATATGTTGATCTGTGTGCTGATTATGGCGTAAGTGACATAGCACTTAAAGATGCATTAGGAAATGATGGTGCATTAGATCACGCTATTAATTATTATTTAGATCTTGATAATGAAGATGTTCTCGATGAAGAAGTAGACTGGGATTAATTTATGGGTTGGTATAGCGAAGTTTCACGTGATGTAGGTAAGATACCTCAAGCAGTAGCTTTCTTTGAAAATGAGCTCATTGACGCTCGTTCTGAAGTAAAGCTCAAAGGCAATGTTGAACGTGCCGCGGCAGAAATGCCCGGTATTGTTGAACATCGCTTTAATCAGTTACAAGAGATTGAAGCTATACTATACTATTTAAATATTGAGCTACGTAGGTTGCGTAGCTCATATTTTAAGAAATATCTTGAAAACTACCAACGGGCTCTGTCTAGTCGTGACGTTGAAAAATACGTTGACGGCGAGGCAGATGTCGTTGACTACGAAAAGATTATCAACGAATTTGCACTAATGCGTAACAAGTGGTTAGGGCTATTAAAAGGCCTCGATCAGAAGCAATGGCAAATTACAAATGTTGTTAAACTTAGAGTAGCGGGTATGGAAGATGCAACCTTGTAATATCCTTATAGGGTGTGACCAAACATATTATGATGAGTGGGCAGTACCTTTACTAAAAAGTATACACAGGCACAATCCTTGGATTAATTTACATTGTCATATTGTAAATCCAACAGTTGAAAATTCTTTAGATAATGTTAGTATTACTACTGAAATACAAGAATTTATAAACTCCGAAGTAAAAATATCTTATTTACAATGTGTTAGATTCTTAACTGTTGCTAGAAAATTTAAAAATAATGAACCTGTAATTACACTAGATGCAGATTCTGTATGTACTAGAACTATAGGACAAACAGCAACACAGCGTTTGTTTGAAGGTCAACACGTATTAAAACATCATAAAGAAGATAGATGGTTAGCAGGGTTTGTTGCATTTAATGATAATGGGTTTCGTCAAGAATACTACAACGAATTAATGGCCGAACCTATTGACAAATGGAAATGGGGAAGAGACCAAACTATATTAAATAAGTTAGCAGACAAATATAAATTTAAAGACTTAGATCGTTTATGGATGGCAATTGGAAAAAATAGAACTAATAGTGCATTTTTAACACTAAAAGGCGAACAAAAAAGAACTGACAAATATTTAAATGTATATAAAAATTATTTAAAATAGATAAGGAAATATAATGTTAGAAGAACATTTAGGCGGCCACAATGGAATAACACATACAGACGAAGGAGTACTTCGATGGGTTATTTCAACATTAAAAATTAACTCTATGTTAGACATTGGATGTGGCCCAGGTGGTATGGTACAATTAGCCGACTGGCACGGACTTGATGCACACGGTATCGACGGAGACTATACGTTAGAAAGATACGATGCTGAAAAGTTTACTATACACGATTTTACAAAAGGGCCAGCACCAATTAACAAACAATACGACTTAGGTTGGAGTTGCGAATTTGTTGAACACGTATACGAAGAATATATACCAAATTATGCACAAGCTATGCAACAGTGTAAGCATTTAATAATGACATACTCTCCAGTTGGACACACTGGGCATCACCACGTAAACTGCAACACTCAAGAATACTGGATCGAACAACTAAACAAATATGGATTTGTATTAGATAGTACATTAACTAATCAAATGCGACAAGCATCCACAATGGGTAAAAAGCGCAAGCATCAGTTTATTAATCAAACAGGATTGCTATTTAGAAATGAACAAAGATAGTTTAGTCTTTGGTATTAAAGAAATGTATAGGAATCATCCTATACCTAGCCTCCCTAACTTTAAATTAGTATCTTTCAAAGATAAAGAACTACTTGCATCTGCAGATGCTTACATACAACACAACATACTTGGACAAAAGAGACGCAGTCTTGACAAGTACTATACGTATATCTTAGACAGCAATAAACCGTTTGTAGTAGCTGAGAGCGCAGTGTTTAGACGTAATATGGTACAGCCTCCAAACACAATGGCATATCATAGATATAGTTGGACCAGTTACTTTCAAAACGAGGGCGACTACTGTAATGAAAACAGTCCGCCGGATAGATGGCACAGAATACAAGCAGAACAAAATATAGAAATTAAGCCTTGGCGCACTACAGGCGATTATGTATTATTAATCTTACAGCGGCCTGGTGATAGTAGTTTACGCAACTTACTAGCCAAACATAAAACGTATGAAAATTTTGTAACCTATACCATTAATCAAATTAAAAAGTATACAGATAGGCCTATTAGAGTGCGTATGCATCCTTTAAGACAAGAACAACAATTAGAAATATTACAAAAGTTTGATGTTGAAATAAGCACTAACACACACGGCGCTGGCTTATTAGAAGGCGGCGATGGGCTATACGAAGATTTTAAAAATGCATATGCTGTAGTAGGATTTAATAGTAATGCACTAACTGAAAGTATATGCGAAGGTATTCCTACATTTAGTATGTGTGCTAGTTCAATGGCGTGGCAATGTAGTAACAAAGATTTAACACGTATCGAAAATCCAACATTTTTTGCTAGAGAACAATGGCTATACAACCTAAGTTATTGTCAGTGGCGTGAAGATGAAATAGCACAAGGCGCTCCTTGGTATCATTTATTGAAATCAAAATAAACCACGCATATAAATATTGCTATGAAAACAGTACTTGTCACAGGTGGCTTTGATCCACTACATAGCGGCCATATAGAATACTTTAAACAAGCAAAGAAGCTCGGCGACAAACTTATTGTTGGCGTGAATAGTGATGAATGGCTTACACGTAAAAAAGGCAGGCCATTTATGCCCTTCAAAGAACGTTGTGCTATTATCAAAGAACTTAGAGTTGTAGACAAAGTTATTGGATTTGATGATGAAGACGATAGTGCTTGTGGTGCAATCTTTCATACTATGGCAACTAACACAGGCAACATTGTCTTTGCTAATGGCGGAGATCGCACTAACACAACTACGCCCGAATATGCTACATACGGCGACCATCCACAAGTTGAGTTTGTGTTTGGTGTAGGTGGAGAGAACAAAGCCAACAGCAGTAGTTGGATACTTGACGAGTGGAAGACACAAAAGACTGAACGTGATTGGGGTTACTGGCGTGTGCTAGATGACAAACCGGAAAAAGGTTACAAAGTAAAAGAGCTTGTAATTTATCCAGGCAAATCATTAAGTGATCAAAAACATTTTAAACGTTCAGAACAATGGAACATACTTGAAGGCAAAGTTAATATGGATACAGAATGGAATGATATTCAAAGTTCATTAGTATTAGAAAAACACAGCAGCCCTTATGAAATTGGTATAGGTGTATGGCACAAAGCAAGCAATCCTGGTAATGAAAATTCTCACATATTAGAAGTACAATGGGGTGATTGTTACGAAGAAGATATTGAAAGAAGAGACTGAATGGAACCATTAAGAATATATGTAGGCTGGGACAGCAGAGAAGACATTGCATATCAAGCGTGTAGACAAAGTTTAAAGGATACTGCATCAGTACCTATTAAAGTCATTCCGTTAAAACAACCCCAATTGAAACGAGACGAAATGTACTGGAGAGACAAGGATCAACTTGCTAGTACAGAATTTACATTTACTAGATTTCTACTTCCTGAACTTGCAGAATTCAAAGGTTGGGCATTGTTTATTGATTGTGACTTTATTGCATTAGATGATGTTAAGGAATTATTTGATCAAAGAGATAACAAGTATGCATTAATGTGTGCTCAACACGATTACACTCCTAAAGCAAACACTAAAATGGACGGGCAACAACAGCATAATTACCCACGTAAAAATTGGAGTAGTATGATGTTAGTTAACTGTGGACATCCAAGCAATAGATTATTAACAAAAGAGTTAGTTAATGATCCTAAAGTTGATGGCAAGTATCTACATAGATTTAGCTGGCTAGAGGATGAAGAAGTTGGTAAACTAAGTCACGAATGGAATTGGCTAGTTGGTTGGTACAAAGAGCCAGAAGATGGTAAGCCTAAGTTTTTACACTACACAGAAGGCGGCCCCTGGTTTGAAGAATATAAAGATTGCGAATATAACTTAGAATATTATAGAGCCGAACGTAAATATCTGTCTCAAGAAATTCAAAATTTATATGGTAAAATGTCACAAGATAGAAATGTACCTAAGGTGTCAGAGACTTTATCATATGCAGACACAACAAAAGATCCTATTGTAGCACTGTCATATGCACTAATAGATCCAACAGGAAAATACTATGGCTATTCTAAAGGAGAAGCAATGAAGATTATACAAAACAAATTTGCAGAAGGAAAAACTTCTAAAGTAGCTGCAATTTTTAATGATGCTCTGAATTATGATAAAAATACAGACTACGTATTTGACGAATATCTACAATCATTTGTTTATGGTTGCGGCGGAACTTTAAGTAGTTTTGACGATGAAAAAACTACAGCTGGACCGTTGCTTATGCGTGGTGTAGGTAAAGCAACAAGAGAAGCTGTACAGCATTGCTGGGACACTGGTAGACAGTTTTACTATATTGATACAGGTTATTTTGGCAATGCAAAAAGTAAGTCAAAAGGCTGGCACAGAATTACAAAAAATAATCTACAAAACTTAGGGCCTATTATAGAACGCCCAACAGATAGATTACTTAGATGGAAATTTAAAAAGTTTCGTCCTGGAAAGAAAATTTTAATTTGCCCTCCTAGCGAAAAAGTTATGATGTTGTTTAATCAACCATCGCCTGCAGAATGGACAGAACAAGTAGTTAAACAATTAAAAACACTTACTGATAGACCAATAGAAGTGCGGATGAAACCTACTAGAACACAACGTATCTCAAATAATAGTCTTGAGGAAGCACTAAACGATGAAGTGCATTGCTTAGTTACATACAATAGTATTGCCGCATTAGAAGCACTAATGCACGGTAAGCCGGCTATTGCACTAGGACCAAATTGTGCAACAATGGTGTGCAATACAGATTTAAATCAAGTTGAAGACCTACACATTCCTGACAAAGATGAAATGACTGCATTGATGTCACATTTAAGTTATGCACAATTTTCAAGAGAAGAAATGATGAATGGGTATGCTTGGGACATTGTAAATGAAGGTAGTTAGTTACTATAATGTAGTTCCTAGTAAGAACCGTAGCCAAGAAAAGTTTGACATACTTACAAAATTTGTTCAAGGAGTTAATGCAATTGGTGACCAGGGAATACTACACAACGGCTATGGATTAGTTGAAGCCGACGTTGGAGTTATCCAAGGATGGCAACATTCTGTAGGTAAAGATGCACCTCATCTTAAATTAAGACAAGCAGTTATGAACCGAACAATGAACAAACACGTATGCGCTGTTGATGCAAACTTGTTCTTGTATGCTAACAAAACAAATGAGCCTCATCATTATTTGCGATATAGTTTTAATGGAGTGTTTCCAAACACCGGTGAGTACTTTGATAATAATCCTAATCCGTCACGTTGGGGGCAAATATCTAGAGACTTAGATATAAAATTAGAAGATTATAAAAAAGGCGGCAAACATATTTTAATCTGCGCCCAACGTAATCAAGGTTGGAGTATGGGAGATACTAGCTTAGACAAATGGTTAGTGGATACATTAACACAAATACGAAAACACACTAATCGACGTATTATTGTAAGACTACATCCAAAAGATAATCAAACTAATAGGAGAGCAAATGATATTGCTAAACTATGTTATCAATTTAAAGATGTTGGGTTAAGTCGCAACAGAGATTTAATTGATTTAGATTTAGTAAATTGTTGGGCTGTTGTAAATCATAATAGCAGTAGTATAGTAGGACCAATTATTAAAGGGTATCACGCTTACATTACTGACAATGAAACTAGTCAATGCGCATCAGTTGCACACCACGGTTTTGCAGATATTGAAAATCCAAAAGTGTTTGACAGACAGACTTGGTTAGAACGAATTAGTATGTTTCATTGGAAGTTTGAAGAACTTGAAAACGGAAAAGCGTGGCAGCATATGAGACAATACGTTTAATAAGTTTTCCAATAGCTTTCTGTTCTTTTAACCATAATATCTTTTCTATCACTTTTGCCTTTATCTTTACGGCCGCCCTTCATATGATCAATCCACTTACCTAACGGACCATTAATTAACGGATGGCCGCCACCGCCTGACTTAGCTTCACGCAAGTACATATCTGCACTATAATCGTGTGATGGAAATTGATTATACATTTTTAATACTTCGCCAAAGATATAACTGTCGTGCCATTCATCTAATAAAAACATACCATTGTCGGCATCTTCGTACATACGTTCAAACTCTTTAAGGAACTCGTGACACACAGGGTGATTAAGATTAAGGCCGTAAAAGCCACACTCGGGCCACGTCTGTGATCCCTTGCCTCTACCAACATATGTAATGTATGACTTCTTAGGTAATAACTTTATAAACTCTTCGTAACTCCAGTTGCTATGTACAAACGTATCAGCATCCATCCACACACACCAGTCCTTAGAGCGTGTTACAGCGTCATACACAGCATAAGTCTTATTGGCGAATCGTACTGCGTCCCACTTAAATTGCTTGTCCCAATCCTTGCGTGTGTGACGCTGTGGTTCATTACTGACATCTCCATTAGCTTTAGGAATGTGTCCCCACTTTGCTTTAAATGCATTTAGTTTAGGCAACACTTCTGCAGCATCTAATATTTCAATGCGACTTGGATCAGGATTAATAGGCTTACAGTTTTCTGCATACACTAATAATTTAATACGCTTGTCGACTCTTGCAGCAAAACTATCTAAGAATCGCTGACCGTATTTTGATAATCCTGCTGGGTGAAATGTTGTAACCACTGTTATTGCTGACATTGTGTTCCTCTTGTTAAATAGTATTACTAGGAGTATTTAACAAATGATTTTTTGCCTCTACACTGATTATGGCGCACTTAACAGTAAACTTATATTTGAAGCATTTGCTGAAAGTATAATAGATGCCGGCCACACTGTAATATATAATGAACCTTATAGGCTTATGGGTCACTACGATAACTATGACGTTGCTGTTATATGGAGTGTTCTTTGGGACGGACGAATGTCAAAGAACAAAGATGTATGGGAACAGAATCGTATATTAAATAAACCTGTTATAGTTTTAGAAGTTGGCGGCATTAACCGCGGCACAACTTGGAAGGTAGGATTAAATGGAATTAACAGAAGTGCTTACTTTGGTGAGCAAAACAATGATAGGACTAGGGCTGATCACTTGGGATTGGTTTGTAAACCTTGGAGATCCAACGGCGATTTTATTTTAATATGTGGACAACATAATAAGAGTCTACAGTGGCAAGATATGCCACTGATGAGTAATTGGTTCTTAGATACATATGACGAAATACGCAAACACACTGATCGTCCTATACTATTTCGACCACATCCTCGTTGTAGATTAGAACATATTGAGCGTGGACTTAAAAATGTACACAGGCAAGAACCAAAACAAATTACAGGAACATATGACGACTTTGATATGCAGTTTAACAACATACACGCTACTGTAAGCTACTCTAGCAATCCTGGTATACATAGTATCATAGATGGCGTTCCAGCGTTTGTAGGCCCTAGCTCGTTAGCGTATGATGTTGGTAATGACATAGACTTTTGGCACGATATAGAAAATCCGTTGATGCCAGACAGAACACAATGGCTTAATGACTACGCTTGGACAGAATTTACAATAGAAGAAATATCTCAAGGCATACCACTTAAACGCTTGACATCTATGCTTAATTAAGTTATACTGTATGTATGATTACAGTAGAAGATTATATCGAAGTATTAGCAGGCGTTCAGTCAGGCGGAGACTCTATTAATTTAGAAAAATCCGATTACAATCTTATATCTAGTTTAGCTAGACAAACATTTAAAGGTATTGCATATACTGATAGACAGTTTGGTCTTGCTAAAAATAAAATTGTATATTACAAAGATCAACTTAATTTGACAGAGTTTGTAGTTAATGATTTAGATAATTTACGAATGCCTTTGCGTGAAATTGATCGTAGTAGATGGATTAGGTTAGAAACAACTAATAAAGGCGAATCTATTTCTGTACGTTTTACGTTTCAAAAGAAACTAATTTCAGCATTAGAAAAACTTTCATCAAGACCATATCATTACGATAAGGTAAAAAAGATACAATATTTTGATTATTCCGAAAAAACATTATTTGATATTGTAAATGCTTTTAAAGACAGAAATTTTGTTATTGAACCTCGAGTACAGGATATCTATGACAAGATTGAATTATTTAATAAGGAAGAGACTGTTCCAGGAGTATATAATTACAAACTTAAAAACTTACCGGAGTCTGGTGCTAAATTAATTGTTAATGAGCTTGGTGAACCTAGTTCGGACAATGTAATGTTTTACAAAGATCGTAGTTTAAAATATGGTATTGATGTTGAGTATGCAGGAGAAACTAATTCTCTTGAAGCTAGAATTGCAACTAGACGAGAATCAAATATAAGTTTAGATTCAACTACAATTAAAATTGATACAGTATTGTTAGCATTAGAGAATCTTAAACGTCATAAATTATTATTGTTAGTTGCTTCAGGCGACGACAACAGTACGTATGACGATGTTGTACAACTACACGAATATATTAAAAACTTAATACAGCCTAGTGAAGTTAGTGTATCATTTAGATTAGACAACGTAAGTGATGGTCTTGAGTTTAATAGATATATTAAAAAAGAAGGTATTAATAATAAGGTTGACAAGAACACTAAAGTAGTGTATAATTTAAATAATAAACTGCCAAAGCCGTTGTACAGTAGCAATTGGATACCGGATGCAATTATACTATTAAATTCAAATGGGTATATTGCAACAAGAAAGGTATTAGATTGTTACCCAAGTGTTGATTTAGTGATACATTTAAACAACCCAACAATGATTGCAGGTTATGGAGAATTTTATATGAAACGAGGAATACATAGAATTTAATGGCGAGTTGCAAACTAATAATTGAAGACGAAGTAAACATTAAGCTAGAAGGACTAGATGTTGATGTACGGAGGAAGCTCGCGAATGCTCTTAAGTTTGAAGTGCCATACGCAAAGTATATGCCACAATATAAACTTGGTCGCTGGGATGGAAAAGTTGCTTTTTTTGGTATTGGCGGCTCTGGCTATGTCAATCATCTTGACACTGTTAGTCAAGTGTTACAAAAGAATAATGTACAAATAGTAGACATTGAAGATCGTCGACATCCAGTTAAATTAGACTTTACTCCAGTTACAGAACGCTATTGGGCAGACCAAGGTGTAGTATGGCCTGAAGGACATCCTGTAGCAGGTACAGAAATTATTTTACGTGACTATCAAGTAGAAGCTATTAATAACTTTTTAAGTCATCCACAGAGCTTGCAACAGATTGCTACTGGTGCAGGTAAAACAATTACGACAGCAACCCTGTCACATATAGCTGAGCCATACGGTAGGTCGCTTGTGATTGTTCCTAACAAGTCGTTAGTAGAACAAACAGAAGAAGACTATATTAACTGTGGGCTCGACGTAGGGGTGTACTTTGGAGATCGAAAACAATTAGGTAAGACTCACACTATTTGTACTTGGCAGAGTTTAAATATACTCGACAAGAAAACAAAGGACGGCTCGGCAGTTTTAAGCCTTGCAGAATTCCTTGAAGGTG
>Ga0307488_10001001_pt1 | contig 23568 bp, 22 predicted proteins | sample SB02metaG_FD_202248 | JGI IMG/M metagenome (GOLD analysis project Ga0307488, IMG submission 202248) | Sea-ice brine microbial communities from Beaufort Sea near Barrow, Alaska, United States - SB 0.2 | ecosystem: Environmental > Aquatic > Marine > Coastal | place: USA: Alaska | collected... | reverse complement strand
CCAGGAGCAGTTATTTTTGTTCCTGAAAAAGCTGTAAAAGAGAAAATGTCTACTGCAGAGCTTTTGGGAATTACCTCGTCCATCGCAACCCTAGGTATTTTGATCCAAACAATTTTAAACTAGTTTTAACTGTAAAAGTATATTATCAGCAGAATTATAGCCCTATGATACAAGAAAACAACACTACAAACAAAGACCAAGAAGATGCGATAGACATCATCGCACTTTTAAAAGAGCTTTGGACTGCCCGTAAGACCATTCTAAAAATAACGCTTGTCTTTACTTTTTTAGGACTATTTGTTGCGGTATTTTCTAAAAATGAATTCACGGCAGCTACTACTTTTGTGGCTTCGGCACAAGGAGGTAAAGGAGGAGGTAGTTTGGGGAGTTTGGCTTCTTTAGCCGGAATTAATCTTGGTGGAGCTTCGAGTAGTGACGGGATCTCACCAGAATTATATCCGCAAATAGTAAGCAGCATACCCTTTCAGCTAGCGCTTTTAAATACGCCATTAACCATAGCAGGGCAAACAGCCCCCGTTTCTTATAAAGCGTATTATGAAAACATCTATCGCCCAGGGTTATTATCAACTATTAAAAAATACACCATCGGCTTGCCGGGTGTTTTCATTGGATTGGTAAGATCGGCTCCTGAAAAATTGGAAGCTGCTGCAGGTGCAAAAGAACCCCAATTGATTGCTGTTTCTGAAAAAGAAAATGGACTCATTAAAGGATTAGAGGATCAAATAAGTTTAGCTATAAACGACAAAGAAGGGTTTATTTCTATTTCAGCAACCCTGCCAGAAGCAATTGCAAGTGCAGAGTTGGCATTAAAAGCACAGCAATTACTGCAAGAGTATGCGTTGGAATTTAAGACGCAGAAATCCATCGAGCAATTAACGTACATTGAAGAGCGCTATGCAGAAAAGCAAAAAGCTTTCAATACAATTAAAATTGACTTGGCGCGTTTTCAAGACCAGAATACAGGCATTAATACCGCATTAGGGAGAACTAAATTATTACAATTACAAGGGGACTATGACCTTGCTTTTACGGTATATTCTGAATTGGCAAAACAATTAGAAACACAGCGTTTGCAAGTTAAAAAAGACACTCCATTATTCACCGTATTAAAGCCCGTAAGCATTCCAACTGAAAAGTCGGCACCTAAAAAAGCACTGATTGTAATGGTGTATCTGTTTTTAGGGTTCGTGTTAAGTGTAGGGTTTGTATTCGGGAAAAAGGCATTGGGAGGTTTTAAAAAAGAATGGGCTTCGAAATAATCGAAGTATGGTCTAATTGCAAAAATTAGGCGCCATGGTATCATTTCAATTGCAGTAAGTAATTGATTTTTTTATATTATAAAATGCAGTACTGTGGGTAGTGTCGGCGAAGCCGTGGAGAAAACGAAGGTTTTGAGGCTTTAAAGAGTACTTAAAAGCTATTAAAAGCGTTAGTAAAACAAAAAATACAAATAAAACAAACTACCGGTGGTAGTCGAGAAAAAATAAATTATGAAAGTAGGAATCACCTTTTCAACCTTTGATCTGTTGCATGCCGGACATGTAAAGATGCTGGAAGAAGCAAAACGTGAGTGTGATTATTTAATCGTTGGTCTGCAGTTAGACCCTTCGATTGATCGCCCAGAGAAAAACGGGCCTTCATAGTCTATTATTGAGCGTTATATTCAGCTCAAAGGATCTAAGCATGTAGATGAAATTGTACCCTATGTATCTGAACAAGACTTAGAAGACATTTTACGCTCTTTTAAGCTTAATGTTCGAATTATTGGCGATGAGTACAAGGAAAAGAACTTTACAGGTAGAGATTATTGTGAAGAAAAGGGAATAGAGATCTATTACAACACCAGAGATCATCGGTTCTCTTCGAGTGGTCTTAGAAAACAAGTAGAAAATATTTAAAATGATAAACTATAAAATTAAGTCTATAGCAATTATAGGTCAAGGATATGTAGGATTGCCATTAGCAATTGAATTAGCTAAATTTTACCCTGTTACCGGTTTCGATATAAATGAGAATAGAGTCGTAGAATTAAGTAAAGGGAATGATTATACTTTAGAAGCAAATTTAGAAGACTTAAAAAGTGTTTTAGATTCTCAAATAAAAACTAATTTTAAAATTGGTTACAAAGCATCATCAACTATAGAAGATATTCGAAACGTAAACACATATATTTTAACAGTACCTACTCCGATAGACGAGTTTAAGTCACCAGATTTAGAGCCTTTAAGAAAAGCGACTAAAATGATTGGTAAAATATTAAAAAAAGGAGATTTTGTAATTTATGAATCGACTGTTTACCCAGGATGTACAGAAGAAGTTTGTGTTCCAATCCTAGAAAATGAATCTTCATTAATATTTAATAGAGATTTTTTTGTGGGATATTCCCCTGAGAGAATTAACCCAGGAGATAAAGTAAATACTTTAAAAAACATTGTAAAAGTAACTTCTGGTTCTAATCAGCAAGTTGCTGATGAAGTAGATTTCATGTACAATAAAATAATTACTGCTGGTACTCACAAGGCTTCTAGTATAAAAGTTGCAGAAGCATCAAAATCTATTGAAAATGCTCAAAGAGACCTAAATATATCTTTTGTAAATGAATTGGCTTTAATATTTGATAGAATTGGAATAGATACTACAGAAGTTCTAGAAGCTGCTGGCACAAAATTTAATTTCTTAAAATATAAACCTGGACTTGTTGGAGGTCATTGTATTTCAGTTGACCCATATTATTTAGCTCACAAGGCTGAACAACTTGGTTATCATCCTCAAGTTATACTATCTGGCAGAAGAGTAAATGACTTTATGCCATCTTTTGTAGCAGGAAAAGTTATTAAATTAATGATAGCGAAAGGTCACGTAATAAAAAATTCCAATATTTTAATATTAGGATTTACTTTTAAAGAAAATTGCCCTGACACAAGAAATACAAAAGTGGCTGAAATTTATTCAGAACTAATTCAATATGAGTCAAATGTTGATATTTATGACCCTTGGGCTAATAAACAAGATGTATTTAGTGAATTTAAATTGAATTTACAAAACCATGTTGACAACCAAAAAATATATCATGCTGTTATAATAGCAGTAGCTCATGATGAATTTAAGCAATTTGATTTTAAAAAATATAAAGAACAAGGAACAGTTATATACGATACAAAATCATTTATTGATAGAGGTTTAATTGATGCAAGATTATAACTAATAAAAAAGATTATATGAATATTACAATTATTGGATCCGGATATGTTGGGCTCGTCTCAGGAACTTGTTTTGCAGAGATGGGTAACAGCGTTACTTGTGTAGATATAGACCCAGTCAAGATTGAAAAATTAAATAAAGGAATCATTCCAATTTTTGAACCTGGTTTGGAGACCATGGTTTTGAAAAATGTAAAAAATGAAAACCTGTTTTTTACAACAAAGTTACACGAAGCTTTAAAAAGTTCTGAGATAGCTTTTATAGCGGTTGGAACTCCTATGGGAGATGACGGCTCTGCAGATTTACAATACGTATTAGCTGTAGCGAAATCTATAGGGCAGTCGATGCAAAAAAGATTGATTGTGGTAGATAAATCTACGGTACCTATTGGGACTGCAGATAACGTAAAGGCGACTATTCAAAAAGAACTAGATGAAAGAGGTTCTGATTTAGAATTTGATGTGGTTTCGAATCCTGAATTTTTAAAAGAAGGAGCTGCGATAGATGATTTTATGAAACCCGATAGAGTTGTTATTGGAGCAGATTCTGAGATTGCCTTTAAAAAAATGAAAGAATTATACTCACCTTTTTTTAGATCTCATGACCGTTTTATTACCATGGACATTCGTTCTGCTGAGATGACAAAGTATGCAGCCAATGCAATGTTGGCGACCAAAATATCTTTTATGAACGAAATTTCCAATATCTGTGAAAAGGTAGGGGCAGATGCCAATCAAGTGCGAATTGGAATTGGTTCAGATCAGCGTATTGGATACAGTTTTATATATCCAGGAGCAGGTTATGGAGGTTCTTGTTTTCCAAAAGATGTAAAAGCACTAAATAAAATTGCCAAAGAAAATGGCTACACTGCCAAATTGATCACCGCAGTAGAAGAAGTAAACGATGCACAGAAATTAGTAATAGTACAAAAAATTATAACCCGTTTTGGAGAAAACCTAACCGGCTTTACTTTTGGTATTTGGGGTTTGTCCTTTAAGCCAGGAACTGATGACATGCGGGAAGCACCAGCCATCTATGTAATTAAGGAATTGGTGAGTAGAGGTGCTAGAATAAAAGCATATGACCCAAAGGCGATAAATGAGGCAAAAGAGCATTATTTAAAAGGAATTCAAAATATAACATACGTAACATCGAAGTATGATGTTTTAAAAGATTCAGATGCACTAGTATTACTTACGGAGTGGAAAGAGTTTCGTTCGCCTGATTTTGAGGAAATTAAAATACAACTGAAAACACCGGTCATTTTTGATGGCCGAAATCAATATATTGCTTATGATCTGGAGAATAAAGGATTAGAGTATTATAGAATTGGAAAATAAATGAATTTTAAAAAGTCAACAAAAATATACATCGCTGGCCACAGAGGTATGGTGGGTTCTGCAGTTTGGAGAGCATTAGAATCTAAAGGTTATTCTAATTTAATTGGAAAAACAAGTGCTGAACTTGATCTCAGAAATCAACAGGCAGTTACTGATTTTTATAAAAAAGAACGACCTAAAGTGGTAATTGATGCTGCTGCAAAAGTTGGGGGCATACTTGCCAATAATGATTTTCCATATCAATTTTTAATGGAGAACATGCAAATTCAAAATAATTTAATTAATGGAGCTTACAAGGCGGGTATTGAGAAATTTATTTTTTTAGGGAGTTCTTGTATCTACCCAAAACTTGCTCAGCAGCCCCTAAAAGAAGAATACCTACTAACAGATTCTTTAGAACCTACTAATGAGTGGTATGCCATTGCAAAAATTACTGGAGTAAAAGCATGTCAAGCGATACGCAAACAATATAACAAAGACTATGTAAGTTTAATGCCAACCAACCTGTACGGTTCTTTTGATAATTTTGACTTGCAATCCTCACATGTATTGCCAGCGATGCTACGTAAATTTCATGAGGCTAAAATAAATAACCATTCAGACGTAACGCTCTGGGGAAGCGGAACGGCAATGCGAGAGTTTCTGTTTGTAGAGGATATGGCAGAAGCGGTTGTGTATGCCTTAGAAAATAATTTACCAGAATACTTGTACAATATAGGTACTGGAAAAGATATTACAATAAAAGAACTAGCAGAAACCATTCAAAGTGTAACAGGTCACCAAGGAAATATTCTTTGGGATGCCATTAAACCAGATGGTACGCCAAGAAAACTAATGGATGTTTCTAAAATGAAAGAATTGGGTTGGCAATATTCAACAGAGTTAGAAGACGGCATTAAAAAAACCTATTCATGGTTTTTAGAGAATATAGATACAATTAAAGAAATTAAATTATAAATAATGAAAGTAGCATTAATCACGGGTATTACAGGACAGGATGGTTCTTATTTAGCAGAACTATTGTTAGAAAAAGGGTATGAAGTACACGGGATCAAAAGAAGGTCTTCTTCATTAAACACCGATCGTATTGATCATTTATACCAAGATCCTCACCACCCGAATCAACGATTAAAATTACATTATGGTGATTTAACAGATGCAATGAATCTGACTAGAATTATAGAAGAATGTCAGCCCGATGAAATCTATAACTTAGGAGCGATGTCTCACGTGAAGGTATCTTTTGACACCCCTGAATATGTAGGAAATGTAGACGGTTTAGGAACTTTACGTATTTTAGAGGCAGTTCGATTGCTAGGCTTAGAGAAAAAGACAAGAATCTACCAAGCTTCCACTTCTGAGTTGTATGGAGGAATGCCAGAAAATAAAAACGAGAAAGGATTTTATGATGAGAATTCGCCTTTTTATCCAAGATCTCCTTATGGTGTCGCAAAAATATATGGTTTTTGGATTACAAAAAATTATAGAGAGGCTTATAATATGTTTGCGTGTAATGGCATTTTATTTAACCACGAAAGCCCTAGAAGAGGAGAGACGTTTGTAACGCGTAAAATAACAAGAGCTACTTCTAAAATTGCGTTAGGGCTGCAGGAAACCTTTTATTTAGGGAATTTAGATGCGAAACGCGATTGGGGTCATGCCAAAGATTATGTGCGGATGATGTGGATGATATTACAAGCAGATCAGCCTGAAGATTGGGTGATTGCTACAGGAAAGACCACTACCGTTAGAGAGTTTGTAAGAATGAGTTTTGCAGAAGTTGGTATTGAATTAGAATTTAAAGGTACCGGGGTAAATGAAAAAGCAACAGTTATAAAATGCACTAATCCTGCCTTTCAAATTGAATTAGGAAAAGAAGTGCTCTCTGTAGACCCTTCATACTTTAGGCCCACAGAAGTAGATTTATTAATTGGTGATCCTTCAAAGGCAAAAGAAAAATTAGGGTGGGTGGCTGAACATGATTTGGCATCGTTGGTAAAAGACATGATGCAATCAGATGTGAGGTTGATGCAAAAACAACAGTATTTAAAGAAAGGTGGGTATGTATCTAACATTAATTATTAATGTTAGATATTTTTAATTTAATCTAAAAATAAAACTAAGATGTTTTAGAATATCCTATGGTAAATAAAAAACTGAGTATAGTAACAACAACTTATAATTGTAAGGATAAACTTATAGCTTCATTAAACAGTGTAGTTTGTAAATCAAATTTAGAGCAAATAGAACATATTTTCATAGATTCACTTTCTTCTGACGGAACTTTAGATGTCATAAAGAGTTATTGTTCCAGTTCTAAATATGATACAAAAATCATTTCAGAAAAAGATAAAGGCATTTATGATGGACTAAATAAAGGTACAAAAGAATCTATCGGTGATTTTATTCTAGTTTTACACGCCGGGGATTTATTAACAATTAATATCGATCAAATACTAAAAGATATTGAGACTCTTCAAGGATTTGATTTTATAACCTATTCAGGAACTATCAAAGATGATAAATCTAAATCCACAAAATTATCTCGCTATAGTTATCAATTATCTATTTATAACCCTGCAATTTTACACCCCTGTATACTAATTAAAAGAGATGTTTTAATTAAATATGGTGGATACGATCTTTCTTATAAAGTAAGTGCAGATTATCATTTAATTAGTAAATATTTTTTAGATAATAATGATAATTCCAAAATAGCTATAATTGATAATTCATTACTAGAAATGGAAGCATTCGATTTTAGTGCCTCATTATCAAATTTTTTTATAAAAAAAAGAGAACATCTTAAAATTATAAAACCGGTAGATTTCAATTTATATAAATTAAATTTTTATAAGAGAATCCTTAAGCAAATTTTATATAAAATAGTAATTAAATAATATGGGAATTTTAAGATTATTATTAGCTATCTCAGTTTTACTAGCGCATTCATCTTCAGTTTTTGGAGTCAATTTAGTAGGAGGTCAGGCTGCTGTTCAGGCTTTTTATATAGTATCAGGTTTTTATATGGCCTTAATTTTAAAAGAAAAGTATATTGGTAATTACAATTCTTATAAACTTTTTATAACAAATAGACTATTACGTCTATTTCCAGTTTATTGGGCGGTAGTTATTTTAGTATTAATAGTTGGGTTTTTAAGTTATTTTTTAACGGATGGACATAAAATTATTGGCTTAGAGGCTTACAGTAATAACATAAATAATATTGATTTTATTTCAATTTTTTTTTTAGTTTTCACTAATATATTTATGGTTTTTCAAGATTGGGTAATGTTCATGGGAATAGATATTACCAATAACGAATTCTTCTTCACAACTAATTTTGAGGAAACATTCCCGCAATTATATAAATTTCTTCTAGTACCCCAGGCATGGACAATTGGTTTAGAAATTACATTTTATTTGATTGCTCCATTTTTATTAAGATTAAAAGTTAAATATATAATTTTATTAATGTTAATTTCTGCTGCAATTAGAGTAGTTTTATACTACTTCGGATATAGTAATGATCCGTGGTCATACAGGTTTTTTCCTTCAGAATTATTTTTCTTTTTATTAGGTATATTAGCTTATTACATATACAAGATGAAACCATTACCAACAGTCAGACAAAAATATTTGTTATTTTATTTAATCATTTTTCTAACATTTATATACAGTTTTTTTCAATTTCCTGGTAAAATATATCTTTACTTATTTATATTCTTTTTAGTACTACCTTCTGTCTTTAGTCTCTCTAAAAAATGGAAAAAAGACAGAAGCATTGGCGAACTGTCCTATCCTCTCTATATATCGCATTATTTCCTGCTAAATATCATGATATATTTTAAAATTGAATCAAATAAAGGTTTAATATTACTTATTTCCACATTATTATTATCAATACTTTTAAATCAATTGATATCTAAGAGAATTGAAATATACAGACAATCTAGAATAAACATAAAATAAAATAAAATTGTTTCAAATTAAATTAAAAAATAACAAATCCTTTACCTGTGACAAAGATTCAACAATTTTTGAGGCTGCTAAAAATAATAATATTATTTTAGAGCATAGTTGTTTGTCTTCAAGATGTAGAAGTTGCATAGTAAAGGTTATTTCAGGAAATACGATAGATATACAAAAAGAATTAGTTCTTACCGAAGAAGATAAGAATGCAAATTTTGTACTATCTTGTAACGCAAAACCTCTTAGTGATTTAGAATTAGATATAGAGGATCTGGGAGAGATTACACTTTTCGAGAAGAAAATTACTCCTTCAAAAATTAGCGTGATTGAAAAATTGACAGATGATGTTATAAAAGTAGTTTTAAGACTACCTCCTAATTCAAATTTTAATTTTAATTCTGGACAATATGTAAATATTATCAAAGGAAATCTAACTAGAAGTTATTCAATTGCTAACTGTTCAGATCATAAAAATCAACTAGAGTTTTTTATTAAAAATTACGAAAATGGTTTGATGAGTGCGTATTTTTTCAAAGAAGCAAAAATTAATGATCTATTGAGACTAGAAGGACCAATAGGTACTTTTTTTCTTAGAAAAGCACAAAATAAAAACATAATTTTTTTAGCCACCGGTACCGGAATAGCACCGATAAAATCAATTATAGAGGAGCTTGAAAAATCTACCGATGATTATAAAGACATGAAATTATGGTTGTTTTTTGGTGCTAGGTATAAAGATGATTTATTTTGGGAACCAAATTTAGGTAAATTAAATATTAAATACATTCCTGTTCTTTCCATACAAGATAATGATTGGAATGGGGCACAAGGGTATGTTCAAGATATAGCATTAAAACAGGAAATTGATTTAGAAAACACTCAAGTTTATGCTTGCGGATCTAATGATATGATAAATTCAGCAAAAGAATTATTTTTTAAAAATAATTTAAAAGAAAATAACTTCTTTTCTGATGCATTTGTTCAAACTAATTAATAAACTATGAAAGCAGTAATTTTAGCAGGGGGTCTTGGAACACGTTTAAGCGAAGAAACAGTATCTAAACCAAAGCCTATGGTCGAAATTGGAGGAAAACCAATCTTGTGGCACATCATGAAAACGTATTCTCATTATGGTATTAAAGATTTTATTGTATGCTGTGGTTATAAAGGATATGTGATTAAAGAGTATTTTGCTAATTATTTTTTACATCAGTCTGATGTGACTTTTAATATGAAAGACAATAAAATGACTGTTCATGAAGATCGAGCGGAACCCTGGACAGTTACTCTAGTCGATACTGGCGACAATTCTATGACTGGAGGAAGATTAAAAAGAGTATTACCGTATATAAAAGATGAAGAGGCGTTTTGTTTTACTTATGGGGATGGTGTTGCAGATATTAATATTAAAAGTTTAATTGAATTTCATAAATCTCATGGAAAATTAGCAACTTTAACCGCAACTTTTCCTCCGGGAAGATTTGGAGCTTTAAGTATTGAAGATAATCAAGTCCAAAAATTTGAAGAAAAACCAAAAGGCGATGGGGCATTAATCAACGGAGGTTATTTTGTGTTATCTCCAAAAATTATTGAGAGAATTGAAGGTGATCATACCACATGGGAACAGGAACCATTGAAAAGTTTAGCATCGGACGGTGAGTTAATGTCTTTTAAACATGATGGTTTTTGGCAACCAATGGATACTTTAAGAGATAGAATAAAATTAAATGAATTACTTGAACAAAATAAAGCACCTTGGAAAGTTTGGAAATAAGTAAAGGAAAAGTAGATCCTAGTTTTTGGAAAGGCAAAAAAGTTTATCTAACTGGTCATACAGGGTTTAAGGGTTCCTGGTTGTCTTTATGGCTTCAAAACATGGGAGTAATAGTTAAAGGTTATTCTCTAGAGGTAAACACACAACCAGCATTGTTTGTACAGGCGAATGTTGCTTCAGAGATGAAATCAGAAATAGGGGATATTAGAAACTTAGAACAATTAACTAAAAGTATGGTCAGTTTTAGTCCAGACATTCTAATTCACATGGCGGCACAACCATTGGTTCGACTTTCTTATCAAGAGCCTGTTGATACGTATACAACCAATGTTATTGGAACCGTAAATGTGTTAGAAGCAGCTAGAAAATGTTCAGATTTAAAAGCAATTATTTCTGTCACTACAGATAAATGTTATGAAAATAAGGAATGGGAATGGGGTTATAGAGAAAATGAGCCCATGGGAGGACATGATCCGTATGCTAGTAGTAAAGGTTGTGCAGAATTGGTAACTTCTGCATACAGACGGTCTTTTTTTAGTACTGAACACACTGCTTCATTAGCTTCGGCTAGAGCAGGAAATGTTATCGGAGGAGGAGACTGGGCTGAAGATCGCTTAATACCTGATATTTTAAGAGCTTTTGAGAAATCAGAACCAGTGGTAATTAGAAACCCTTTATCGACAAGACCATGGCAACATGTATTAGAACCACTTTCTGGTTATCTTGTTTTAGCGCAAGAATTGTTTTTAAATGGAGATGAATTTGCAGAAGGATGGAATTTTGGACCAAAAGACGAAGATTGTAAACCGGTGAGTTGGATTCTGGATAAAATGGTTGAAAGTTGGGGAGGTAATGCTAGTTGGAGTTTAGATAAAAAAAACAGTCCTCATGAAGCTGGATTTTTAAAATTAGATTGTTCAAAAGCTGCTATTAGATTGAAGTGGAAGCCAAAATGGGATTTACAATTGACACTCAAATCAATAGTGGATTGGCATCAAATTTATAGTAATGGAGGTGATATTAAAAAGCAATGTTTAAAAGAAATAAATACTTATAGTACATAATGGAAAACGAGAAATTAGAAAATTTAAGAGTAGAAATAGCCAGTTTAGTTACAAAGTATAGCGAGGAGAAATACAAGCCTGTAGCTTTTGTTGGAGGTGAAACGGTAATACCACCATCTGGGAAATTAATGGGAGAAGAAGAATTACAAAATATGGTAGCAGCTTCTTTAGACGGATGGTTGACTACTGGGAGATTTAATACTCTTTTTGAAAAAGGTCTTGCTGAATTTTTAGGAGTAAAATATTGTTTGTCAGTGAATTCTGGTTCTTCAGCCAATCTCGTTGCTTTTAACACTTTAACTTCACACAAACTTGGAGACAGAGCTATTAAAAAAGGAGATGAAGTGATAGGAGTTGCTGCAGGTTTTCCTACCACAGTAAATCCAATTATTCAGTTTGGAGCTGTTCCTGTTTTTGTGGATGTTGATATTCAAACACACAATATCAATGTAGATTTAATAGAGGCTGCAATTACTCCAAAAACAAAAGCAATAATGTTGGCACATGCATTAGGAAATCCATTTAATGTAGGTAGAGTAAAGGAGATTTGTGACAAACACAATTTATGGTTAATTGAAGATACTTGTGATGCATTAGGAGCTGAATTTAATGGCCAGAAATGTGGAACTTTTGGAGACATTGGAACCTTAAGTTTTTATCCTGCTCACCATATGACCATGGGTGAAGGTGGAGCTGTATTTATGAACAACCCTGAATTGAAAGCTATCGCAGAATCTTTTAGAGATTGGGGAAGAGATTGTTATTGTCCTCCAGGATGTGATAATACTTGCGGTTGCCGCTTTGAGCAAAAACATGGTGATTTACCTTATGGATATGATCACAAATATGTGTATTCTCATTCGGGTTACAATTTGAAAATTACGGATATGCAAGCAGCATGTGGTCTTGCTCAGTTAGGGAAATTAGAATATTTCATAGAAAAAAGACGAAGTAATTACGCTTATTTGAGAAATAAATTAGAATCTTTAACAGATTTTATCCATTTACCAATACCAACTCCAAATAGTAACCCATCTTGGTTTGGATTTCCAATCACTTTAAAAGATGATTGTGGAGTTTCAAGAGTTGATGTTACTAAATTTTTAGACAGTCACAAAATTGGTTCTCGATTACTTTTTGCAGGGAATTTATTAAAACAGCCATATTTTAAAGATGTAGAATATAGAGTGGTTGGAGATTTAACGCACACAGAAAAAACAATGAATGATACTTTTTGGGTCGGTGTGCAACCGGCACTAGATGAGGTTCATTTTGATTTTGTATCTGAAAAACTTGAAGAATTATTTGGACTTAATTTTTAATGAAAGTATTATTAACAGGTGCAACTGGGTTTCTTGGAAGTTCAATTCTAAAATATTTAGTTCTTAATGGAAATGAAGTTGTCATTTTAAAAAGGTCTAGTTCTAATCTTTTTAGAATACAAGAATACATCAATGAAGTTAAAGTTTATGATATAGATAATAATATAAATTCTATTTTAAAAATAGAAAAACCACCAGTTATAATTCATACTGCTTGTCTTTATGGAAAAAATAATGAAACTTCAGAGGAAATAATAAAGACTAATGTAAATTTTGGAATTGAATTGTTTCAGTTAGGTTCAGAAAACGGATTAAAAACATTCATAAACACTGATACACTGCTTCCAAAATCGATAAATATTTACAGTAAATCAAAATCAATGTTTAGAGATTTTTTATTTGAAAAACATAAACAAGTACAGATTGTAAATATTAGAATAGAGTTGATGTATGGTTATCATAATTCCGATCAAAGTTTTTTAATAACGTTAGTGAAAAAGATTATTAATTCTAAGTCAAATATAGATTTAACGTATTGTGAGCAGGAAAGAGATTTAATTCATGTAGATGATGTTGTATCTGCTTATGGTATCATTCTTAAAAATTTAAATAATATCCCAATTAAAATTGATTTCCCGCTAGTTACAGGTAATCCTGTTAAGTTAAAAAAGATAATTTTATTATTAACGAGTGCAATATTCAAACAAACTAAAATAAATTCTGAACAAAGATTATTATTTGGTAATGTGAAGTACAGAAAAGGAGAGCTTATGAAATTAGATTTTAATAATAATTTTATTTCTAGTCTTGGTTGGAAACCTAAAATTAATTTGAAGGAAGGAATTAATCATTTTGTAAAAAAAATAATAAATAATGAATCTTACTAAAACAGTAAATAAGAACATTATATACTCAGTTTTGTTTAGAGTATGTTCAATTTTAATAGCTCTGTTCACTGTCCCTATGTTTTTAGATGTTTTTTCTAAAGAACAATATGGGTTATGGGTGACAATATTCTCTATGTTAACTTGGATATCTATGTTTGATTTTGGATTATCTCAGGGTTTACGAAATAAATTGACAGAATATTTTTCAACCAAGAACTTGTCTGATGCAAAGGAAAGTATAGATATAACATATCAAATTACTTTTTTTATATCATTAATTATTCTTCTTTTAACTATATTAATTAGTTTTTTTGTTGGTTTCCAAACTATTTTCAATGTAAATTCAAATAACATAGATGTTAATAACCTAATTATTTTAGTTGTTTCAATTTATTCAATTCAATTTATTTTTAATAATATAAATGGAATTTTTCATGCTTTACAAAATTCTAAAGCAATAGTTTTTACTCAGTTTTTGTCCTCAATATCAACTTTGATATTTTTGTATTTATGCCTTTATAATGACATAAACTCAATGAAAATAATAGCATTTGGTATATTATTTGGTAACGTAATAATTTCTCTTTTCGCTTCACTTTATGCTTTTAAAATAATTAAAAACACCTATGGTTTTTCATTATCTTTCAATCCTTTTAAAACTATTAATTCAAGAATAAAGAATTCACTAATTAAACTATCCTATAAATTTTTTATTTTACAGTTTTCAGCAATTTTTTTATTAAATGCGATTAATTATTTAATAACCTTTCTCTATGGTTCTGAAAAAGTTGTTCCTTTTAGTATTGCTAGCAAGGTATATCTTAATCTTTTATTTATATTTTATATTATTATTACCCCTTTTTGGTCAGCATTTACAGAGTCTTATTTTAAAAAAGATTACCCTTGGTTAGTAAGAAGCTTTAAAAAAACTATTTTAATTTATTTAGCTTTTGTAATAATTTCAACTTTGTGTTTTTTCTTAATGGATGATATCGTTTTATTCTGGGTCGGTGATTCAGTCTCTATACCAAAAGACATTAATTTAGCACTTTACATTTATTCCCTTATTATGGGATGGAATGGGATTTTTACCTATTTTTTAAATGGTTTAAATTTAATTAACTCTCAATTTAAAATATCAATTATTCATATTTTAACAAATATACCTTTGTGTATTTTTTTAGCTAGATACTTTGAAATGGGTGTACCTGGTTTGATATGGGGAACATGCATTAGTCTATTGATAATTTCAGTAATTATACCAATTCAAGTTTTTAAAGTTATAAAACCATTGTATAATGTTCAATAAAAGTTTCTTAACATTTTTTTTTTATTTTTTCAAAAAACCAATATTTAGAGATTCTTTCTATCCATATTATAAAGAATTCGTCCTAAACCGCGGTATTAAAATTTATGACTTTCATTTAATTGATAAGTTAGAAGAAGATTTTCCTAATAAAATAAATAATGGCAATGATTATGTTTCTTTTAATAATGTAACTGTTTTTGGAGAAGCATTTATTAGACTAGATAAAAATTCTTTTTTCATTATTGATAATTATACATATTATGAACTATTAAAAAATCTTAATCATTACAAGTTTCTACAGCCAAAATTAGAATTAGAGAAGGCTTATTTAATGCTAGGTATGTATTCGAAAAGTTTTAATTTATTTCATTTTCTAACCGATACTTTGATTCCTAATTTACCTTCTGATGAGTCTCAAAAACATCTACCTAATTTAATTCCACCAATAAAAAATACTTTTCAAAAAGATTTTTTCAAATTATTAAATATAGAAAACAATATAGAAGTTGTTGCCCCCATAAAAGTTAAAAATCTAACGCTCAATAAAAGGTTGTCTAAATGGGAGTGCACTAACTACGATTTATTTAGAGAAAAATTAAATTTTAACTTAAATATTAATACTGCAGTTAAAATTATATATATAAGTAGGAAAAATGCCAAAAGATCATTTAAGAATGAAGATTTTTTATTAAAATTTTTAAAACCTTATAATATTTCTGTCATTGATTTTTCAACAATAACGCTTAGTCAAAGAATAGAAGTACTAGCTGATACTGATATTCTTATGGGTCAATATGGTGCGGGGTTAACTAATATGGCATTTATGCGAAATGGCAGTCATGTTGTGGATTTACAGATAGGAAATTGGGTTAAAAATGATTATTGTTTATTAGCAAACTCATGTAGATTAAAATACATTAATGTGGCTTTTCCGATTAAATTCACTAATAATGATCCTTATGAGCTAACTTATGATGACCTTTATCAAATCAAGTGTTCTTTAGATTTAATTATCTCAACTAAATAAAAAATATGTGTGGAATTTCTGGTATTATTACCATAAAAGAAAGTGTAAATATTAACCAATTGATACAAATGTCATCTAGTATGTCCCATAGAGGACCTGATGATGAAGGTTTTTATGTTATTCAAAATAATGATTTAAAAGGGATTGAGTTAGTAAGTAATAATTCTGATAAGAAAATTATAAACTTAAAAAATATAAAAGATATTAAAAGTGAAAAATTTAAATATGGTTTTTCTCACAGAAGGTTTTCTATCTTAGACACATCTATAAATGGACACCAACCTATGTTATCAAATAATGACAGAATTATTTTGTCATTTAACGGTGAAATATTTAATTACCAAGAAATTAAAAGTCAACTAATTACTTTAGGTCATTCCTTTATTTCTGAAACGGATACAGAGGTTGTGCTTAAATCTTATATTGAGTGGGGTGATAAATGCTTTAATAAGTTTAATGGATTTTGGGCAATTGCAATTTTAGATTTAGATAAAAATAAAGTTCTATTAAGTAGAGATAGGTTTGGGCAAAAGCCATTATACTATCATATTAAAAATGATAATATTTATTTTTCATCAGAGATTTCCTCTTTAAGATCAGTTTGTCCTGAAATTAATAGACTGGATATAAATTCAGCATATTTATACTTATACCATGACAGAAAAGATTCTTTAACTAATTCTATGTATAAAGATCTTCAAGTTATCGAGCCAGGGTCTTTCTCAACTATTAATTTAACAAATGGGAAATTTGAAAATGAACACTACTGGGAATACCCAAAAGTAGAAGATAATAAAAAATCTGTTAAAGAATTATCAAAAGAATTAGATAAACTACTCTCAGATGCTGTTAAAATAAGACTAAGGTCGGATGTCCCTATTGCCGCGAATTTAAGTGGAGGTTTAGATTCAGCTGCAATTGTTTATTATTCTTCTGAAGTTCTAGAAAAAGAAAAATTAAAATTAACTACTCATACATTTGAATATTCAGGAAATAAAACCTTGAGCGAGAAAGATGATGCAGCTTTAATTGCTGAAAAATGTAATACGAATCATGAAACTCTTTATTTTAATTCTAGTGATGTATGGAAGGACTTGAGAAATTTAGTTTTAAAAATCGAAGAACCTGTTCATAATCCAGCTGCTTACATCCAATGGATTGCTTGGGAAAAAATATCTAAAATGGGCTATAAAGTAATTTTACATGGAGCCTCAAATGATGAATTAATGATGGGGTATTCTTACTATCCTTCAATCATTGATAAAAACAAACTTAGAAATTTTATTTTACCCTCAAATATGCAAGGTAATAGTGTTTTTTATTACAAGAATATGGGCAGAATTATTAAATGGTTGTTAAAAAAAGAAATTTTTTTTAATAAAAATGTTACTAAAAAACAACATCCCCAGAACCCTATATTTAAAGAAGAATTTCTTAATAAAAATATAGAAAACTATAATTCTATTTCAACTATTTTAGATAGTAAAGACGGAGAGTCTAGAAGATTAGCTGATTTTAAATATTTAAGAATACCGTTTTGGAATAATTTTATGGATAAAAGTATGATGAGTATCCCCATAGAAGTTAGATTTCCATTTTTAGATGTCAATGTAGTTGAGTTTTGTTTTAAAAATTCTAATAAGATATTTTATAATAAAGGATGGACTAAATACATATTAAGAAAGGTTTTAAATAACAAATTGCCAAATAAAATTGTTTGGAATAATAGAAAAAAAGGGTTTACAAGTCCCACAAAACAGTGGTTACTTGACAATAAATTAGAAAATATAGATATTTTAAAATCTAATCATAAAATAGCAGAATTTATTGACATTGTTTATGTTGAAAACAATTATGAAAAGATTGATACCAACTTATTGTGGAGAATTATCAATTTTAGTATTTGGGTAGATGTTTGTAAAATAGAAATATAGTGTTTATGAATTTAAATAAATTAAAAGATTTATTTCTTAAGGCCTGCTATGCAGCACTTGGAAATATTAATCAAAACGAATATATGCCTTCTGGTCATAATGGATCCTATCATGACATAGAAACACCTGTAAGAAATACTGCTCACTGGATTATTAGTTTTTCGAAAGCTTATAAACTAACTAACGATATTCGTTTCTACGAGGCAATAATATTATGTATTAATTATTTGAAAAACGAAAAGCTAAGGCCCTCTAAAAAAACTTATAACTGTAGAGATAAAGAAGGCAAAGATAAATGTAATGGCCTTATTGGTCAAGCATGGGTTATTGAAGGTCTAATTTCAGGTTATGAGATTGTTAAAGACAAAGAAATTCTGTTAATTGTTGAAGAACTTTTTTTATTACATCCCTTTTCAAAAGAAAAAAAAATGTGGCATAGAGTTCAACCTAATGGAGATGTTTTAAGTTTAGATCTTACTTTCAATCATCAGTTATGGTTTGCGATGGCAGGATTTAAAATATTGAATATCCAATATAATAAAACTATTGAAAAAAGATGTTTAAGTTTTTTTAATGCAATTTCATCAAATTTAAAGGTATCTAAAAATGGTAGAATTGGTCAAGCTGTAAAGCAAGGACTTAAGCAAGATTTTATAAAATATAATTTAAAAAGAATTTTAAGAAAAAATGAAATTGAGTATATGAAATTAAAAGAAGTTGGTTATCACGCTTTTAATACGTACGCCTTTTCGGAGATTTACTCTATTTATCCGGAAATTCAGTTTTTTAAAACTAATTTATATTCAAAAATCATTAAATATATTGCTTCAAAGGAGTACATTATTAATATATATAATAGCACATATGGTTTTAAATATAATCCGCCAGGATTCGAAGTTTTAAGAACTTATTTAACTCATAAGGAGCTTCTTATCGATTCAGAAAATTTCGTTGAAAGTTTATTGAATTTTCACATCACTAATAACTATAATCATGAGCAATCTAGTTTTACAAAAAATGTTCATGATCAGAATACTTCATCCGCCAGACTATATGAATTATCAACATCATTTAAATTTTGATTAGCTACCAAAAACTTTTTGAAAGCATATTTAAGTTATTTATTGTAAGTTATCTATTTTTCTTCCTTTCTATAGCTACTCCGCTCGGTGGTATTACTATAGACCGTTTTTTATCACTAATGATTTTTCTAATTATTATCATTAAATTTAAACACAGATTTGATTTATTTGGAATAACGATTTTATCCTTAATAGCTTACGTAACTCTATTTAAACTATATTACATTAATGAATTAAATCCCAAGTATTTTATGTTTCTTATTTGTATGATTATTTTATACAACTCTTATAGGATCAATAAATTAAATTTAAATTTCCACAAATACATTGTCTTTTCATATCTCTTGTTATCTCTAATAAGTATTTATTCAATTTATTCCTTTTTAACATCAGGAATTGTACCTTCAAGTTTTAAATTTTTAGATTCTATCTCATTTATACGTAGTGTGAATTATGAGCATATGGCAAGAGTTAATGCTAGTTATCTTTTTCCTAGATTATCTTTGCCATGGCCAACTCCACCGCATTTATCACTGGTTTTAGCAATTTATTCTTTGTACTTCTTAAAAAGTGTTTTTGAGAATAAATCTAAACTTACCAATATATTGTTATTAACTTCTATTTTTTTTATGATTACAACTATTTCGAGAAGTGGCATAGTTCCCTTTCTCTTAATTTCTTTTATTTATTACAACATCAACTCTAACAGTCTTTTTATCAAGAAAATTTTCAAGCTAATAATATTTGTGGCATTATTTTTATTTTGTTTAAAAATGTTTAACAATGATTTATTTCAACTTCTTTTTAATCGATTTTTTACAGGTTCTGTAGAAAGTATGACAGGAGGTCATACAGATGCCAGAATGCTTGGAATTAATCAATTCATTGAAGGATCAATTTTTGAAATGTTTTTTGGTGTTGGAATTGGAAATTTTATTGGCATTCATGCACATATGACAACCTTAACCTTTTTAGTTGAAATTGGAATAATTGGAGTTAGTTTGTTCATGTTTTTATTTATCCAGAGAGCTATCATTTGTTACAAATTTTATAAAAAATTTCCAAATAATTCAAAGGAACATATTTTTGAACTAATGTTATTAATGCTTATTTTTATAGCTATGCTATTATATGAATTTACTTATTTAACCCCTGTTTATTTATTTTGGGGGATGGCAACTGCTCGATCTTATAACGAATCTCAACGAACACTTTTAAAATGACCAAAGTATCAATCATAGTTCCTGTATATGAATCCCCTAATTTTATAGAACCTTTTTTTAAATTCTTTCATCAGAATCCATTACCTAATGGTATTGAACTTATAATTGTTGATAATGGATCAACAGATATTTTTTATAATGAATTAGTTACTCAAGGTGAAAGCATAATAAACTGCAATATCTACCGGTATTCTGAAAAACAAAGCTCTTATGCTGCAAGAAATTTTGGAGTTAGTCAATCAAAGGGCCAAGTTCTAGCTTTTACAGATTTTGATTGTATATTATCAAAATCATACATTGATTTATTGCTTACTATTGATATTAATCCAAAAAATATTATTTCAGGTAAAGTAGAACTTTTTTTTATTAAAAATAACGTTTATGAATTCTTTGACAATCATTATTATTTAGATCAAAAGAGGTACTCCACAAATAAGAAAGGAGCTACTGCAAATTTAGTAGTTCCTAAATTAATTTTTGAGGATTTAAATGGTTTTTCAGAGTTTACGTCAGGGGGTGACGGTGAATTTTGCCACAGAGTAAATCTAAATGGTTATGGATTTGAATATAATGAAGATTTAATTATTGGTCATCCAGCTAGAAATTCTTTGAAAGATCATTTGATCAAAGCAAAAAGGATTGGCATAGGAACTGGTCAATTTTTCTTGAGCCATAATAATTCAAAAGTGAAAAAAATATTTACTGTTTCTAAAAATTTATTATTGATTCCATTTCCTTTTTATCCAATTAAAATTGGAATTAAAATTTTTCACGAGAATCATTTAAATTTTAATAACTTTTTTAAACTAATATTTCTACTATATAAAGTATCATTTTTTCAGAGAATTAATATTATCAAAACTATTTTAAAATCATGAATAATATTGCTCACATCTCAACTGTTCATATAAGAACTGATACTAGAATTTATTATAAAGAAGTCCAATCTCTTTCAAAACATTATAATGTTTTAATGATTGTCGCAGATGGCTTAGGTAATTCAATAACAGATTATTGTGAAATTTTAGATTTAGGTCTTCCAAAAAATAGAACTGCAAGAATTCTATTTTTCGGATTAAAATCAATAAGGCTTTTAAAATCTAAAAATATCGATATTGTTCACATACATGATCCAGAACTAATAATAGTTGGTTTATTGCTAAAAATTAATGGTTACAAAGTAGTTTATGACATTCATGAATTAGTGTACAAGAGTATAAAAGATAAATCTTGGATCACTTTTAAAGGAGTGAGATTTATAATTGCACTTATTTATAGATATATAGAAGGTATTGCTTTACGTTTTTTTGATAAAATTATTTTAGCAGAAGATGGCTATAAAGATTTCTATGACTCAGAATATCCAAAAAGAATTTCAAAGTATACATATATTAGAAATTATCCTATTATCTCAATGTTTTCGAAAAATAATAAAGAAATTATAAATTCCTTTAGTAAAGAAAATAATATAATATATTTAGGTGCAATTTCAGAAGAGAGAGGTGTTTTTGAACTTATTGAATCTATGAACTATTTAGATGATTCATTTAAACTTTACATTATAGGTAAATGGAGAAGCAATTTACTACTTGAAAAGTGCCAAAATTCATTAGGTTGGAATAAAGTTGAAATGTTAGGATATATTGAACCCCATAAAATAGGAGAATATATTAAGAATTCTAAATTAGGGATGTGTACACTTCATAAAATAGATAACTATGCCTACACAACTCCTGTAAAGTCTTTTGAATATTTAATAAACGGTTTACCTCTAATTATGACTGATTTTCCTTTTTGGCAGAAATTTTATAAAGATGTGGCATTGTTTGTTGATCCAAAAGATCCTAAAAAAATTTCTGAGGCAATTTATAATATTATTAATGATCCAAAGAAATATGATAAACTCTCAAAGAATTCTGTCAATTTAGCTTTAAAGCATACATGGGATAGTGAAGAAAAAAAATTATTCAAATTATATTCTGATTTAATTTTGGAAAAATGAATTACTAATCTAAAAAAAAATCTATATATCCATCAATATTTTTTTACACGTCGATTGTGTTTAGTAGTAGCTCTTTTTTAGGACAGAAAGTTTCAGATTTAGAACTCGGGTTTGTCCTTAATTCATTAAAAGATATAGAGGTTTTAGATTTTATAAATAATTTAAATTTTAAAGCTATTAATAAATAGAAGAAGCATACTGTGAAATTATTGTCAGTGGATTTAATTGATGATAAAACCAATAAAATAATATGTTATATCAATATAAATGATAAATAAAGTATCAATAATAACACCTTCTTATAATTCAAGTCAGTTTATTAAAGAAACTATTCAATCGGTATTAGATCAGACCTACCAAAACTGGGAAATGATTATTGTAGATGATTGTTCTACTGATAATACGGAGAGTATTGTTTTTCAATATATGAAAAAGGATAAGCGTATTAAGTTTTTGAAGAATGAAATTAATTCTGGTCCGGCAATTTCTAGGAATAAGGCAATAAAGAAAGCTAAAGGAAGGTTTGTTTCTTTTTTAGATAGTGATGATTTGTGGAAACAAGATAAATTAGAGAAGCAAATTGAATTTATGATTTCAAATAATTATCCATTTACTTTTTCATATTATTCCCAAATAAATGAAAATGGTGGTTTTTTAAAAAAAATAGATAATCTTCCTTTGAGGGTGTCATATAAATCCTCAATGAAATCGAACAAAATAGGCTGTTTAACCGCAGTATATGATACTGAATTTTTTGGTAAAGTATTTATGGAGAATTTAGTAAATAGACAGGATTATACTTTATGGCTAAAACTTTTAAAAAAGAACAAGTACGCTTATTGTTGTCCTCATATTTTAGCTGAATACCGAATAAGGAATAATTCGATTTCAAGTAATAAAATCAAATTAATTAAATATCATTGGCACATATATAAAAATATTGAAAAGCAGAATTTTTTCATTTCATTTTATTATTTATCAAATTATATATTAAACAAATTTTTTATAAATAAATGAATACTATTCTGATATCGGGTATTACTGGTTTTGTTGGTCGAAATTTAAATCATTACCTCAAAAGTAGTTTTAATATAATAGGTGTTTCAAGGGGTGATAGTTTTAATAAAACTATTAGATACGAAGAAGTTTCTAATAGTTTGAGGGTTGCAAAGGTATTTATACACTTAGCTGGAAAAGCACATGATTTAAAAAAAACATCAGATGATAAAGAGTATTTTGAAGTAAATACTGAATTAACAAAGAGATTGTTTGATCAATTTTTAAAAAGTGATTGTGAAACGTTCATTTATATGAGCTCTGTAAAAGCTGCCGCAGATCAAACAGATGGTTTTTTAACAGAGAATGTAAAACCTAACCCTATAACGGTTTATGGAAAATCTAAATTAGCAG
>Ga0307488_10001000_pt1 | contig 23644 bp, 24 predicted proteins | sample SB02metaG_FD_202248 | JGI IMG/M metagenome (GOLD analysis project Ga0307488, IMG submission 202248) | Sea-ice brine microbial communities from Beaufort Sea near Barrow, Alaska, United States - SB 0.2 | ecosystem: Environmental > Aquatic > Marine > Coastal | place: USA: Alaska | collected... | reverse complement strand
CGACGTGAAATATAGAAAATTATGAATAACAAACAAGTCATCAAAAATATCTTCCACAAGTTAGTCGCTCACCCCATCTTTGCAAAAATTACAAATTCCTACAGCATGAATCAAACCAAAATTTAGAGACGTGGTATACAACCCGTTCAACACAGGTTTATACGGCATAAAAAACACGCCGTACAAACACTAAGACGTTAGCAATCTAAAATGGAGAACCAATTGATTCGATCAATTTTCAATATATTATTGGCGCTTTCGGTTGTATTGCTTTTGCCTTTTTCGGTTTTTGGTGATGAACTCTCAGCCAACATCGAATCTGCAATCGCTCATATTCAAAATGAAAACTTCACTGAACTAACCTCGCTGTATTCACTACCGGAACACTATTCCGAACCACAACTAACCAAAGAGAAAAAAGGCATTAACCAAGCACTCAAACTTCTCTCAAGTGAATTTGGTACTGTCACAAAAATAGAAATAAACCAAGGTGATGTGCGGTGGTTAAATATGGAAATATTTGGCGGCGACGTTGACTTCATGAAAAGCCAACCAAATTTCTATCAGTACGTGTTTCAGGCCAAATTTTCAAAATTAGGTAACGGCTTTATCATCATCAGAGAATACCCAATCAGCAGTGAATCAAACCTACGAAGTGTGGGTTATGCTCTACCGGAGGCGGAAGAAAACATCCCAATATTACAATCAATTGGGAGGAAGTTAACGGAATTAATGTTCCCAGAACTTACCTCTGAGGAAGTCTAAAATTGCTAACAAACTAATCAACCGGACGGAAAATACTTCTGCCCTAAATTGAAAAGCAAAACCAAATTGCGGTGGTGGCCAAAACTTCGCGTCGCCGCCGGTTATCATTACCCGTTAGCCCTTTTAAGGAAGATTAATGAAGTCCCCCAAAACATTATCGAAAATTTTAGCTTTTTTGACAGTCTGCCTTTTATTGTCAAACCCTGAATGGCTCGCTCTAGGATTGTTCATTGATGCGATAGGACTCGAAATGTTTGCAATGCTTTTACAGGCACAGGTCATTACGATTGTTGGTTATTATTTTAATACTTGGTTTAAACCGGTAATGAAACCTTTTTACATGTTTGTTATTAAACATGACCCTTATTTTTTCCTCCCAACTAAGGAAGCAGCAAAAGAATGTCCTGCACTGTTGTGCCATGCAATGCCTTTCTTAGTTGTAATAATTGTTGGCACGTCTTTGGCCGAATATCCGGTAGACATTATATAAAGGCTAACAAAAACATCATGGTGGGAATTTTACTCGCTGGTAAAGCGCTCCTAAAATCTCCATATTTTAAGCGTTATGCACTAAAAAGGAGTTTCCATTGAAAAAGGGTTTTGGAGTAGTTGCTTTAATTTTATTTATCCTAATCAATGAATCAACAATAAGTTGGTTGTTAGCTTTAGTTGTTGGTCAATACAGCATTGACGAAGGTTTCGAGCGAGCGTTTAGGTATTTTAATATTGTTGGTTTTCTTTTCTCTGGTCTCTTTAGGCTCATTCCTTATTTAATATTGACGCTGATAGTATTCAAATCTAAGTTAACTACCAATTTAGCAGGTTGGCTTGCAGTGTGGGTCGCTATGTTCGTTGTGGTTGCGTTTCATGCATATGGTTACTGGGAAGTTCAACATTCTCTATATACCTCTGAACATACTTCATCCACAGCTTCAATTGCTTTTATATTTATACCGTTTCACGCGATATTCTATGGTTCAATTGCTGGTGCTGTAGTCTATTTGTCAGGTTTATTTGTCAAGGCTGTCGCTAATCGTGCATAACAAACCAATTAATCCAACCTCAACTCGCTGCGCTCTTTGCGTCTGCTTATTGGGGCGTTATGAGTCGCCAAACTTTGAGACCACGTCCATATTTTTGTGAAGAATACGAATAATTTGAATGTTGTTTTGAGAGGCTATGCGGTAAAAAATTATATGGCTACCTTGAGGAAACCTTTGGTAATTTTCTTTTATGTAATCACAGTTATTGCCTATTTCGGGGGTATCAGAAAGCACATGAAATGTATCGTCAAACTGCTTAATGTAAATGCAACGCTGTTCTCGCCCCCAGCGCTTTTCAGTAAACTTAGCTATAGACTTCAAGTCAGCTTTAGCGCGTTGTGTTAAAGAAAATGTGCTCATATATTGCTTTCAGCATCCAATTCATCCATCAAACTATCGTAGCTGTAGTCGGCTAAACCGCTTTCTTCGCCATCCGTCAGCATTTGGCGCAATACATCAAGTTTACTTTCTTTGTCTTCAAGTACCCTCAAGCCTGCGCGCACTACCTCGCTTGCAGAGCCGTAGCGACCTATTTCAACTTGGTGGGCAATAAAGCTATCAAAGTGTTTACCCAGAGTCATGCTTGTATTTTTAGCCATAATTCATTCCCAAAGTACCAATATATACCTAATTATGGTATAAAAATCATAACAAGTCAAAGCACGCGGACGTGGCAAAGCAGTCACCTTTTATGCAAAAACACGCACAAAAGCCGCCAACTTCAACACACCGGTGTTTGGGGTGTTATGCGAATATACGACTAGTTGTCGCCGACAGAATCGCTTCTGTCACTATAATGTCGTGTTACTACTGCTCAAAAAGTGTGATAAAGGTAGGAAAAGTAATAGGGACAAAAATGAATATTCAACAACGTCGATTGGAAAAGGAATGGTCACAAGATCAACTTGCCCAATATTCAGGATTAAGCACTCGCACGATCCAGAGAATTGAGAGTGGGCAGAAAGTTGGATTGGAATCATTAAAATGCCTTGCTGCTGTATTTGAAATTTCTACTAATACTTTAATGCAGGAACAAAAAATGAATGAGCAAAAAGTCGCAGAATATCAGAAGGTTAATAAAACTGAACGAGAAGCAATTAACTTTGCTCAATTAATGTTTCGAGGACCTAAAAAAGGAGAGAAGGATCCTCTGATAAAAATCGAACGTGATGCAATTAATAAGGTGAAGGCTATATGGAAAACGTTCAAAAATTGACTGTTGGCTTTTTGGATGTTCTATTCGCCTAACAAGTGCTTCAAACGGAAAAATGATGTTGGCTGTTTTCACTCCGTTCAACATTTTAGCCAACACAATTTTTCCGCTTAAGCGGGCTTTGAGGCTGTAGAATTTATCAAAAAAGGACGTTTCCCCGTCCTTTTTTAGTTATGCACTAATTGTTCAATAATTGAGCTTGAACCGTCATCTAGCCTGTGATCTAATAGTTATTATCCGTTACGAGTTAAACGAGATGGCCAACTACAAACCTGATTTATCTAGTCAAAATAAATTCATTCCCATAGATTTCTTTCTGCAAATTATGTCTGGTACCTTTGAATATGCATTAGCGCATATCGTTGATAATCGCCTCGATTTATTGGGTTTTGATAAATGGTATGACAATGATAAAAAAGGAGCTGCAGCCTATTCTCCGTCAGTGATGTTGAAGATTATTCTATTTGGTTATTCCCGAGGGTTCATTGCTAGCCGTCGCATTGCCAATGCCTGTGAAACGAATATTACCTTTATGAGTTTGTCGGGAGATGTGCAGCCACATTGGACTTCAATCGCGTCATTCGTAGCAAAAATGAAAGACCAAATAGCGCCTTTATTTACACAAGTGCTGATGATTTGTGATGAAGAAGGGTTAATAGGCAGAAACATGTTTGCTATTGACGGCTGTAAAATAAAATCGAATGCGAGCAAAGAATGGAGCGGTACCCATGAAGAGCTTGAACGTAAGCAAGTTAAGCTGAGACGGGCTAGCCAGCGCATTATTGAAAGGCATCAAGCGCAAGATAGTGCTAATGAGTCCGAGACTGAGCATGACTTAAAACAGAAAGCTAAATTAGATAAAAGTGCAGATAAAATAGAGCAGTTCTTAGCCTCAAGTGAAGAAAAGCTAGGCAGTACTAATAAGCCCGTTAAAAGTAATATCACCGACCCAGACAGTGCTAGAGCTACAGAGTGGCGGCAGACCCGCAGAGTGGACTACACGCCTTGAAGTAATTCGGTCTGAGGAAGAAAGGAGAAAGCTGGAAGAGGAAGCGGTCAGAGTGTTGGTAGAAAAACTAGGCCTGAAATGAGAGGGCTCCCATTCACCAGGCCTGACATCCGCTTCAACACGCGCCTTGATTAGGCTTCTTTAAAGCTCGCTGAGTGAGCAATTCTGTATGCTGATTGGTATTATGTGCCTAGTAAGCTTTTGTAACTTGTTGACATTTATGTGGATTTTTTTAATATAGATGGTATGAAAACAGGGATCATCATACAAAAATATCGAATTATCATCATTCCATAGGAATGGTGGGTCGTTACGTATCTGTAAAACCTGCCCAAGAGGCGGGTTTTCTCTTTCTGGCTCTTGTGATTATTTTTGAGACTGGAGGGGATATGAAAAAAATAGTTGTTTTGGGCAAGCCTGGTAACGGTAAGTCCTCGTTGGCTAATAGATTAGGGGTAGCTACTGGGTTACCAGTGCATCAATTAGATTCGATCTTTTATAAACCAAATGGCGAAACAATAGACTTAAAAAAATTCGAAAGGTGGCACGAAACTATAATCGCAAAAGATGCTTGGATAATTGAAGGGTTTGGCACTCATGAAACACTTTATCAACGTCTAAGAGCTTCCGACACTTCAATTTACATAAACTTGCCTTATTTGGTCAGCTACTGGTTTGTTACAAAAAGGCTATTCAAGGGAATGCTAATAAAACCAGAGGGGTGGCCTGAGGGATGTTCGGTTTTAAAAGGTTCGATACAAAGTTATAAAACATTAAGAGGTTGCCCAGCGTTTTGGAATAATGAGTTTATGGAAAAGGTCGAAGACATTACAGTAGGAAAATCATTACATGTTATTCGTACAGTGCCTGAGTTAGATGGATTCGTCGACAATTTGTTTTAGCGCAGGTACATAACAAGCAAATTATGTAAGGGACGCGTAAACGTAGTTGTCAAAACCTGTTTTCGAGCCACCGCTATGCGTGCTTATGGCACAAAGCCTCGATAACTTAAATACCCATAATCGACCGCTAGCGCAGTAAAGCCGCCCTTCCTCACTCCCTAGTCTAAGACCCAGTTATAGCTCAATGAAACCGGCTTTTCCGAATTTTATTAAGTCCGCTTGGTTCTGTGCCAGAGTGACAAATTAGCCATTTATTTGGCTAAATGCGCTTCGAGGTTGTTACTTTTAGCACGCATGTCTTCCCTGATCATCACCAGTGCTGGAATAAGAAACAGGATAATCACGCTGGCGAACACAATACCGGTTGCCAAGCTTACCGCCATGGGGATCAAAAACTGCGCCTGTGTACTGGTTTCAAACAACATGGGTGTTAAACCCAGCGCGGTGGTGGCTGTGGTCAGAAAAATAGCCCGAAACCTGCGTCTTGCAGCCTCGACGACGGCTTTGGCGTTGTCCCAACCTTCATCAACTAGTTTGTTGTAACGATCCAGCAGCACCAGTGAATCGTTTACGACCACACCACTGAGTGCGACTATTCCAAAAATCGAAATAAATGAAAGATTGTAGCCAAGTAGGTAGTGACCCACTAAGGCTCCTGCGGCACCGAAAGGTACCCCAGCTAAAATAATGAGCGGTTGTGAGTAGCTTTTTAATTGAGATGCCATCATCGCAAAAATGATGAGTAGTGCGACTAGTGTCAATCTGCCCAGTGAAGATAGGTCATTTGATTGTTCACGTCCCGCTCCAGATTGGCGAACTTGTAAGCCAGGAAATTGTTGTTTTAGCGCGGGTACAAATTGTTCCAATACCTGTTCATTAGCTAAACTTGGCGTGGTGACAGCGTCGTCTACCTGACCTGAAACTGAGACAATTCTTAAGCCGTCAATACGATTGATGGCAGATAAGCTTCTTGATTCTGTGACTTGAGCAACACTGGAAAGGGGTGCTTCGCTACCATCGGCGAGTCGGATACGTGCAGCAAACAAATCTGTGGTAGAACTGCGGTTGGTCTTTGGATAACGCACCATGACTTTTAACTCTTCGCGTCCGCGCTGAATACGCTGTACTTCTTCACCGAAGAAGTTTCGGCGAAGTTGCCTAGCGATGTCAGTTGGAGTGAGTCCAGCGGCTTCGCCAGTGGGGGTTAACGTTATATCAAGTTGCCTTTTACCAATGCTGTTTGAATCTTGGACTTCGTAGACACCCTCAATGGACTCGTAACTAGCCCTCAAACTAGACACCGCTTGTTCAAGGATTTCACTGTCTTGATGGGCAAGTTCAAATTCTATATCCGCTTGGCCGCCAAAAAAGTCAGCCACATAGGAGAGTCGTTCGACACCGGGAATATCACCCACTTCGGCGCGCCATAGCCGTTCTAATTCTTTGGCATTTTGTGTTCTTGGCGGCTCAGGTCCCAGCGTTATTTGTACCGATGCTAGATGACTCGCTATTGTCATGCCACTGCCACCGCCGGGTCCGCCGCCTGATCTTGTTTGCCCACCTATAGTGACGCTAATCGATCCGAAGGCAACGCCCTCTAGGCGTGCGTTAACCGTATTTGCTGCTGCAACCATGCGGTTAGCGGCGTCTTGGCTTGATTCAAACGGCGTACCGATAGGAAACTCAACTGTGGCTCGAATAGAGTTGGCTTCCAATGCAGGAAAGAATAAGAATCTCACAGCACCACTTCCCACCAATAAACCAGCCAGCACTAACAGGCCAATACCCCCCACCAGTGTCAGATAACGAAAACGAACAGCACGAGCTACCGCAGGAGCTAGTATATTAGTGCGGAATTGTTCAACCTTCGATGATACGGCATTTTGTATTTTATCTAGAGGCCATCGACTCCAATTTCCGCCGTTGGCTAAGTGCGACGGTAAAATAAGGAATGCTTCAATCAGCGACATAGCCAGTACCAGAATAACCACTACAGGCACCACACCTAGAATTTGCCCAAATGTTCCCGTAACAAACAGCAAGGGTGCAAATGCTGCCATGGTTGTTAATACCCCCACCATCACAGGCCCAATGACAGCATTAACCCCGTCCATTGCGGCTTGCATACCTGTTTTGCCATTCTCTTGTTCACTAATAATACTTTCGCCCACCACCACTGCATCATCAACAACGATCCCCAATACAATAATCAAGGCGAACAGGGATATCATATTAATATTAATGGCGAAGGCATCAAAAAATAAAAACGCTCCCAAAAATGAGATTGGCACACCCATGGCAACCCAAAGGGCCAGCCTTAAGTCCAACATGATCACCAGGAAAAGAAAAACCAGAGCAAAGCCAAGTAAGCCGTTTCTCAGCAACAAACCAATACGATCTTCCAGAACTTCTGTTTGATCATTCCACACGGATACATCGATACCCGGTGGTGGCGTATAATCTGCCAAAAATGTCTTGATCTCTTCAGCTATGGCAAGCACATCTTCTGCTTCTGATTTTTGGACTTTTACGAGTACACTTTCGCGGCCATTAAATTGATTGATCAGGTCAACGTCGACAAATCCGTCTCGGACGGTCGCTACATCAGATACTCTTAGCACACTCCCATTTGGATCTGCGCGAAGTACAATATTTTCAAACGCTTCACCTGAAGTGCCCTTGGTATTGGTACGAAGCAATAGATCGCCACCTTGGGTTTGAATCTGACCCGACGACAGGTTAATAGAAGACCGACGGATCGTATTGGCGACTTCTGACATGCTAAGGTCGTAGCGTCGCAGCGTGTCCTCACTTATTTCGATCGCTATTTCGTAATCCTTCGCGCCGATGAGTGACACTAGGGATACGCTAGGCAGTGCCAGTAATTCTTGCTCAACCCTTTCAGCGCCGCGCCTGAGTTCGCGTTCACTCATTTCTGAGCTGACAACAATAGTCAATACATCTGATAGCGTCTCAGCACGAACTATTTTGGGTTGCTCTGCATCCTCTGGTGGAAAGTCGATAAGTTGCTGCACCGCTGCTTCTGCATCGTCACGGACCTTATCCGCGTCGACAAAGTCATTTAATTCAAGCGTCACTGAGCCGAGATTTTCTGAAGCGCGAGAAATAACACGGTCAACGCCATCGATGCCAAAAACAGCTTCTTCGACGCGCCTGGTTATACCTTCCTCCACTTCTGTAGGAGTTGCGCCCGGGTAGGCGACTGAAATACTCACAGTGCCCGGGTCGATCGTTGGAAAGACCTGCGCTGTCAAACCCAATGCAGACAACAAACCGCCCACGAGCAGGATCACCATAAGAAGATTGCCGGCAACAGGATTATTGGCAAAATACGCAATCAAACCGCGATGATTATCTTGGGTATGTGTATCGGTTTGTATCTCTTTGGGGTCAATCATCAGTTTGTTTCTACCAAGCGAACTGCCATGCCATTTCGGGCACCTGGTACTGTGCCAGTAACGATCCCGTCATTAAATTCGAATGCTTCAACTAGGTATTGACCATTACTGCGCCCAAAAACGTTTGCTGAGATACTCTCGATAGTGCCGTTTTTCACAATCCAGAAAGTATGCCCAACTTGAAGCGCGCTCTCTGGGAGTATAAAGATGTTGTCAATTACCGGTCCACTCAAGTTCACAGAGACAAAGGTTCCCGGTGTTAATGAATGGCTTTTATTGACTGTTAGGAAAACTTGAGAGAATTGAGTACGGGCATTTCTTTCGGCAGCTATTCTTTCGATGCGTCCTTCAAAGGTGACACCATCGGCGGTAATCATGGCAATGCGGTTTTCTAAGGGCGTTATCTTGGACAACTCTTGAGGCGCAAGTGATATAACGATTTCAATTGCGTCTAAGGCAAATACTCGGCCAAAAGATTGACCTGCATTTAATATTTGGCCTTCATCGGCGGTACTTTCAACGACTCTCCCTGAAAAAGGCAGCGAATATACACTGCGCTCAAGGTTGACTTGTGCAATGTCTCGGCGGGCAGTAGCTGCTTGTAACTGTGCCTTAGCACGGGTTATTTGTGGTTCTTTTGCAATGAGTGGTGGCACGTCTTTTCCCGGGTTGAGACGTTGGTAACTGGTGATATCAATTGAAGCCTCAGCTCGACTCAACTGAAGTGACGCTTGTGCGGAGGTGACGTCGGCCTGAACTTGAGCTAAAGCAAGGGTAAAGTCTCGTTCTTCAAGGGTAACTAGTGTCTCTCCTGCTGAAAAGCTACCGCCATTTCGTAACACAGCAGAGGTAGCGACAACGCGTCCAGATACCTGAGATGTTAGGGTGACATAACTACGAACGGCAACAGAGCCGGTTGATGTGACTGTTAGTTGCTCGGATGAAATGAAAGGTTTTACAACGGAAACCACTGGTATCAGTTTATTTGAGTCAGATGACACATTTTGCGGTGGTGTCGGCGACGTGGGTTGAACAGAGGCCCTCGAATAGACAAACGCTAAGACCATTAGAACCACTACACCCACTATTTGAAGCACACCGATTATCGGTTTTTTTCTTAAGGTTCCCGTCATATGTTTTCTCGAATTGCTTGGCGCGGCGCCATTAAAACTAACCAAATATTTATACGTAACTTGTGTATTTATAGACCAGAAAAACATTTTGTTTATCTTAGAATTTAAGGTTGAAGTTAACTAGGATCTAAAACCAAAACCGGACTAGTCCAAATATTGCGTGGTTGCATGTTGTTTGCGTTTATTTACGCATTTTAACTTTTTTGGACAGGAAAACGTAAAACAAAGTTTAAGCTGAACTTCTTGGTGAAGTTCAGCTACTTTTTAATCCTACAGGTAGTACAGCAGCACGTAGGCCGATAACAATCCTGCAATCCATAAAGCTGTGGTGCCAATCGGCCAAGAACGCGCAAATACGCCACGCTCTTTACTATCAGCAGTATGTGGTTGGCCCAAGTAATTTATGGCCATACGATGTAAGAATTTCTGCAAACGCACTCTTTGTACTGCAATGACCTCACCGATTGCGCCAAGTACTTGCTCTATTAATTTAATTAATGAAACCGCCGCACGTCGCCACAACCAATCCGTATCGAGACTTATTGTCATAGTCCGTTTCATCAGTGGTAAAAGCACGAAGAATGCCAGACCTGAAAATAGCAGCAGCTGTAAATAGAAGAGTACTTTGCCCACTGTATACGGTTGATAATCAACGGGGTAAGGTAGCAAGCTATAAAGATACTCGGGGAAAATACCCAGCAAAATACATAAGCTAGCAAAAATGATCATCGCCAGTCCCATATTCCATGGGGCATCTTTAGGTCGTAAACCTGAATCTTTTTGAAAAAACACGTACCAAGGAAATTTGATCCCAGCATGGAGAAATACACCGGCAGAAGCGGCGGCTAATGCCATGTATACCCACATTAGATTGCCATCAACAGCAGCTTGGGAAATCATGCTTTTTGTGGTGAAGCCTGAGGTCAGCGGAAAACTTGAAATGGCTAGCGCACCGATAATACCGCAGACGCAGGTAAGTGGCATGGTGCGGAAGAGACCACCCAGCTCCATACATTTATTTTTCCCAGTGCGGTAGATAACCACACCCGCACTCATAAATAACAGTGCTTTGTAAATAATGTGTGCAAAGGCATGTGCCGTCGCGCCATTGAGTGCCATTTCGGTGCCAATACCCACGGCAACCACCATAAAACCGACTTGGTTAACCACAGAGTAAGCAAGAATTCGCCGAACATCGTTTTCAAGTAGGGCAAAAATGATGCCGTACATCACCATAAACAGACCGATGCCAATCAACACAGGCTCGCCAGGGAACAATAATATCAGTGCCAGTACCGCTGTTTTGGTCGTAAATGCCGACAGAAACACCGAGCCAGTGGGTGAGGCTTCGGGGTAAGCATCGGCCAGCCAAGCTGAAACGGGTGGTGCTGCGGCGTTTATCAATATGCCAATCAGTATCATCCAAGTACTGAAATCTGTTGCCAGCATAGGTTGAATTTGGATAGAGCCGGTACCTACCACGACGCCTTCAATACCCACTTTAAGTATTACACCACCGAGAAGGTGCATGATGGCATAACGTATTCCCGCTGCTCGTGCACCAGCTGTACCACCACACCAAACAACAATGGTAGAAAATATCGCCATCAGTTCCCAGTATAAAAATAGGGTAATGAGGTCACCAGCAAAACAGACGCCTATGGCACCCGCGGCGTATGCAAAAGCGGCGGCAAGTTCATACCATCGTGCTATGCGAAAAGAATAGAGACCTCCCACAAAGACCATGATCGCAAAAATGGTAGCGAATAATCGTCTTACCGGGCTACCCTCGAGGGGTTCAATGTTGTAGGAAAGAAATTTTATCGTGCTCTGAACACCGTCAGGTATCTGCCATATGGCCCATAGAGTGATTATGGGTGCGATTAATATGACTGCGGTTCGCCCATGACCTTTAACCAGACAAATTAGAACGGCGGCAATGAGCAGAATAAATGCAGGAGGAAAAATTTCAAACCCCATTGCTGTTCTCCTTCAGCTTGTCATGACTAGACTCTTGTTTTTTTTGTTGCTGTGGATCATCGTAATAGTCTAAGGGTCGCTTAAGCACTAGGCCCAACAACTTTGCGACTAACACCATTACCAGACAACTGGCAAATCCATAAATTGCACCAAAGCCAAACCAAGCATCAAAGCCGAAATAACCTTTAACGTATATGACTGTCTGCGCAAGTACCACCAAGGTGAGTACAACACTGGAACCAATCCATAACTTACGAACAGTGGTGGGTCGCACTAACCAGTGGAGTTGTTTTTCATCATTTATCATTAACCCAGCCCCTTCACTACTTGGCTTTCCAAATCAATTACCGGCCCGTTAAACAAGAAAAAAGCGAGTGTTAATAATGCGGTCAAACACAATGCCAGCACCACTAAAAAAGGTGCTTCACCGTGTTCTTTGCCCGCTTCTTTTTCACGTTCAAACCAGACCATGTATAAAATGGGCAAAAAGTAGGCAGCGTTAAGAACGGTACTGGCAATGATAGTGAATACGGCAACTAGATTGTTGGCTTCAAATGCGCCCGCTAAAATATACCATTTGGAAACGAAGCCGGCTGTGGGTGGAACACCTATCATACTCAGGGAGCCAATCGTAAACGCCGCCATAGTCCATGGCATACGCTTGCCAATACCCCGTAATTGATGAATTTCGGTTTTCTTGGAGGCAACATAAATAGCACCTGCGGCAAAGAACAAAGTAATTTTACCAAAAGCGTGAGCCACCATATGTATAGCTGCACCTACCTCTGCTAGCGGTTTGAGAATTGCCGCAGCCATGATCACATAGGATAGTTGGGCAATAGTAGAGTAAGCAAGCAGGCGTTTGATGTTGGTTTGCCGCAATGCAACCAAGCTCGCAGTAATAATAGTGAATGCCGCAGCATATAATAGCCATTGGGAGCTTGAGGCTTCAAACAGAAAGTCAATCCCAAATATGTATACGATAATTTTGGTGATAGTAAATACACCGGCTTTTACCACCGCAACAGCATGTAACAAAGCACTGACTGGAGTGGGGGCAACCATGGCCGCGGGCAGCCATTTGTGCACAGGCATCATTGCAGCTTTACCGACACCAAATACAAACAGGCCGAGAAGTAAACCAATCTCTGGGTCATTCAATTTACCAGCCAGGATACCGCCAGTGGTAAAATCACCGGTTCCTGCCACTGAGTATGTCCAAATTATCGCGGGCAAAAACAAACCGATCGATGTGCTGAGTAACACACCCAGATATATCCTTGCTGAACGCACTGTAGCTGCGTCACCTTTGTGCGCTACCAGAGGATAGGTCGAGAGCGTTAACAACTCGTAAAACAAAAATAATGTAAACAGATTACCGGCAAAAGCGACACCGATAGTGGCAGAAAGTGCGAGAGCGAAGCAGGCAAAAAAACGTGTTTGATTTTGCTCTTTGTTGCCGCGCATGTAGCCAACGGAATATATCGAGTTGATAAGCCAAAGACCAGATGCCAATGCAGCGAATAACATGCCTAGAGGTTCTACTGTAAAAGCAATGGATAAGCCTGGCATTACCTGACTTACCTCAACCGAGGGACGCCCACCGTCCATTAGTAGAGGCAACAGGCCCCATACTACCCAAATCAAGGATACAGACGTGACAGCGGTGGCCGCCTCACGCAGGTTAGCGCTTATACGCCCTGCAAAAGTAATAGCTAGTGCGCCTACTAATGGGATCCCAATGGCAACCAATATGGCTGTTTCTGGTGTCATAGCGAGCCCTCCATCAGTAAGGTTGCTGCACTATTTGCAAGCTCTAATGGTATATGTGGAAACAGCCCGAAGTATATGTTCATCAATGCAACTAGTCCGGTCACAAATAAGAGTTGTACTGGGGCTTCAGACATGGAGGTATCACCTTCGATTGGAGCTTGGAAGTAAAGTGCTTCAACGATGCGCCAGATATACACTACTGCCATTAATGAACTGACAAGAATGATAGCGACTAAGCCCCAGCCCCAAGGTCCGGTTTCTAGTGCAGCACTGATCAGCATCCATTTACTGATAAATCCTGCCGTACCCGGGACACCGATTAAGCTTAAACCACAGACTACAAAAGCGGCACAAGTCCAAGGCATACGAGCAGATGCACCGCCGAGTTGGCTTAGGCGTAGGTCGCGATATCGGTAAGCTAGGCAGGCCACAGCAAGAAATAGCCCCCCTTTTGCTAACGCATGGTTAAATATATGCATGGCACTGGCACTTAACCCTGCCATGCTCACAAAGCTGACACCCAGCAAAATATAGCCAATTTGTGCAATAGAGGATGAACCGAGTAACTTCTTAATATGCCCTTCAAACATCGCGACTGCTGAAGCCATCAGTATCCCCAGAATAGCTAGGGGCATTAGAAACATTGCGAATTGTATTTGGTGTTCCGCAAATGTAGTTTGAAATATCATATAATCAAAACGGATTAGTACGTATAACGCGACTTTGGTGGCGCAAGCAGCAAGAAACACTGTCACCATGTGTGGTGCGTGTGTATAAGCATTAGGAACCCAGACATGCATTGGGAACACTGCGGCTTTGAGGGCCAAACCGATAGTAATGAACCCTGCCGCGACGAGTATGGGGTTTATTTCGGTAACGTCACCAAGGCGTGCTTGAATATCAGCTAAGTTGAGCGTGCCGGTCATCATGTAGATTAGACCCACACCAATAAGGTAGAAGGTCGCACCGATAGTGCCCATCATTAGATACTTAAAGACGGCAGGTAGCGCTCGACGGTTGGGGCCTCCCGCTATTAATATGTAGCTGGCGAGTGATGAGATCTCCATAAATACGAAAATATTGAAAGCGTCTGCTGATACAACTATGCCTACCAACCCAGAAAGAACAAGTAGCCAAGCCGAGTAGAAAAATGGTTGGCGTTCAACTTCTATTTGTTGATCAATGCTGGGTTTGGCAGCGAGTAAGGCAGCCGTGCTGGCACCCGTTATCACTAGCAAGACAAGTGCACTAAACGCATCAACAGACAGAGCTATACCATAAGGTGCAGGCCAGCCTCCCATCGCATACTCGAGAGTTTGTCCGTCTAAAACGGCAAAGGTAAGCGCAATGGCGATGGCAAAACTAACCACTGCAGCGGCAGTTGCCCCCGCCCATGCGAGACCACGTGGTTGTAATAAAACTATAAGTGGGGCCGATAACATCGGAACCACAACTTGCAGTGCAGGAAGGTGTGTTAATAAATCCATAGTAATTAGTCGGCGTCCAAAATTTCGTTTTCTTCGATCGTGCCGTAACATTCTTTGATACGTACCACCATGGCGAGACCTAATGATAGGGTCGAGACCCCCACAACAATAGCCGTTAGTATCAGTACTTGAGGCAGAGGGTTGGAAAACACAGGATTTTCTACACCGGCTTGTATGATGGGGGCGGTCCCGCCTTCCACCTTGTCCATAGTGATATACATGAGAAACACTGCAGACTGAAATATGGATAACCCGATTAGTTTTTTGATCAGATTGGTTTTGCTAATGACTGCGTATAGTCCCACAGCTAATAAAATAGCGAACACCCAATAATTGAAATATCCTAGTAGTTCTAAAAAAGTCATGACACTCTCTCACGTGCGGCAAACGCATGGAATATGGATAGAAGAGCACCACAAACCGCCATGCCCACTCCGGCCTCGATAATTAATATACCCAGTTGTTGTCCCCACACAGGATCCGCTGCTAACACTGAATAATCTAGAAAAGCACCACCCATTAACATACAAACTACTCCGACAGAGCCGTACAGAAGTGCACCGCCTACTACCATTCCCAATAACACTCTTCGAGGTACTGCACGAAGTGCTTCAGCTTCGCCTTCAAGTAAAGCGAATAGAATGACGCCTGTGGCAATAAGTGCCCCCGCTTGGAACCCTCCGCCTGGGCCATATTCACCATGAAATTGCGTATATAGTCCAAATAGCACGATAAACGGTATTAGTAATCTGCCGACCACTTGAGGTATTAAATGATGACGTAAGCCGCTTTTTTTGACGCTAACTTGCATTGCCTTGCGAGGAGGACTCACACCAAGAATAAATAAAACCCCAATACAAGCAGCAAAAACAACAAACACCTCGCCAAGTGTATCGTAACCTCTAAAGCTGCTAAGTATGGCAGTGACCACATTCGGGAAATCCATATATTCAGGGGTTTTTTCGAGATACCACGGCGCGACATGCTGGTGCACTGGGGCATCTGGGTCGCCGAGTTGTGGATTGTCGAAGGTTGAGTAAATTATGACCAACGCTAAAATACTCACAATAACTAGAGCCACTTTTTGCCCTTGTTTTTGAGGTTTTTCTTGATCGCCTGTCAAGGCTAATGCACAAAGGAAAATGACTGTGGTAACGCCTGCACCCACTGCGGCCTCTGTCAGGGCTACATCGGCAGCATCTAGAATGAAAAAGTTGATAGCCATAAGTAAACTAAATATAGTAGTGAGTATGACTGAGACAAACAAGTCTTCGGCGCGAACGATGGCGATGGCAGTAATTACCAAAAGAGTCAGAAGAAACAGCGCAAAGATATATATCATTCTGGAGCATTTTCCTTGGTTTTATCTTTAGCGGTTCCAGTGTCTGGTTTGAGTCCGGATAGCAGCGCGGCATTAGCTAAAGCATAGGTAGCTGTTGGACCAGTCAGAAGGAGGAAGAGCATGATGGCAAAAAGTTTTAAAGAAGCAAGTGTAAAACCAGCTTGTAATATGATGCCAATAAAAATTAAAAGTGTCGCCATAGTATCTGTAAGACTAGCAGCATGAATTCGAGTGTAAAAATTGGGTAGTCTCAGCCCACCTATACCCCCAATTAACACGCAAACACCCCCAATTGTGAGTAAGATCCAACTCAGAATATCTAGTGCAAGATCAATCATTTTTAGCCTTGGCGTTTCTTTGTGAACGGTTTTGGAAGAACTCTAGCACAGCAAGGATCCCGACCATATTAATCAGGGCATAAGCAAGAGCAAGGTCAAGAAAATCTGGCCGACCGCTTAGAAATGCAATAACGGACAACAACAGCACTGTTTTAGTGCCGAAAACATTAACTGCTAGCACACGATCGTAAACTGTTGGTCCCATGAGTGCTCTTACTACGGCTAGCACCATGGTGATTAAAATGGCGATAGAGACGAGAATATACATGTCTAGCTTTTCTCCAGAGCAGCGGCTCGGCGATTCGCCTCACCTTCTTGTAATTCTTTTGCGCTTTGACTATTGAGGCAATGAATCATGACCTGCCCCTCGTGTAAATCCAATGTGACAGTTCCCGGAGATAGAGTAATGGAATTACCGAAAACTACTTGGCCTACATCTGTTTTTGCTTCACAAGTCAGCACAACAACAGTTGGACTGATAGGCATAGAAGGTTTTAAAATTATCTTAGCAACATCCCAACTTGAAACAATGATCTCTTTTAACAGCCACAGCCAATAACCAGGTAAACGAGGTAGCAGTGTTAGTAAATTTTGCTGATGCCGGAAAAAACCCATACGTTTGGCCAGATAAACGCTGAGCACGCAAGAGAAAGCGCCCAAGCTCATTAAAAGCGGCTTGTAGAGCCCAGACCAAAGCAACCACGAAATTACTAGCAGCAACAGAAGAAGTAAAACTGATGAGAGGCGTGCTTCGCCTCGCTGATGTGTATACTTAGTTCGAATTATATTCATAGTTTACAGGAGTCATTTTGTAGTAGTGATTTGCAGACAACTTCCATAGCAGACTCAACTTTTGAGGCGCTAGCAGTTGATACTGACATTAATTGTAGTACTAATAATATACACGCCAACTTGGAAGAAATATTTGCCATATTATGCATGTTTGAATCTCTGTTTTTTAGAAACATATATGGAAGACCATGACTAACATCACCAAATAGTATCAACTATTTGCTGATGTGCGCAAGCCCCAGGCTAGAGACTCGTAAAATGTTAGGTCGAGCTTGATTTGCTTATGTATATTTTATTGACCTTGTTATCTTACTTCCATTCCGCTTCCATACCGCTATCGGTATGGTTTGTATCCGTAACAGCAACGAAGACGTTTATAATGGATGAGATGAAAAAGGAGCTTTGCAGATGGCATTGTTGTTGTGACAGATTTTGCCACCTTAATGAAAGGAATTAATTAGGGACAGCATCGCATTTATTTTAGTACATGGTGCCACAAAAAATGCCGCTTAAATAAGCAGCATTTATATAAGGTTTATCAGCAACTAGAGAATAAAGCGACTCAAATCTTCGTCGTCTACTAATTTTTCTAAGTGGTCATCAACGTATTTAGCATCGACAGTTAACGACTCTCCACTTCTTTCAGAGGCGTTGTAAGATATTTCTTCCATCAGTTTTTCCATGACAGTATGCAAACGTCTGGCACCAATGTTTTCGGTACGCTCATTGACTTTCCAGGCGGCCTGAGCGATTCGCTCTATACCTTCTTCAGTGAATGATACATCCACACCTTCGGTTTTGAGAAGAGCCATATATTGTTCGGTAAGTGATGCGTTTGGCTCAGTCAAAATGCGAACAAAATCGTGTGCAGTCAACGCGGAAAGTTCAACACGAATTGGCAAACGCCCTTGTAGTTCGGGAATTAAGTCTGAAGGTTTGCACATTTGAAACGCACCAGAAGCAATAAACAAAATATGATCGGTTTTTACGGTGCCATGCTTAGTGGACACGGTCGAACCTTCAACTAAAGGCAATAAGTCCCGTTGCACGCCTTCTCGGGATACGTCTCCACCGCTGGTCGAACCTTCTCGCTTACATATTTTATCAATTTCATCAATAAACACTATACCGTTTTGTTCAAGTGACTCTATCGCAGTTTGTTTTAGATCTTCTTGATTGATTAACTTGCCAGCTTCCTCGTCAATTAATATCTTAAACGCTTCTTTCACTTTCAGTTTTTTCTTTTTATTTTGGCTACCTGACAAATTTTGAAACATGCCTTGTAATTGATTGGTCATTTCTTCCATACCTGGAGGTGCCATTATTTCTACGCCAACCTGAGGCGCGGCGATGTCTAGCTCAATTTCTTTATCGTCTAATAAACCTTCGCGGAGTTTTTTGCGGAAAATCTGTCTAGTGCCTTTATCCTGATGCTTTTCCTTATCACTAAAGGCATTTTCTGGTGGGGGTAATAATGCATCTAAAATACGTTCTTCTGCCGCTTCTTCAGCGCGGAATTTTACTTTGCTTTTGGCTTGTTCTTTGGTCATTTTAACCGCAATGTCAGCCAAATCACGTATGATAGTTTCGACTTCTTTACCTACATAACCGACTTCTGTAAATTTTGTGGCTTCGACCTTGATAAAAGGCGCGTTGGCTAATTTGGCTAAGCGACGGGCAATTTCGGTTTTACCCACACCTGTTGGGCCGATCATCAGTATATTTTTAGGGGTCACTTCTTGGCGCAGCTCTAATCCAAGCTGCATTCTGCGCCATCGATTTCGAAGGGCAATAGACACTGCACGTTTTGCATCTTGTTGACCGATAATATGACTGTCCAATTCGTGGACGATTTCTCTTGGGGTCATTTCTGACATAAATAAAACCTTTTAATTTGGGTAATCGACTGGCGGTAAATGTAAACAACGCCAGTAAGGAAGCGTGTCTTAGCAGATATAGTTAATAATCGATTGTTTCAATTGTTTGGCTATGATTCGTAAATACGCAAATATTGCCCGCTATGGTCAAACTTTTTTCGGCTATTTCTTTAGCTGATAATTCGGTGTTCTCCAACAAAGCCATAGCGGCTGATTGTGCAAAGTTACCGCCAGAGCCTATGGCAATGATGTCTTTTTCTGGCTGTACTACGTCGCCATTTCCAGTAATAATAAATGAGGCTGTTTCGTCTGCAACAGCCAAGATAGCCTCTAGTTTGCGTAACATGCGATCACTACGCCAGTCTTTTGCTAGTTCGACGGCTGCACGGGTTAAGTTTCCTTGATGCATCTCAAGTTTAGACTCAAAACGTTCAAATAAGGTAAAGGCATCAGCTGTGCCGCCAGCAAAACCCGCCAACACTTTATTGTTATATAAGCGGCGCACTTTTTTTGCGTTGCCTTTCATCACGGTATTGCCAAGTGAAACTTGACCATCACCTGCTATTACAACTTGATTATTGCGGCGCACAGATACAATTGTAGTCACGAAAATTCCTTGAATGTCCAAGGACAACAATATAGGTATACACAAGGTATACACAAAGGTTGTCAGGGCTAAGAGTGGGCTATTGTCTTCTTTCTCAGAAGAACGATACCGGATGGACTAGATGTGGGGAGTATTCTATTTTTTTCAAGCTGCGTGCAAGTGCTCACGACTGATAATCTTCAGAGCCCGATTTTATTAGAGGTTCCAGTTCCAAATCTTACAGCCATTAATTTTTGCACGCTGCAATGTGTGGCGGTGTTTTTCGGCTAAGCGTTTGCTGTCATAAGGACCTAGAATGACACGATACCACACGCCTGACGTTCCTTTACTAGACCTAACTTGTGCTTCTAAACCTTGAAAGGCAATATTGGCTTTAAGCTCTTGAGCCTGTCCTTTTTTTCTAAAGGATCCACACTGGATTAGGCGCCGCACTGTCGGTGCATCTTGCTCTTTGTGTTCTATTTCGACTGTGAATTCTGGTAAACTTTTAATAAACTCCCATTCTTCCTCTGGGATATCAGGCAATATGTTTTTTTCGCTTTGGGCCAGCTCAGTGCTTACGCTATCGTTAGATGTATCTTCAGGCGCGGTACCTTTGATGCTCCACAAAAAATAGCTAAAGCCTGCCACCAATGAAACGGTGATGATGATCCGTAACCAAGGTAGTGAAGGTCTGGGAGGAGGTGGAGCTTGTTTTTTGCTGCTTCCACGAGCCACGTAATCTTTGTGAGCCATGTTATAAAAAATACTGCATAGAAATAAGGGGCATGATGTTACCTAGGATCACAGGATCCTCAATCAGAATCTTCAGTATTGTTATATTTAACTAAAATCCTGTGGATCGACATCCAACGACCAGCGAATTTTATTAGCCAGGTTTAAGGTTTCGATCTGTTTGATTTGTTGCCCAATAGCATTTTGTAAAGTACTACGCTGGGTGCTTTGTAATAATAACTGCATTCGATATTGGCCTTGTCGTTTTTCCATTAAAGCAGGAATAGGGCCCACACAATCCACACCGCTAGTAGCACTAAATAGTTGGGAAATTTGTTGTAAAAAATCAAAAGCATCCCGGGCACTTAAGGCTTGTGCTTTGAATAAGGCTTGAAACGTATAAGGTGGCAAATTTGCATGTTGTCTCTCAAGTAGAGCATATTTAGCAAAATGTGCGTAGCCGTTATTAATCAAATCCTGTAATAAAGGATGACCTGAGTCGTGAGTCTGCAGCCACATTTCTCCGGGTTTATCTGCACGCCCAGCACGTCCTGCGAGTTGCGTGATAAGTTGCGCCAAATGTTCTGCTGCTCGATAGTCTGCACTAAATAGTGCACCGTCAACATCAAGAATAAGCACCAGTGTAACATTGGGAAAGTGGTGACCTTTAGACAAAATCTGTGTGCCAATTAGAATTTGATGCTCATTGTTGTTGATACTATTGAGCATACTATCTAGTTTGTTTTTGCCTCTGGCGCTATCACTGTCTATTCGAATGCTGCTGTACTTTGGAAAATAAGCGGCGAGTCCCTGTTCCAATTGTTCTGTACCGACACCCATCGAAGTAAGCTCATTGGATTGGCATTGTTGGCAACGCTTAGGGATCGACTTAGCGCTACCACAGTGGTGGCATTGTAATTTGTACAATTGTTTATGCACAGTAAAGGGTTTGTCACATCGGTTACAGTGTTCAACAAAACCACATTGATGGCACATAAGGGCTGGTGCATAACCCCTGCGATTGATAAACAACATCACTTGACTGCCTTGCTGTAAATGCTGACTCATACGATCCAACATGCCCTGGGCCACACCAAATTTCAGAGGTTGCTGGCGAATGTCAAAAACGTGTTGAGTCGCCAGTGATGCGTTGCCAGCTCGTTTATGTAATTTAAGGTGGTGATATTTGCCGGTTAGCGCATTGTTGAGTGTTTCTAATGCGGGTGTGGCCGAACCCAATATCAGCGGAATATTCTCTTCACGGGCGCGCATCACCGCTAGATCACGTGCGTGATAACGTAAGCCATCTTGTTGTTTATACGAAGAATCATGTTCTTCATCAACAATCAGCAAGCCGGGTTTAAGCATGGGTGTAAATATTGCGGAACGGGTGCCTATAATGATACCTAGCTGTGCATAGGCACTTTGTTGCCATACTTGTAGGCGTTCATTATTGTTAAGTCCTGAGTGTAAAATACCTACATTAATACCGAAGCGATATTTAAATCTGTACACAGTTTGTGGTGTAAGCCCAATTTCTGGCACTAAAATCAGCACCTGTTTACCTTGTTTCAGCACCTGTTCTATTGCTTGTAGATACACCTCTGTTTTACCGCTACCGGTAATACCGTCTAATAAAAAACAGCCATATTGGTCGAGTTTTGCTTCAATACAGCTTATGGCGATGGCTTGCTCTACATTGGCCATAGGTTTGTCTTGGATGCTTAGATCTTGTTGCCATGTTGATGCGTTTGATGGGGCTTTTTCGATGGGTTTAATGAAATCTTTATCTACTAAAGATTTAATCGCAGCTGCGCTAAACTCAGCCCTGGCCTTAGACTTAACCATATCTTGGATGTGCAATGACTCCATTAAATTGCGCTGCTTGGGCGCACGGGACAAACTGCTTAAATCCGCAGACTGGCCAGCATCGCTTAACGTCCAATATTGAATAGGTTTTGCTCGACTCGATTCACCTTTGCGCAGTGCTACTGGCATGGCTGTTTGCACGACGTCACCAATGGGATGTTTATAATATTGAGCCAACCAGCTGCATAGTTTCACTAAGCTTGGATTGAATATCGGTGATTCATCTATTACCGTTTCAATGGATTTTAGTTTGCTGATGTCCCAATCTGACTTTTCGCTTATTCCCCAAACCACACCTATTAATTTGCGAGGGCCAAAAGAAACACGCACACGCACACCCACAGGTAACGCAGTACCTGTATATAGATAATCGAACAATTGACGCTTCGGAATAGGAAGCGCGACACTCAGTATTGCCATTTTTTTACTGCATAGCCTTTGATAAAAGAGGTGGTTTGGGTATAAAATCAACAAAACTCTTGATCGCCCAAGCCCGTTACATTAATATGCGCGCCACTTTGCGGCAAGCCACAAAGCTTTTTAATTTAATTTTCGTATGGTGTTCAACTTCGGGTTGAATAGCGATGCGGCCTGACGAAGAGGTAACCCATGAAACAAGATATCCATCCTGATTATCAAATAATGACTGCAAACTGTTCTTGCGGAAATATTATCAAAGTGCGTTCTACTTTGAAAAAAGACCTCAACTTAGACGTATGTTCGTCTTGCCATCCTTTTTATACTGGTAAGCAACGTAACGTCGACACTGGTGGTCGTGTTGATAAATTCAACAAACGTTTTGCTGGTCTTAAGAAAAGCTAATATTTTTTTAATCTGACAATACACCGAGATGGCGCTTATATAGCGCCTTTTTTGTGCCATTTTTTTAGCAAAATTTAACGTTGCCACCCTGTTTTGCTTCCATCTAGGATACTTCAGCTATGTATTCGTTGAGGAAATCATAACGTGTCGATTTTAACTATATTAGATATATGGAAATAGCAATCTGATCTGGCATGTGGATTAATCCATATTGTGTTACATTTATTCGAAGAATGTTGATCAAAACTTTGTTTGATGAAATTTTTATAAGAGCAACAATTAACGTTTAAAATTACTGTAAACATTTCTATTTCTATTTCTAAAAGGACTGACAATATAATGTCTGATTTTCGCCAACAAGCCCTTGACTACCATTCCAAACCTGTACCGGGAAAAATCAGCATTGCGCTCACTAAGCCGGCCGAAAGTGTTATCGACTTAGCGCTAGCTTATAGCCCTGGTGTGGCTGAGCCCGTTCGAGAAATTGCAGCCGACCCCGATGCTGCTTATAAATACACCGGCAAAGGAAATCTAGTGGCGGTTATTTCTAATGGTACGG
>Ga0307488_10000999_pt1 | contig 23651 bp, 27 predicted proteins | sample SB02metaG_FD_202248 | JGI IMG/M metagenome (GOLD analysis project Ga0307488, IMG submission 202248) | Sea-ice brine microbial communities from Beaufort Sea near Barrow, Alaska, United States - SB 0.2 | ecosystem: Environmental > Aquatic > Marine > Coastal | place: USA: Alaska | collected... | reverse complement strand
GCTAGTCTCTTTGTTAACTTGTGCAGCTGGGTTTGAAACCTTTGCACAAAACGCAATAAGGTCCTGTACATTTTCTAATCCTTCGTTTTTAAATTCTTCGGTTGGGGTAGTATAACTTACTAGTCTTACATTCATTTATTGGTTTCCTTTAATCAATGATCACAGCCGGTATGATGCCGTATGTTTTATACTTATTTGGTTCATCAGTGTATTTTTCGTGGTCTGGTAGTGGCGCTATACTTTCTGTAATCACCGGCCAAGCCTCTGCCGCTGATCTGTTGAGTTTCATCCAAAAGTCTCTCTCATCACCTTTTAATGCATCGTCAGGAACAATCGCATCGACAGGACACTCTGGCTCGCATACTCCACAGTCAATACACTCATCTGGATTAATTGCTAAAAAGTTTTCGCCTTCATAAAAACAATCAACCGGACAAACATCAACACACGAAGTATGTTTACACATTACGCAATTGTCTGTTACTAAGTATGTCACTACAACCTCGCTATTTTAATTAATACTGCTGCCAAGTTTATCTCTGGGTCTACAACTAGTGTGTGATCTACTAGTCCTTGTTTAATAATTAGCACTACTTGATCTTGTTGTTCTGCATCACCAAACAAATCAATATTGTCATACAGCCAACGATATACTTCTTCCATCTCTTCTGGACGAATTGCACCACACAATAGTTTACGTGCCGCTTGAATCTTACCTGCTTTAAACAGTTCAACCATTTCCAGCTTCCAGTCGCTTTCGCCTGTGTCGCCTTCATTGGGCTTGTTTAAGACGCCGTCTACGCTGTTCATTTGCACTGTGTTAATGCACTTACGCAAGTCCGGGTATGTACCCTTTACATACGTGTCTAGTACATCCAAATCAGGAGTAACACCTTCGGTCATAAGTATTTCAGCAACTCTAGCTGTGAACTCAGTTTGGTCAATTTTAGCAATGTGGAAACCTTGACACCTACTATGCAAAGCGGGTATAATACGATTTGGATAGTTACAAGTAAGAATGAAACGTGCAGTAGTATGATACTCCTCCATAACACCACGCAACGCTGCTTGAGCGTTGGGCGACAAATAGTCAGCCTCGTCAAGTAGTACAACTTTAAAGTCACCAAACGGAATCATTTGTACAAAGTTTACAATTTTATCTCTAACATCATCTACACTGTTTGTACGACTAGCGTTTATCTCCAACACGTCTAACGGATTAAGATCTAATTCATTAAACAACAATTTCGCAAGTGTTGTCTTACCAATACCTGCGTTACCACTAAACAGCAAATGCGGAATAGTCTTTTCTTTAATCCAATTATTTACTTGATTGCGCTGTGCGTCATCTCTAAACACATATCCGTCTACTGTGTTAGGACGATACTTTTCTACCCATAAGTCTTTCATTCGTTTTCCTGTTGTAATCTAAATTGACAATACATATGTTCCCATAAGTATTCGTATATCATATATGCTATTATAGCACCAAAGATAGGAATTGTAAAGAAAAAATACATAATTAAATATGAATAAACTACAGCCGTAGGATAATCATACCATCTAACCATTTTTACCTTCTTTTTCTTCTTTCTTCTTTTTACGTCTTTGATAAAAGCCGCCTTTAAAATCAATTTCTTCAGAACGTAGCCCACTTTGGAACTGTGTAATCTTTCCGCCCTTGTCAAGATAATCTTGTATTAATCGTTTTGTTTCGCTATCTGTTTCTTTAGGTACTGGTGTCATATTATTTTCTTTCTATTTATTATAGGTTACTACTTGTACATTTTCTTCTTTGCCACTAACTACGTATTGATCAGCAAATAATAATGCATCATTTATATCTTTAAATAATACAGGTTTTAACTCCCAATCGCAACTTTCTTTGTCTTCAGTTACAAAGATCCAATCATCTTTGCCATCAAGACATATCATAACAGCCCAAGGATTATCTGTATCATCCTTGATCACTTAGTTACTCCAAAATGCTTATAAGACTGTTGTACACATTTTGCTTGATAAAAACAATCAGCTAGTGCGTTATGGAGACTTTCTTGTATTGCTTTACGTGGGTCACTTGGCATCATAGCAAATAATGTTCTGCTATCTCTAATTTGCCAAAAGTTCCACGGAACAGGTGTTTGCGCTTCTTTATATAAATGTTGTAGTATTACAAAATCAAATGTAGGACCTTGGCACCAAATATAATCTAAACCTACACACCACTTGTTAAGAACTTTTAACATTTCAGGAACAGTAACCCGATCATCGTGGTCGCCAAATGCTTCGTCTTGAATTTCTTGTGCTTGTCTTCCCCACCAAGCAAGTGTATTGTCATCGACTGAACGATTAAAGTTTTCAGTTTGATCTTCAATATCCCCTCGCAAGTATATTGGACTGTGAGGTTCTGCGTCTGTAAAAGGATTAAACTTAATAGCACCCAATGTCATTATAACACTATCAGGTTCTACGCCTAGTGTTTCTAGGTCAATCATACCGTGTGTAGCCATTTAGTTCTCCTTTTGGCGCGGCTAAAGAGATTCGAACTCCTGACCTCAAGTTCCGCAAACTTGTGCTCTATCCAGCTGAGCTATAGCCGCTCGTTTAATATAAGTTAATTATAGCGTATAAACGACTAGAAGTCAAGTTAAAGTTTACCAAAACCCCAAATTCTTTCTTTACAGAACCAACACTTGCCACAGTGATCATCAACTAAGTCTAGCTGACTGCAACTATTGGTAAGAGGAAATAGAGTTTCAAATAACTCTTCTTGATGGTATAGGGTTGCTAGGTATCTTTTGTCTACGTTGAAGAACGGTCTTATCTCACCAAATTCGTAGTAAGTACCTTCGTGTTCTACAATAGCATTAATGAATAGCATTTTTAATGAGTCGTTCGAACGTACTCGTTCTAATTCACTAGCGTATTCATTTATAGTGTTTGGAGGTGGTGTTTGATTTATTCCTGTATAAATCCAATTGTATTTTCCCTGTGAAATATTATCAAGGTTTAGTTCTTCAAAACTTGTTTCATAACTTCCGTTATCTGTATGATAAACTATAGGTGTACAAAATAAATCAGCACAGTCTAATTCTTTCTTTACAAATTCTAAAACGTTTGCATAGTGTGTATCAGTTGGTCTTTTAGGAATAGTTACAGGTTGTAACTTATAAGGAAGATTATTATCTTTAATATGTTTTGCTAACAAATAACACAATAGGCTGCTGTCAGCGCCACCTGACAGCCATATTCCTAGTGTAAGATTATTATTGTTTTCTAATATACGTGCTTGTGGTATTAATAGGTTAACCATCGATTCATTTAACGAATTGTGCAAGCTCAGGGGCTTTCCATCCTTCGGGCTTTAGTACTTTGCCGTCTTCACGCTTGCGTACTTTACCTGTTTCTGAATCAATCTTAGCAAAGTTTGTATCCATTACTTCTTTCCAGGCTGCTTCTCCGTCCCAACCTGCGGCACGTATTGCGCCCATAGTAACAACTAGGATGTCTACTAGTGCGTCTAGCTGTTCGACTTTGTCACTTGCTTCAATTGCTTCTTTAAGTTCACCGTACTCTTCTGTAATTAAATCTAAGTACATTGCATAGTTTTCTGTACTTGGTGGCTGGTCACACGCCGTCGCGAATGTGTCAATGTCTTTAAATACGTTTGTCATTAAGCTCTCACAAAGTCTTGAGGGTTAACAGTAGCGTGTTCGCCATCTGCATATTCGGCACCAATTACTGCGCCTTCTGGTCGCTTGTCCGACATTGCAAGAATGTTGTCAGCGTCTACCATACGAATTTCAATAGCGTCATCACCGTTAGACTGAACTTTCATAGCACGAGTCCAACGTCCGTGTTCAATAAGGATCCAATCACCTACATTGTATTCGTCTTTGTTTTCAGGACCTTTATCATATACTCTAGCCCAACGTGGATAGATGCCACGAGTCTTACCGTCATCGTTAGCAATAATAATGCCGCCTGATGTAGTTTGTTCGCCAAAATACATATCAGTGACAAGTACTCTATCGCCTATTGCTGTTACGTTACCTTGAATCATCCATTTATCCTTTTTGTATAAAGTTTCCGTCTTCGTCTTCTACGAAGGTATCTTCAGCAACTGGTTCTACCCAATCATCCGTAACGTCTTTTCCGCTGTCGTCTAATTGTGGTTCATCTGCTACGGGTTGTCCTCTTTTTACTGCGATTTCGTCTGGTGTATTATTTTTGTAATACTGTCCTAAAACTTCTTCACGTTTTTTAATGATTTGTCCACCTGGACCTAATTCATCACCGCGAGCATTAACTTTTGCGTTACCTACTGCTGGTGTTAATTCGTTGCGTTGACGTAGTAAATCCATATCAACGGTTTTACCTTGCATAGTTTTATAAACTTTGCGTCCTGTTTGTTTCATTGGCATATTATCTTCTCCTAGTTATATTAGTACTTATCTCAGGAACTCCTGCCAATCCAGGCCATACTGGATTGAATCAATCTTGTGTACACCTATTAAGTACAACACATAGCTTGCTACAGAACTACCTCTACCTACACCCCATACAATATTATTTTCACGCATAAAGTCTACGAGATAAATCATATAGCGTAATAAGTTAAGCATATCACGTTCTTCATATGCTTTTATTTCTTCCCAAATGCGATCTTGTACAGGTTGTTCACAGGGGGTTTCTGCTTTACCTAGCACATACTTATATACATTAAGGTCTTTGTATTCATCAGGCATAAACCATTCACTTTGACATACGCCGTCAAAAGTTGTTTGATCTACATCTAATGGAATATAATTTTGTAATTTATCAAGTCCTTGTTCTTCCATAGCAACATTAAACTTGTCTACATCATCTGATGGTTCACATAAAACTACGTGACACTTGTCAACGTGACCACTATAGATCATATCAACTAAGTCTTTATTTGTAAATCGTGGGATACCGAGTTCGTCAGTTTTCATAAGCATACACTTATTTTAACTGATATTAATCAAATTGTCAAGAGAATTATCTCCATTATCTTGACTTTGTTTGTGTGCGGCCTGAGCAGTACGTACTCTCATCTCTAACTTGTACATTTCTAGTATAGACGCAATTTGCGCCTGAACACTTGGATTATGCGTTTGAAAATACTTACGAGAAAGCGAACTAATATTTTGTTCAATCTCGTTATTAGATAACGCATCAAATGAATCTACTAGTGGATTAAACATTACGGTGTAAATTGACCAATATATTCAATATAAACAACGGTGCCGCCATCAACAGTAAACACATCAACCATAATAGGATCGCTAGTTGATTTAATATCTAAGTTTGTTGGATAGCCTGTACCATATTTAATTGAGCCGCCGGATTCTGTAGTCCAAGTTACTCTTCTTCCTAGCCCTGCGCGACCGCTCGGATCAGAATCTACTCCGTCACTAATAAGGGCCATACGAATCTTTCCGTATTTTAAAGTAGCTGGCCACAATGCAAAACGTAGTGTTACGTCTGCTGTTACTGTAACTGCTTGGTAATGTCCGTTAGTAAAGTTAATGTCTGTTTGACTGTTAACCCCTGCAATAACGTTTACTTCTTGTGTTACTGATTGTAAACTAGCATCTTCAATAATAGTTGCGTTAAAATCATTTAGATTGTTACCACTATCATATGTAATGCCTTGTGCTGTTGTAGACTGAATTGCTTCAATCTCTGTTTTTGATGCCACAAAGTTTGATTTAATTGTTGAGAAGTTATCTCTAAACCCTTGCGAATCGTTATCTTGTCCTGCGACCGGATACGCTGCATCAATATTTGTTGTGTTTATATTACTTGCCATTGTTTTTATCTCCAAAGATATTTATTATATATTTAACTCGTAGTTAGCAAATACGAAGTATTTAGGATCTCCAACACCTTCAGTGCTGTCTATCAGGAATCTATCAATATCTAACTCAAACTGTCTGTAATCAAATTCACTAAAATTAATTGCAGCTTTGATAGTTTCACTTGTACCAGGTTTACAATAACAAAGAGGTATTGCTAGTGTATATCCTAGCTCTTGTATACTGTCTTGCTGTGCTGTACGCATCCACAGTGGTAAAAAGTTTCTCTCTGTTCTTCCTAGTTGACTAAATTTCTTTCGCAAATTACTTATATTGCTAATGTATCTTACAATTTTATTAGTATCACTTACTTTAATTGCGTTTAGATCTGTACGTATTGTATTTTCTGCTGGTTGAGGTCTAGCAGCCAGGTTATTATTAGGAAACCCTTCGTTTGTTATTTCGATGTCAATACCGCTTCTAACCTCAATTTGTACATTAGTACCATAGTCATAACTAACATCGCCAGTGCGTCTACTAATTGTTATGCTACGTCTATTAAGCCCTACACCTTCTGCAGATGATCTTGTATATACTAGTATTTGATTTTTTGCATCATCGTATAATGGGTTGTTAGGTTCAGCTCTTACACTGTTGACTAAAATTTTAGCATTATTTTTAATAGTAATTGACTCAGCAACCTTGCCATCTTTTTCGTAAGGATCTTTAATATCTAAATAAACTACTTCATATACTACATTATTAGTTCCGGGTATCTTTGCAACTGCGGTTTTCAAATTACCAATTTTATAATTTTTTCTTTTAGTAGTAAGAGCAGATGCCGCAACATACTGTTCTGCTAGTTTAGACTCAATACCTGAATACACTAATAATTTAATGTCTCTTGTTAATCCAAACTCAGGATCGTTTGGTCTGTATATATTTTCAGTTGGAAATATTGCAACATCTCTTACAAAGTTATTAAATGTAGTTCTCTGTGTTTGTTTTAGTAATGGTGAAAAATATATGTTTGAATACAACTTATCATCAGGATCTGATATATCTATTGTAAAGGTTCTAGTAATTGCACTATATCCAAAATGGTCTTGTGCTTTTACTGTAAATGTATAAGTTCTATCTATGCTAGTAGTATTGCCGTCTAATTTTAAATTAGCACTATCAAATACTGTTAAGCCTACACTAGTAGCTGATCCAAAGTTATTAATTTTACCAATGATTTCGCCATCATATGCTAATTCTAAACCTGGAGGAAGTGTTCCTGAGTCTACTGAATACAATACAAATGCATCTGGCACATCACTAGTTGCTACTACGCTTAGTGTAGATAAAAAGTTTGAATTAATATCGCCTAAGTCAGATGGTGTAACCCAATTAATATTACTATTAACTTCACCAAGTAGTAATACTTTAAAAGTTTTTTGTGTCTCTGTGCTTTCTGCACTACCGCCGGTAACACGTACAGCGTTTACAGTAAACTTGTATTCTCTTGTCACAGCAGGTTGATATGGCACTAGCCCAGACACTTCGCCGGTCTGTGCATCAAGTTGCATACCAGGTGGAAGTGTGCTTGTACTACCGTCATCGTTTGTAGTCTTTAACTCATAATATGTGTAACCAGTTAAACTGTTAGGATCAATAATATCTAAAAATAATGTAATGTAATTATTTGCACGACGAACTCCAAGGTCACTTGGTGTTAGCCATATTGGTGTTCTAATGTGCGTGTTGTCTGCAGAGAAGATGCCCGACCCAACTTGCATAATTGTGTTGTCTGCACGTAAAAAATCATCTCCAACAACGTATATTCTAAAAGTACGCTGTGCTGTAGTATCACCATCAGTAACACTTATTGTAAACTGGTAAAAGCGATTTAGTTTTTTAGGTACCTGAGTTGGTGTTGCAAAGTCATAGATAGTTATATCATAGTAAAAACTATCAAACCCCTGTGCGCTTGCTATACTAAAATCGTATGGGTTTCTATCAAATTGGCTCTCGTCGTAGAATCCGCTACGTGCATTTTTTTCTAATGCAAGTACTGGGTCAACTACACCAATAAGTTTGCCGTCTCGTGTTAAAGTAATTCCTGGTGGTAACTCTCCTGAATCTGCACCTAAGAAATATGTTAGTACTTGTCCTGAGCTAGTATCATTATCTATTACTTGAAACTGATACTCAACTGGAGTACTGTCTAATATATAGAACGTGCCATTAGCACCAATGTCTAATAAGTCTGGAGTAGTAATCCACTGTGGTTCGTCAGGGCCTTGTACTTCGATGTTATAAGTACGGTCTTGTACTTCGTCGTTTAATGTTGCTCTAACTACAAATCTGTAAATAGTATTTCTTGGTACTTCTAACGGAGTGCCTTCAATTATGATTCCGTTAAGCCTCATACCTTTTGGTAACTTACCGCTAATTAATTTAATGGTAGCTGAGGGATCTACAGGTAACGCAACTGTTGTAGTAATACGCTCCTGAAGCTGTGCAAGTTTAGTACCTGATCGTTGTGTCCAAATTGTCATCTATACGTTCTCCGTACAGTATTTATCGGCGTTAAGCAATAGTTCCGAGGTCGATATTTGTATCTGATACATCACTACCAATAAATCCGCCCATATCTACAGAAGCATTATTAAGTACATAATCAATTAATGAATTAAATTGTCTATTAATAATTGGACCAAAGTCCCATTCTTGATCGAAGTAAGCGTAAATTGGTCTAACATCAATGCCGTGTACTAGTCCAGTTAAGTTACCAAACATTTGTCCTGCACTAAGTGTATCAGCATTAATAATATTCTTTTGATTAGCATCTAATGTTCCGCCCAACCTAGGACTAACATCCTGTTCAACTAAATTTAGTGGGTCAACATCTACAAATACTGTTTGTCCGGAGACTGCGGTATTAATATTTTGTCTACCTTCTATACCTAAATAATTTCCACCACCTACATTTACACTTCCGTTATCAGATAATACAAGTATACTTGTTAGCCCACCTGTAGAACTAATAGTAAGAGTGTCGTTGTTTGCTGTAATTTGTGTATTTGCACCTGGAATTATACGCTTAAATTGTAATGTATTATTGACATTGTCATAATATATGCCTTCGCCGGTTACGCCACGGTTGGTTGCACTTAATACACCTGTAGCTATTCTGCTGTCAACATCTGTAAAGTTAGCATTTACTTTAATAAAGGCTTCACGGAGGTCATCCCCTGTACCGTCATTTGCAATGTTCCCCACATTAATATTTTGAATTGCCATTTAATATATTCTCCGTTTTATATATTTATTTAAATTAAGTGGAAGGCGAAATATTGCCACCAACTTTTGCCCATCCGTCTGTAGTATAAATCAGCATAATGTGTTGACCTGCTGTAAGAAAGGAAATTGCGGCACCACCAAATAAGTTAGACGGAGCAACATCAATGCCGGAAGGATTATCAGCCATCATTATAAAAATCTTCATTTGTCCTACAATACCGTTTGGAAGCTGCACTGTAGGATTGTCTGAGTCAGTGACATTATAAAGTTGACTTGTAAGTACATCTAAACTAACCACATCGCCATTAGTTCCAATAGTTTCAATTTCAGCTTTAATTGTACTCTGCGGCCCTTCAAACTTACCTACGATTTTAGCATTAGTACCGTCTATCATCAGTGTACTATCATCAGCAAACACTGAACCTAAAAAGTCACCGTCTAATGGATCTAATAAAGGTTGTAGGTCAATTGTGTTGCCACCGCTAATATTTAATTCAGTACCAATTAAGTTTAATTCTTGACTATCTGTTTGAGCTGTAAGAAAGCCTGCATCGTTTGTTAATTGACTTGTAAGTGTTGGAATAGCTAAGTCAACAGTGTTACCATTACTAATAGTTAGATTTGATCCAACAAGTGATAATGATTGACTATCTGTTTGAGCTGTAATATATCCTGCATCATTAACAAATTGACTTACGTTTGTTGGTGTATTTTGTACTTCTGCATATGTTACGTTAGCAGCTCTCCACGCTCCGGAATAGTATTTTAAATACTTGTTATCTACTGCGCCGCTAATAATTACATTTTGTAGATCTTGTAGATTTGTTACAGCATCAAATGCTGATACAATTGAATTAGGTTCCCATTGATTATTAACACTATTCCATATTAACGCTTCACCGTTTGCTGGTGCAATGCTAGATACGTTTTGTAAATCATTTGAGCGTAATGGTATAAACGGTTTATTTTGTAAATCGTTGTAATCACCAGTAAACAATATTGGAGTATTATTTAAGTCATCGTAGTTAGCAGTTGTTGCTAATGCTGATAACGCTGTTCCTCCAACATTTATTGATGCTGCTGTTAATGCTCCAGTAGTTGAAACACTTGTAGCATTTATTAACGCTGAACCTTCTAAATTTAAATTATCGCCTGCGGGCAATTCTTTTATTTTGTTGCCATCTTCTATATCAACTACTAGTGGTATTCTGTTTGTCATTATGTTCTTCCTACAACTACTTCAACTACGCCCTTATCAGGGTCTAATTTGGTTTCTACAGCTTTGCCTATAACTGTACCTATTTTTGGATCATTGTTTACCATTGCATATCCAGGTATTGCACTTGCTATTAACATATCACCTTTAAATACTGATCCAATTACTTTACACGGAACACGTCCCTGTAATGCTACTGCTACAGTATTTACCGCATCTAGCTCTGAGTTCATTAAATATCCTGGATTAGTTGAAACAATGCCTGCTACTCTACGATCACCTTTGGTTGATGTTGTAGTTACTTCATCTTCACCGCCAAACACAACAACAGTGCCTGGTTCGTATGCTTCGTCGCCTACATAGTTTTCTGCTAAGTCAGCGTATTTCGCTGTTGTAGCAACTCCGCTAAGTGTGTTACCATATACAGTACCCCAACGTGATCCACTTGCACCTAAGTTACGAGTACCATTACCATCTGGAATAATATTACTGTCAACGTCTGCAACAAATGTAACTGTGTCACTTGCGGCATTACCTAAGTTAACACTACCGTTAAATTGTGCTAGTCCACCTACTGTAAGTGTTCCATTAATAGTTGTGTTACCGTTGTCAGTGTCAACTTGGAATCTATTAGTGTTGTTAGTACCGTTTCTAATTCTAAATATTTCATTAGCAGAATTTATTAATAAACTGTCATTAATAGTAGTTTGTCCATCAATTACTGTTGTACCGTCTACTTTTAAGTTATTTTCAACTGTAGTAGTTGCAGCTGCAATAGTTAGCCTTGGTGTGCCGCTTGCAACCATTACGATCACATCTGCCGCTGCACCTGCAAACCCATTGCCTGCGCCTAAGCCAATACCTGTTGTATTAGCTGCTGTGCCTCCTGATTCACTTGCTGCTTCGATAAAGTTTGTGTACATCCAACTAGATGCAACATAACTCCCATCATCAAAGCTAGTTGATCCTGATTTAGCTGCTGATTCTATAAAGTTACCACTACTGTTTGTAATGCCGCCTAGTACTAAGTGTCCTGGTACTTTAACTTGTAGGTCTGCACTAGTGTTACCAGCCGCTGTAATTATGTTAGCACCGCCCGGTGTCTTAAATGCAATTGTTGTACTGCTTAGTGTAAGAGTATCATATCCACCAACTTTAATTTTAGAAGCATCAGTTGAACCGTCAGTACCTCTTCTAACAATTGTGTTATCTCCAGTACCACTTGATATTTCAGTTGTAGCATATACGCCGTTACCTAATTTAATTAATGCTGATCCACGCTCGGTTACAGTATTTGTAGTATCTGGAACACCTACTGATGCATTTGCTTGTGTTGTATTAACTACGTTACCTGATGTATTAAACGCTCCTGCAACACTATGTAGATAAACAGTTGTTTCGTTGTTTACTGTACCTTGTACTGTACCACTTACCGCTCCTTGAGTAAGAAGATCTTCGTCATTAACTGATACTGGACTAGTAAAAACTAATTTAGTAAGAGCTGGATCTTCCCATTCTCTTGCATTGAAGTCTTTGTCTTCTAATCCAAGGCCATACTTGATTACATCACTGTAGTTAACTGCTTCAGGATCACCTGAAGTTGCAGTTTGTCTACCATATACTTGGTACTGGCCAATGTCTTTTAATTCTGCAAAAACAAGACCGTTGTCTTTAATTCTTACAAAGCCATCAGCTGTATTAAAGTTATCTGCACTAAATTTAGCAAGACCTAAGTCTGCTTGTGCTTTTGCACCAGTCCATCCAGTTGACTCAACAAATGTATCTGCAGACTGCATAAGCAACTTACTTTGACGTATTGCTGCGTCACTCTTAACATCGTTATCAATAAGACTGTCAGCTTCGTATTGTAAGTTGTATTCTGCTCCTGCCGCTGTTCTAGTAACTGTAACATTAATATCACTAGCTGTTGCTTCGCTTGCGTTTGCAATTTCATCAATTGGTCCGTCTACGATTGTTGCAAAAATACTTTGTCCTGGTTTATCATAAAGTGTTTCACCAATGTCAAATACGCCAGTTGTAGCAGTGTACGTAACCATTAACTGGCTACCAAGTAATGAATCAGTTATAGATTCAACATCAACAATAGTACCTGCTTTTACTGAACTATTTTGTAATCCAATAACATCTCCTGCTGCCCAGTTACCACCTGAAGTTAATTCAACAACAATTCTTTTCTTACCAGTAGCAACAATAATATCATCTGCTGCAATACTGTTAAACTCAATGTTTCTTAAATCTTCTAATTGGTCATAGTCGTTAACTTTGTCATCAACATAATTTTTGTTTGCTGCTGCTGTTCCGTCAACACCTGGTAATGCTACGTTAGTGATTTGGTTTGCACCCATATCAATATCGCCTTCAAGCGCACTACTACCATTTAATGGAAGGAAGCCAACTCCAATTCTGTTGCCTCCAGGTGCTGCTGGAATTTGAGATTGCGCTCCTACATTCCAACCTAGTATACGATTGATATAACCAACGACTGCTTTTTCTGTTGGTGTAGCTTGTCCTGAATTATCAGCCATTGAGTCATCAGCACTAAATTCGTTAATTGTAACACCACGTTTAAATCCTAATGAGTTAGCATTTGAAATACCAATTTCACCAGCAAATGTAATATCACCTGTTGCTTGATCTACACTAAAGAACTTACCAACACGGAAGAAACCGTTTTGGTCTGTACTCATCCAGAACACACGCCCTTTGCGTCTTTCCCAAACTTGTGATGTAGTTGCTGTTTCGCCATCAGTATAACTATCTGCTAAAGAGTTTTCAGGATCACCTAAAATAACGTTTGGATAGTTTGAATCGTTAAATCCACCTGTACCAATTTGTGTAAAGTCGTGTCCTGTTGCTCTACACAACGAAATAGCAATAGTAATTTCAGCTGTTGCTCCAACGTTAAGTCCGCAATTTAATACTCTATCACTAGCACTTATGCCGTTAGTTAAACCAGTGCCTGAATAGCTACCGTTGACATTAGTACCTTCATCACTGATTGTAATGTAAGGGAATGCCTCTGTAGTGTCATCATAACCTGTTACTTGGTGTATTTTACCTAACCAAGTAAATACCATACCGCCTGCATAACCAGCATCGCCTGGTTGTTTGCCTGCAATATCTCTAGTCAGTCTAGTTTGTAATGGAGCACCAAGTGCAAGTATAGCAATTTTTGTATCGCCTTGTGCAGATCCAAATCCACCAGATAAGTTACCTGTTGCAACTTCAGGTGATACAAAGTTATACCCAACTTCGAGCCCTACCAAAACTTCATCAGCAGCTAGTGGTTGACCAAATGTATCAATGTTCTGGAATGCTAAACTTCTGTATGTTGCTGCATCTGATTCGTCATAGTTGATTGCAGTCGAAGGACGAGTTACAAGTTTACTTGGATCTGTTACGCCTTCGTATATGTGTGTAAAGTTATTTCTATATTCAACGTAAGAACCGTTAGTTACTGTAGCTCGTAAACTACCAAAGAAGTCTTCTGCACTAACTTCGTCTGCTCTAAGTTCTAACTTATAAACATTATTACTGTATACACCACCACTTGCTGTAATATCACCTGCTGTTTCGCCTATTTGTCCGTCGTTGTCAGTGTCTGACATATTCTGTACGTTTGAAATAACATAGTTAAGTACGCCGGTTGACCCACCGTGGTCAATAGTAATTAATGAGTTAACACTTGGCGGATATCTCATATCAGTTAGATATAGTGTTGTATCTTCAAAAGCATTTGGTGTATCAACACTTGTATATGCTTTTGCAGGAACTGCCATTGGATATTTAAGTGTAACTTGATCTGGAATCTCGTTTGGATCAGCACCTTCAGCAACTAAGCCAAAGTTACCATAACCATTTGAACCGTTAAGTGATCTAATCTCTGAACCGTTTTTAGCATAGTATGCTACTTGACAGTAGTATGTAAACATACTAACCATCTCAGAGAACGCACCATTGTTAGTTACAAGTCCGTATCCTAAGTCGTTGATTTGTGTAAAGTCGTTACCAAGCATACTTCTGTTACCAGCTGTTTGCAATGATATGTTTCTGTAGTATAGTCCGTCATCAAACTGTGTTTCGTCGTATCCTGTCCCGCCATTGGAATCTGCATCTAAGAAAACCTTACACCAACCGTTACTACTATCATATTCACTGATAGCGTTAACTTGATAACGTCTTCCTTCTACATAGAATGGACACGGTAGTTGTGGTGGACGAATAAACAGTCCTTGTCCAGGCTGACTTCGTATCCACATTTCAAAATTATTAATTTTACCATTACCATTAAATGTGCCTGTGTTAATAGTTTGTGGAATGTATACTGGAATGTTACCTGTGAATGCATCAACATACATACCGCCTCTAAAGCGTTTTTGGTTATCACTTTTACTAAACGATGATCCAGTTTGAATATATGGTGATTTAGTTAGAACCTGTCCTGAAGGATCAAGTACAACCATAAAGCCGCCGTGACCTTGTACAGTAGCATTTCTTAAAATACTAGCGTCTGACATCATAAACACATCCATACCGTCTGCGTCATTGCGCTTTGGTGGATTGTAAGCTGCATCAAATGCAAATACAATTACGTCTACTAGTTGGTCTACAAGTAATACTGTACCACTTTCCCCTGCTCCTAAAGATACATCAGGAACTGTAGCTCCGTTTTGTGCTGGAGCTGTTGCAACTAATAAATCACCTGCAAGTGTTGAAATATAATTGATAGCTTGTACAGTAACAGCTTCTTGTCCACCGAAGCCGTCATTATTAAATTCACTAATATATGCATCGTTGTACTGACCTTGTGTTTCAAGAGCAAACTCTTGTCCGCCTCTTACTAAGTCTTTTACTAATGAATCTACAACTAGCCCAGTGTCTCTTCTACACTTAGCAATGTCATATATTAATGATGGATTATTTGTACTAACAAAGTTGATAACTTCGTCTTGAATAAATGCTTTGTTGCGTTGTATAATGTTTGAAGCAGTGTTATAACTACCTACGTTATTAACTGTTGCTCCTACATTTTTAAGTGCTGTGTTATCATCTAGATAGTGACGTCCAAAGTAACCTTGTGTAACTCCAACTTGGTTTACAAACGGCTCACCAGTTGTTGCTAATGGAATATCGTCAAATTCTGAATCTCTAAAGAAGTATGTATCTGCCCAAACACTTTGTGATACACGTTTTCTAGGACGAATAATTACTCGTCTAAATTCGTCACCTTTGAGTGATACGTTATTTGAAATCTTAATTGGTAAGTCTTCTTCGTAAATACCTGATTCAACAAAGATAGTAATTTGCTTTTCTCTAACGTAGTTACCATATCTTACAGTTTCGTTTACAGCAAAGTCATTACCAGTTAATTGTATCAATTCAATTGTGTCGTTGTTACTTTCTGTGCCGTCGTTAGTTGTAACTTTAACAACACGACCTCTCGCTCCGGATATATTACCTACTACTACCTTACCTGGAAGAATGTCAGTGTTATCTGGATCTGCTTGATCAACAAAGGTACCTGCACCATTATCTAATACAATTTTATAGTTTCTTCCGAATACAGTGTCTACGCCTGCTTCGATGCCTGTTGACATAATATCAACAATTTGATCAAACTTACCGCCGCTTCCAGTAATTGCAAGTCTTGAAGTGTTACTTGCGTCTGGCTGGTCAAATGTTTGTAGCAATTTAGTAGCTTCAAAGTCAGATACTCTAGGTTGGAATACTTGACCAATAAGTCCGCCAGTAGTATAAGGTGTATAAGCACTAATGTCCCAAAGCTCGAGTAACTCTGCATCTCTATAAAGTTCAATTACCTTACCATCTAATGCAATATCTGACTGTGCAATGTTTTTAACAAATGCTGATTGGCTTTCAATTTCAACCATTCCGCCCATACTTTTAAATACAACTTGATCTCCGTCTACTAAGCCGTGATCAGTTTGTGTTTGTACTCTAGCACGTTCATTAGCAGTTCCACTAAGTGTAACTAGGTCAACTATTTTTTCGTTATATAATTTGTTCTGTAAAACAGCATCAACAAATGATTTTAGTTGGTTAATAGATCCTATTGTTTCTGTTTTTTGCTGTGTGATAGCAATTCGACCACTTACACTAGAATAGTATCTTTCAGCAGCAATTCTTGAAAGGTAGTTAGCATTTAGTCCTCTACGAATGTCATATTCAACAGCATCAAGGATTAAGCCAGTGTCTCTTTCACAAGTTGATATTTCATAAACAAACTCTGGAAAAGTATACTTAATCCAACCTGATATTTCTTTTAATAAGTACGCTCTGTTAATTTTAATTAAATCACCAGTTTGTTGTCCATCCCAGGTATCTGTACCAACAAACCCTGTTGTAGTAACTGTTGACTGGTTTACACCATTTTCATTAGTTACTGTTTGGAAATACGGACCTGGTTCTTCTGGTGATGTTTGAATAACTTCTTCAGCACGTCTTGCGGCAGCATTAATAGTACGATAAGCATAGTTTAATGATGCACCTTCTTTTCCAGGAGGTACGCCGACCATTCTATCATCGCCATCTAAGCTAACAAATATATTTTGAGTTGATGCATATCCTGCATTATCAACATAAAACTTTGTTGCAGCTTGTAAATCATCTGCACCATTTGGTTTGCCAAAGCCTTCAAGGTCGCCGGGGTGATCTGAAAGTGTTAATATACCTTCCATAACATCGCCTTGTCTACGGACAATGCTTTCTCTCGGCATAGCAACATCACTTAGATAGTTGCCATCTAAACTAGAATCAACACCAGTGTCAATCATTAGATGTGTGTCATCGTCAGCTTTTATTCCTGAGACATAACTTTTAGCTGCATCTGCTTCAGTATCGTTTACTAGTGCAGCATCTTCTCTGCTAAGGAATACTGATAAAAAGTTCTCAGTAACATATCTTAAAAAGTAAACAGGTTGAACAAGTCCTGTTGCTGATGTAGTAGCTGTAGCTGTAAATACTTCACCAACAACGCCGGTGTCAGCACCAATTGTTGTCCACGGAACATTACCTGCTGTTTTAATTTTATAGGTTTGTCCAGCAACTATGTTTAATGCGGCAGTGTCTGACTGTAAGCCTGTTGGATCATTATATACTGAATCAAAAACAAATTTTAATCCGTTAATACTCGTATCATATCCGTGACTTAAAGCTTCAATATTGCCGTTGATATAACGTGAAATACTAAGTTTATATTGATCTTGGCTTAATGGCTCAGCTGCAACTCTAATAGGCAGTCCTGAACTAATGTAGCGTCTATCTGCATAACCTTTGTTAATAACAAGGTCATCGATATTAATGTTTGTACTATGTATAGCGTTAAAGAGCTGTGCGCCGGCTGCTGATACATTAATGTTAGCAATAGAGTTACCGCCAGCATTTAATGGTGCTTGTAAATTAGGTTTGGCGTCATCTGCTAGTTCGGTAAATGCTGTACTAATAACTAGCTTTCCGCCTACAGTGTAGTTAAACGCAATTGTGTCAGCTTTAGTAGAATCTAAAGCATTATTAGATGCAAGTTCAACTAAATCAATGGCGCTGCCATCTGTTTTAACTAATGGAATTGTGTTAGGAAGTAATGCATTTGGTGTGTCACTAAGTGCTGTAAAGCTAATTGTTCCACTTTGTCCAAAAATTGCATAAACTTCTTGGAAGTTTTCGTTTACTTTACGAAATGATTCTCTAATACTATCGCCGGTGCCGTCATTGCCTTCTACACCAATATTAACGTCTTGTCTTGCCATTTATGAATTCTCCGCTGTGATTTTATGCTTTAACATAGTTATTTATCGTATCATTTTATAATCTTAATGTAAATACTATTATGTTTATAAGAGAATACAAACTAAAATCACAACACATCCGTGTAAGTAAAACTGGTAAAGAGCATCAGTATCATAGAACTAATACTATGGTTGTGTTAAGATGTGATAATTGCGATACAGAGTTTGAACGTGCTAGAGGTAGTATGGATCCAAAGCGTCTAAGCAATAACTACTTTCACGTATGTAAGACCTGTGATAGTAAGGTTTTTGCTCAAAAGAAAGGCGTAGAGCGCAAACAAATATGGAATATGCCTGCAAGCTCTGAAATGCCTATTAGTAATATTTAAATTGCAGGTATGCTTAACTTATCTATATCAAAGTTTACGCTTACTCCGCATCCACAACTGCTTTGTGCATTAGGGTTTGATATATCAAACATTGATCCCATAATATCTTTTTTGTAGTCTACAACAGTACCTATCATAAACATTATACTAGCAGTCCCAATGATAAAATTAAAGCCTTGACCTGTTGCTATGATTTCGTCGCCTTCTTCAATTTCACTAGCATCGCTAATTGTACCCCAATCGTATTCAAATCCTGCACAGCCACCACCCTTCATATTTAAAGTGACAGCGATTGCATTATGTTCTTGGCAGATAGTATCAATCTGCTTTTTAGCTGAATCAGTTAGTGTACAAAATGCCATTTACTCTGACTTCCACATAGTCCAAGCACCATATGCTATTGCGGCATATGCGGCTAATTTAGCGAAAGGTCCTGCAATTAAGACAACTAAGCCAACGCCAATAAGCATTGCTCCGTCCCAAGATGTACGTTCTTCTAGTCTACTGTTAATCCATTTCTTAATCATATTTGTTCTCCTTGTGTATGAATATTTAGTAAATATAGTTCCAAAGGAGAAAATTATGTTTAAATGGTTAAAACGGGTAATGGGATATGGAACAGTTGAATCAGTTATTGAAATGCAGTTTCCATCAGAGCCTCGCAAGTTAGATATTGAGAAAACAGTTACTAAAAAAGTATCACCTAAAAAAGTAGCATCTAAGAAAAAAGCAGTTGATTTGTCTACAATGAAAAAAGATGAATTACTTGCTCACGCAAAAAAGTCAAAAGTAAAAGTTAATGCAAGTATGAAAAAAGCAGATATTATTAAAGCTATCTCCGCTGCATAACAGCTGAAGTTAATTGCTGAATAGCTGTTTCCTGCTTGTTAGCTTTACGTTCTAACGTAGTAATAGCAGCTCTTTGCTTTCTTGATTGTTCTTCTAAACTACGAACATATTCTAGTGTCGGAAGTTCTCTCGAGCTGCCGTCTTCGCTTACCATCGTTAGTGTATCTACACCTTGACCTCTAAGGCCACCGGTAACTCTGTTTGGATTTTTATCAGACGCAGTCGGTAACGAAGGACTTGCTTTGCGGCTGTACATTCTGTTTAAATAGCTCATAGTGTTCTAACTCCTCTTTGTATTTATATAGGTCAATGCTTGCTAGATTCTTACACTTGCTCTCGCACATAATATCTGTGTAAGGTAAAAAGCTAAGGGCCCAGTCATTTACAACCTGATTAGGATAGTAATCACTGTGTCCACGTAGCTTACCTTTTTTGTAGCCTGCTTCTAATAGCGCCGGCATATCAGGTAATGTATCGTGTGCATAGCCTTCGGGTAAGTGTTCTGTCCTACTGTAGCTGTAGTGTATTGCAGGACGCACACCACGCCAGCTATCTATTACGCGAGCAAATCTATCGTCGGTGGGCTGTATGTATTCTCCTTCACGGCACCAGTGATGGTGTATGTCGAGGACAAGTGCGAGGTCGTCTGCAAGCTCGAGGCTCGAGTCGAGTCCCCACTTGTTTTCGTCGTTCTCGATTGTAATACAGTTTCTCGCCTCTGGCGATAACCGCTTGAGGGCGGCCTTAATACCGGCTGGACCATTGCGGCCTGATATGTGTACGTTGCACTTAAAGTCTTGGAATTGTCTGCCGTAACCCATATAGCGGATGACATTGGTGTGATATTCAAATTCTTCTATGCTCCTATCTACAATTTCTTCGTTATCGCTTGCAAGTACAGTAAACTGACCTGGATGCATCGATAGTCGGACATCAAGGGCTCTTGCTTGCTTACCGACATTAGCAAAGTTTTTCTCACAGTATTCAATAACATCAGGCTTCTGCCAAAAGTAAGACCAATCTGCTTGTGTGTAAACAGGAAGAACATCGCTGCCTAGTCTAAGCATACGTAGTTCATCGGGTAACCCACCAACATAAGCAATAATGTTCTGATAGCTTTGTATGTTGTGGACCATAATATCCCACAAGCGTTCTTCTGCTACTTCACGTGTTTGCCTATTGAGCCATTGTACTGTTGTGCTTCTAGTATTTAGTGGACGCTGAATTTCTTCAAGCAGTTTCTTTTTCTGCGTTTGGTCTGGATGCATATACTTGCAAGCAAAGCCGATACGTTGCTGTTGTGATTTCACATAGTCTCCTGCTGTTGTAAATTTAAGATCCATAAATTACCATTCCCTGTATGAGCCGTCTAGCTCGTGTGTGCCTGAATTGCTCCACGCCCATTGTACACAGTTGTACCAAGCGTAATGCGGATGTTGTCGTAGTTGTCTGTACCATTGTTTAAATAGTATAACACGTTTCTTCAAGTTTGTCAAAAGTTTCTTCCGGTGTTGAAGCTCAAAACATATCGATCTTCAACAGTGTTGATTTCAGTTTCGTGTTGTAACCAACTAGGAAAAATGTATAGTATGCTTTCTTGTACAGGGAAAAAGTTAAAATATGTATTTCTATCATTTTCAGCTTCAAATACATCATTCATTCTGTACATACTAATCGGACTATGAAAAACTAAGTGAGCAGCCTCTTTAGGTGCTGAAGGATAGTATGCACCACTAACAACACTACCTTCGTGTCTGTGAGGTTTAACTTTTCCACCTGGATCCATTTTGTTCATCCACGTATTAGTAACAGTAGTTTGACATAAATTTAATACAGAAGCATAATGATTAACACGATCTTGTAGTGTGTCTCTAAGTCCTGGAAAATTTTCTAAATCCCAGCCACCGCCGCTATAATTACTAGTACCATTGCCGTCAACTAGCATATGTTTTTGACCGTTATAGTCATCTATAAGTTTTTCGTTGTCAACCAACCCAGTTAAATCGTATGCTATAACAAGTGTAGGAAACAAATTATGTTCTTGATGTTTCATTTTTATTCCTTCCAATTTTTAATTACCCACGGATCTTCGCAATTTTCTGGATTAGGATCTCCGTGGAATACACATATACAACACCCAGGCGGTGGCGTACAGTGTTCTATTGTTCTTAGTGTTCTTTTTCCTCTTGGCTGTTTGTAGTTCAAATCTTTAAGAGTTCTTATTTCCCATTTCCAACTTTGTATCCAATGGTCAGGAAAAAGAACTGCTGGATTGTCGATGTGTGTTACTTCGTACAACCAATCTTGATCACCGTGTAGTCTTTTTTGATATTGGACTTGGTGCTTTTTAAAACCTGTCCACAGATAGTCTAGTTCGCCTGTGTTAAACTTAACAACACTACTGTTGTATTTTTGCCAATTAGGTCTTTGTTTGCGAGTAAAGTCTCTAATAGTACTCCAGCCATTGTTATTAAATGTAAACAGCTGATCAATATTATCTGCTATTACAACATCTAAATCCATATACAGTACTGTGCCGTCAAGGCCAAGGTCGTTTGAAAATATGTAGGGCTTACACCACCAACCTGCAATGCCCGATGGTAATGCAATAGTAGTAATATTAGGATTAATACCAGTTGTATTGTCAGTTAAACATACAAATTCAATATCAAGTGTGCAATAACGTTTTACCATACCGTAAAGAACATTTACATATTCTTCACTATACTTTGTTCCGTGCTTTAGACACAGAACATAGTATTTGTTGTTTACACTTTTCTGCGGCAAACTTTGAACAACTTCAACACTTTTTTGCACCTTGTCTAAGGCTTTGCGTGTTTTGCGTTCTTCTTTAGTTTCACCATCGACGTACTTTTTGACCAAACTATGCCTCGTATATCGCTGAGTTTGCTCCGTGTTCTGCACATTCTGCTCTTACGCAATAACAACGTCCGCCGGACATATCACGTACTAGTTTATCTGCAAAGTTAAATGCGTGTTCTGCAAACTTCTCTGCACCAACACCATCCATAATAACAATTTCTGCTAGATCCATATCTTGTAATTTTAAAAATGTATCCAAGTGTGGATCGTTTTTATCAATTGCTGTCTTGTGATCAAAATGATCTTCTAGCCATTGCTTCAAAGGTTTCAATCCACCAAAGTCTACTGCCCAGTTTTTATTATCTAGTTCATCACATCCAAATGTAAATGTAAATGCTAAACTATATCCGTGTAGCAAATGGCAGTGTGAATGATCTGCATTAGGTTGACGGAACACTGCACTCAGTCCAATGTTGTGTCCGTAATGCTTAGTGCTTAAATATTTTCCCATATTATTCTCCTGTAGTTAACATATGAGCGGCAGAGTTAGAAGGGTTGACGCCAAGTCCTGTTAATGTTATAACTAATTATAACGTATTTTACTTATCTTGTCAACCATTACATTAGATTGATTCCAGGCTTTGGGCAATTCCCAATTATCTTGATATATTGTAAATTGTATTTTTGGAAAAGATTTAAATACCATTCCTATTTGATGTATCCAGTAACGTGGATCTACTGCTCGTTTATCTGCATCAATGTAGTTTGGTGTTCCTTTGTAAATGTTATTCACAGTGTTTGTTTCGCTGTGCAAGTCAAATCCAATAAGGCCTACAGTATTAGTTTTTGTATATATTGCTCCTACTAATACAGCATATGGTCCACTGCCCCATTGAAATGGTTCGTCCCATCGGTCTGTACCGGTATAAGGTAACGGTGGAACTACTCTGACATTAGCAGTTTCTTTAAATAAATTGATCCAGTCATTGCGTGTAAATATTAGATTTTTATAGGCTCTGCCAATTGCTTCCATTACCATACGCTTATCTGCACATACTAAGTAGTCTACTAGATAGTCTCGTACAATAGCATTACATCCAACCGTTGGAAGATGTATATTATTAATATTGATAGAGGTGCGACTTTCGCCGTTGCCAAATACGTACATACAGTTATTTACTCTATGATGAGTGCGATGTCATCAAACATCTGGACTTTATTTCTTTGGAAAAGTAAGTATACACAATCAAACTCGCTGTATAGAGTAACTCTATACACGCCTGGTCCCATACCATCTGGTACAGGCATTGCCCATTGATGATCTACTATGCCTGTGTCTGAGCCAAGATAGTCATCTGATCTTATATATATTTTTCTAGCAAAGTCAAATTCAAATTTTTCGCCAGTTTCATCATTATATGCATCTGAGTGTACTCTTGTTAGTGTACATTCGTGGCGTCGACTGCCTTCTAGAATAAAATTAATTTGACTACCAGTT
>Ga0307488_10000998_pt1 | contig 23657 bp, 21 predicted proteins | sample SB02metaG_FD_202248 | JGI IMG/M metagenome (GOLD analysis project Ga0307488, IMG submission 202248) | Sea-ice brine microbial communities from Beaufort Sea near Barrow, Alaska, United States - SB 0.2 | ecosystem: Environmental > Aquatic > Marine > Coastal | place: USA: Alaska | collected... | reverse complement strand
CTTGCGGCATGATTATCTGGATCGGTATCGGTGCCAGTGCACTAGTGGGTGTATACAACCTGATGGGCGGCAACCGCTTTGTTGAATCGGTTATCCTCGGGCTCGATGTCGCACCGATCGTGGTGATTATGATTATGATGGGCATCTTGCTGGTATTGGGTCTGTTTATGGACTGGATTGGTATTGCCTTGCTGACCATGCCGATCTTTGTTCCGATCGTTATCTCATTGGGCTTCAATCCCGTTTGGTTTGGCATCCTGTTTTCCATGAACATGCAGGTATCCTATATCAGTCCACCCTTTGGTCCGGCCGCCTTCTATCTGAAGAGTGTCGCACCACCCAATATTACCCTGCGCGAAATTTTTCTCTCAATGTGGCCATTCATCCTTTTGCAATTATGCGCACTGGGCTTGGTCCTGAGTTTTCCGCAGATTGCATTGTGGCTGCCAGGGCTATAGCAAAGAAAAACTTAGGCTGGTATCGCTTGATACCAACCTAATAGTTGAAAGGCCGGGATATATGTTGGGTTATCGCTAACCAGCCTTTAAGAGATTAGCAATTAATAGGAAATTGAAAAATGACTCAGACAACAAACACACCACAGGTTGCCGTGATTGGCCTGGGATCCATGGGTATGGGTGTCGCTCAATCTCTGGTGCGCGCGGGTATTGCAACCCGCGGTCTCGATATCAATCCAGCCACCAGGCAGGCCTTTGTCGATGCAGGCGGCTACGCCGCGAAAGACCTGAGTGATGCCGTAACCGGTTGTAACATCATCATCCTAATGTTGGTCAACTCTCAGCAATGCGATGCCGTGCTCTTTGGTGAGCAGGGTATGGCCAATGAATTGGCAGCCGGCACGATCGTGGTGTTATGCAGTACGACATCGGCCAGCTATGCACGCGATCTCAACGTGCGCTTGTCAGCCATGAATCTGACCATGATTGATGCCCCAGTCAGCGGTGGAGCTGCCAAGGCCATGAGCGGTGATATGTCAATTATGGCTTCCGGTGCTCCGGACGCATTTGCGATCTGCCAGCCAGTTTTTGATGCTATCTCTGCCAAACTCTATGTGGTGGGTAATGAGGTGGGGGCTGGTGAGTCTGTGAAGATGATCAACCAACTGCTCGCGGGCGTTCATATTGCTGCCGCTGCTGAAGCGATGGCCTTAGGAATCAAGTCGGGTCTTGATCCAGAGATGGTTTATGAAATAATCTGTAATAGTGCTGGTTGCTCGTGGATGTTTGAAAATCGCGTTCCGCACATCCTAAAAGGCGACTATAGACCGAATAGCATGGTGGATATTTTCGTTAAGGATCTCGGTATCGTTTTAGACGCCGGTCAGGAAATGAAATTTCCGCTGCCGATTGCCGCCAGTGCACTCCAGCAATTCTTAACGGCCAGTGCCGCCGGTTTTGGTAAGGAGGATGATTCCGCAGTCATCAAAGCCTACCCAGGTGTTGATCTACCGAAGTACCAGCAATAAGGAGTTTCGCTATGCCCGTTCTTTTAGGCTGTATTGCCGACGATTTTACCGGAGCAACCGATCTGGCCAGCTTCTTGGTTGCCTCCGGCATGCGCACTGTTCAATTAATGGGTATTCCGAGCGGACCGGTTAATCTGGACGGCGCTGATGCGGTAGTCATTGCCCTGAAAACCCGAACGCAAAACACCGACCAGGCTGTGGCCGAATCGCTGCGCGCCTTGCAATGGTTACGGCAACACCAGTGCGAACAGTACTACTTTAAATACTGTTCAACCTTCGATTCAACACCCGCCGGTAACATCGGACCCATCGCAGACGCTTGCCTTGATGCTCTGGGTGAAAAATTCACTATTGCCTGCCCATCATTGCCGATCAACGGCCGTTCGGTCTACAACGGCTACCTGTTCGTGAACGGGGTACTGCTAAATGAAAGCGGTATGCAGCACCATCCTCTAACCCCGATGACCGACGCCAATCTGGTACGCGTACTGGCGGCACAGACAGAGCATAAGGTTGGCCTGGTCGATCACCGAATACTGGACCAGGGTGTCGCCGCAACGGAAGCGGCTTTTGACCAGCTAGTCGCCCAGGGGCGGCGTTATGCCATCGTCGACACCCTTAACTACGAGCATTTGGTCACTATTGGGCATGCGGCACGCAAACTCAAATTTTTAACCGGCGGCTCTGGTCTGGCAGTGGGCTTAGCGGACAATTTTGTCGCTAAGGGTCTGCTGACGAAAAAATCCGACTCCGGTGAGTTGAGCAAGGTTGCCGGCGGTATCGCGATACTGTCTGGCAGCTGCTCAGCAGCCACCCGTGAACAGGTTGCGCTATACCGTCAGGATCATCCGTCTATAAAAATTGAGCCGCTAAAAATCCATGCAGGTTCCCAAACTGCAGAAGACATTGTGCGCTGGTTTACAGAACAACCCGTGAGCACGCCTGCCTTGATCTATGCCACGGACTCTCCGGAGGCTATCAGCGCGGTACAGGATCAGCTCGGCGTAGAAGCCGCCGGTGCCTTGGTTGAAGGCGTTATGGCTGAAGTGGTGCGGCAACTCGCCCGTCAGGGCATCGCTAAGTTTATCGTTGCCGGCGGCGAGACCTCTGGGTCCGTTGTTCAGGCACTCAACGTCACCGCCATTAAGATCGGTCAGAGCATTGCACCCGGTGTGCCATTGACTGAATCGATTGGCGCGCATGCGCAGCTACTAGCGCTTAAATCCGGTAACTTCGGCGATAAGCACTTTTTTGCCAAAGCAGTAGAGATGATGTTATGAGCCTCAGTGAACAGGAACTACGTCAACAAATCAGTGACTTCGGTCGCTCGCTCTTTGAGCGGGGCTTGACCGTGGGTAGCTCGGGCAATATCAGTGTGCGACTCAAGGATGGTTGGCTGATGACGCCAACCAATTGCTGCCTGGGGAACTTGGATCCGGCCGATATATCGCGACTCGATGCCCAGGGGACCCTATTGAGTGGTCAAAAACCGTCAAAAGAGTTTTTCTTGCACGCCGCCTTCTTGGCCAAACGTCCGCAGGACAGTGCCGTTGTGCATCTGCATTCCACCTATGCCACCGCCGTGGCTTGCCTGCCGGGTCTCGATCCGCACAATATGCTGCCCGCCCTCACCCCCTACTCGATTATGCGCCTAGGACCGGTGGCCTTAACACCCTATTTCCCGCCCGGAGATAAGCGCTTAGGTGACGAAATCGCCCTGGTGGCCGGTAAGCACCACTGTGTGTTACTCGCCAACCACGGGCCAATTGTAGCGGCGAAAACACTCGAAGCCGCTGTCTATGCGGCCGAGGAACTCGAAGAGACTGCAAAACTGTACTTGACACTCATGGCTCATAATCCTCGCCTATTAACTAGGGCGCAGATCGATGAACTGCAACAAAAATTTCCGACTGAGGGAGGCTCAGATGCCAAAACTTGCTGCTAACCTGTCGATGCTGTTTAACGAAGTTGCTTTCATGGATCGCTTTCAAGCGGCCGCCGATGCGGGCTTCAAGGCCGTTGAATACCTCTTTCCATATGACTTTAGCGCGCAAGACATAGGCGCGCAACTGCACAAGCATGGCTTGGTGCAGGCTTTGTTTAATGCCCCGCCGGGGAACTGGGCCGCCGGTGAACGGGGTATTGCCTGCATTCCCGGACGAGAGGAAGAGTTTCGCAGCGGCATTGCAAACGCCCTGGCTTACTCGACGGTGCTGGGTAATAAACGTTTGCATGTCATGGCCGGCTTGATGCCAGACGATATTGACCAGCAACTGGCCACCCAAACCTATGTCGCCAATCTGCGCTATGCGGCGCAGCAGGTGGCCGAAGCCGGTATTAAAATTTTAATTGAACCGATCAATGTCGTTGATATGCCCGGCTATTTTGTGAATTACCAGGAAGACGCTGCGGCATTAATCGATGAAATTGATGAACCCAACGTTGGCCTGCAATTTGATTTTTACCATTGCCAGATGATGCAGGGTAATGTCATCAGCACATTCCGCAAGCTGCGTCCTTATGTGGATCATGTCCAGATCGCGGGGGTGCCAAACCGTCATGAACCAAATAGTGGTGAACTGAACTATCGCTACATCTTTGCGCAACTGGAGCAGGATGGTTATGACGGCTTTATTGGTTGCGAATACAAACCGGCAGCGGCAACAGTCGATGGCTTAACTTGGATCAGCGAATTACTCTGAGGTTCGTCCTCACCGTTTAGCACTATACCCTTATGCTCTAAGCTTACTTGGCGGATCCTTTGGATCCGCCCTTTTTCAACTCGCCTGACTTTAACCGTGATCGTTAGCTGCGTTCCGTTTCACTGCGCTCCTTGTCAGACCAATTAAAATGAAATGATTTCCCCTCACCTTGGTCGATACGTTGGTAACTGTGTGCGCCAAAATAGTCGCGTTGTGCCTGCAGTAAATTAGCGCTGCTCACGGCCTCAGTCATGGTGTCAAAATAGCTTAGAGCAGACAGCGTCGCGGGGGCTGAAACGCCTTGTTCGCAAATTCGGGCAGCAACCAAACGCCACGTCTTCTGACGCTTGTCGATTTCCTGGCAAAAGAAATCATCACCCAGCAGGTTCGCTAGGTCCGGTTGGCGGTCAAACGCCGCGGCTATGGATTGCAAAAAAGCGGCGCGAATAATACAGCCGCCGCGCCAGATGCGCGCAATTTCGGCAAAGTTAAGCGACCATTTTTGCTCTCGTGCGGTTATCGCCATCAACGAAAAACCCTGAGCATAGGCGCAGATTTTCGCGCAGTACAGGGCATCTTGGACTGCGTCAATAAAGGCTGCGGAATTGTCCTGCTGCTTACTTACGCCCGGGAACAGCTTGGCCAGATTCTGTCGCAGGCTGGCCTGTGCTGAACTGGCGCGACTGCTAACTGCCTGCACAATAGTGAGCGCCGGTGAACCCGATTCCAGCGCATGGGTTGCGGTCCATAAACCGGTGCCTTTTTGACCGGCCTGATCCCGGATCATTTCAACCAGCGGCTTACCGCTGGCCGGATCGGTTTGTTGCAGTATATCAGCCGTTATTTCCATCAGGTAACTGTTCAGCGCGCCTTCGTTCCATTGGGCGAACACTTGGCCAATCTCAGCACAGTTCATGCCGCCGATGTCTTTCAATAGTTGGTAGGCCTCACAGATCAGCTGCATGTCGGCGTACTCGATGCCATTATGGACCATCTTGACGAAATGGCCCGACCCCGAGGGTCCAATATAGGCGGCACAGGGCTCGCCGCTTGCCAGCGCCGGCAAGGCTTGCCCTTGCGGGTCTATTTTGGCCGAAATCGCACGCCACATCGGCATCACTTGTTGCCAAACATCGGCATCGCCACTGGCCATCAATGATGCGCCAAAGCGAGCACCCTGCTCGCCACCGGACACCGCCGTGGTGAAAAAACGGCACTGACCGCGGTAGAGCTCGGCACGCCGGATGCTGTCCGTCCACAGGCTGTTGCCGGTATCAATAACGATATCGTCACTTTCCAGCCCGTGCTCGAGTAATTGTTCAATGACCAGGTCGACTACCTTACCCGCCGGTACGGACAGGGCGACGATGCGGGGTTTTTTAAGGCTTTGGATTAGTGTTGTTAGGTCGTCGCAAGCCAGGTAACGTTGGGCGAAGTCGCTGTCCTCGGCAATCGCCTGTTTCGCTCCCTCGGTCGTGCCAGGGTTGGCGTCATAACCGCTGACAAAAAACTTATTTTCAAGCAGGTTAAGCGTCAGGCTCTTGCCCATAACACCTAGGCCAATGAGGGCAATATCGGAAACAGCGGAATGGCTCATCTTAAAGCTCCTTGCTCAATTTTAGTTGCGCTAGACACTGCAGTACCACCTCGTCTAGGGTTGTTTCGATGTTAACGGTCATCGCTTCTTCGAGATCGGGTTCTTCAAGCGTATCAAATTGATTTTGCAGCAGGTCCCGGTCATTAAAGTAATGCTCGGTTCGACTTTGCATCCGTTGCCAGATCAACGCCATACTACCTTTTAGATAGAGAAAAACCAGTTCCGGATTGTGGGTGCGCAGTTGATCCCGGTGTTGACGTTTCAGTGCTGAGCAGGCCAGCGCAATATTGTCATATTGTCGTAGCTTTTGATTAAGCGTGCTCAGCCAATCGGCACGGTCAGCATCGGTTAGTGCGACACCCGTACGCATTTTTTCAACATTGGCGGCATTGTGAAAATCGTCTGCATCCAAAAACGCAAGCGAGAGCTGTGCGGCTATTTTTTCAGCGGCGGAGGTTTTTCCGCAGCCAGAAACACCCATTACTACAATTTTCATAATCTTTTTATGACTTCGAGAAAGGCTTAAATTTTACGTCATTTCCGGCTGTCTAACCATCTAATGTCGGGTTGATTTTAAGATGGTGGCATTATGGGCCAGGTTATTGGATGCCCGGTTGTCGAGCTGCTCAATTAGGCCTATTAAGCTGTGGCGTCTGTCTGCTGCTAAAGCCAATAAAGGGTTAATTGACCCACGTTGGGAAACCTCCGGCCATAAAAAAACGCGGCCAGGCCGCGTTTTATTTTGTTAGCTTAACAGTGGCTTATTTTAAGAAGCCTTTCTGTACAAACTGACCGTTCTCGACAATCATTTCAACGATTAGACCTGGTACGTCACCATTGGCATCGAATTCATGGTTACCCGAGGCGCCTTCAAAGTTAATGTCTTTGCCCGCTGCGATCAGGTTCTTCGCCTTGGTCCACTCTCCCGGCAGAACAATTTCACCCGGTGCGGAGGCCACTTTACGCAGGGCGGCGCTTAAGCCAGCCTTGTCGGTAGAGCCATTTTCTTCAATCGCTAAGGCCAGCAAAAAGGCAGCATCATAGGCTTGAGCTGAGAACACAGCATTCGGATCCAAGGCCAGTGCGGTCATTTCGCGGGCAAATACGTCTTTGCCGGGTACATCGGGTGTGCCCGGCTTGGTAGCAATCATACCATCGAGCACATCTGCGCCTACTGCGTCGATCAGAGACTGTCCAACCATGCCATCGCCACCGATATATTGGGTGAAGTCGCCGCTTTCATAAGCCTGACGCAAGATCGTCTGGCCCGATCCATCGGCATAGGCCAAAACGACTAGGTTTTGAGTACCAGTAGAAGCTAAAGAGCCAAGCTCAGCACGATAATCGGCCTTGCCATCTTCATGGGCTTCGTTGGCGCTGACAGTACCTTGAAAAGCCGCTTCCAAGGCGTCCGCAAAACCTTTGCCATAGTCATTGTTGACATAGGTGATAGCGATCTCATCGATACCTTTAGAGGCCAACAGGTTAGCCAACATAACGCCCTGGTAAGCGTCTGACGGTGCAGTCCGGAAGACCAGATCGTTATCATCCAGATCGGTCAGCGCCGGTGAGGTTGAGGCCGGAGAAATCATCGGCACCCCGGCTGGAACCGCTACATTGTTCGCTGCGGCAATGGTAGAGCCTGAACAGAGAGCCCCTACTAGCGCGATAACACCTTCGCTGTTGATCAGGCGATCTGCACCGTTAGAGGCGGCAGAGGCGTCAACACAGGTGGTATCGGCACTGGGCATTTCAATAAACTGGCCGTCCAATACTCCGCCCTGGGTATTTACATGGGCAATGGCTACCTTGGCACCTTCGAAGATAGGGGGGGTTAAACTTTCAATTGGACCGGTGAAACCACCGAGAAAACCAATCTTAACTTCAGCCTGGGCGACGTTAAGTAGTGAAACGGCCGCAATTGCAACACCTAATAATTTTTTATTTATCATCGTAGATCTCTCTATTATTTTTATGCGTTGTGGACTATCCCATGGTGCGGAACCTAGAAAAAAAATACAAGGGAATTAACCGCCTCTTTTGTAATCAGGATGAAATGCCCTCGCGCCACCCCCTTGACGGCCAAGCGAAGGCCTCAGGGCACGGGTGTGTCGGCCCACAAGACCGCATCGATGCGTTCTCCGTGCAGATTCATGCGCCAATCCAAATGCGGCCCAGTAGCACGTCCGGACGAGCCTATTTCGGCCAACAACTGACCTTGAGCCACCGCTTGCCCGACCTCAACCAACAATTTAGACAAGTGCAAGAAGCTGCTGCTCAGCCCGCCGCCGTGATCCAGCACCAGAGTCCCGCCACTGAAATAGAGATTCGCTTCGGCCAACACCACTATGCCACCCGCCGGTGCCAGCACCGGCGAGCCGGTCGGGCTGGCAATATCGACGCCCCAGTGGGGCGAGCCGGGGATCTCATTGTAGTAGCGCTGGCTGCCATAGACCCCAGATATTCGACCCTGAGCTGGCCAAATGAACTGCTCTTGGCGCCAAAAATTCAGACTATTGCCGGCGGCGCGGGCGCTGTTGACGGCCTTAGCTTCGCGCACAATGCGATCGGTGACCGATTGGGGTGGCGTGACCAACTCGCTTGGCAGACCGCTGACGCGTTGGATGTTAAAACTCCGGCTGTCGATCCAAACCTCAAGGCTGGTTGCCTGGCCGGCGCGATCGATTGCTGCCAACTCATGCAGTCCAGCGACGTCACGACCGATGCCGATGGCCAAATAGCCATCGGGATCGACCTGATAGAGGCGATCCTTAAACTCCACCTGGCTACCGGGTTCGGTCTGAACGATCAAATATCCACCGCTCACCGCGGCCTTTTGTGTGACCACCATCAATTTAGCGGCAGATTGGTTCATAAAACAGATGAAAAGTAATGGGAAAATCCGCACAATTCGTTTTAATGGTATCGACATCATTAAGATCTTATCTACTATGGGGTGGCTGTGGCTAATGAGTGTACCCGCTTTCGATGTCGGTCTGGGTTTTATTAGGATTGGCTGGCTTTAATTGCAGCAATACGCCTAACCGCAATTAATTAAACGCCAACGCAATCAGGCTGGACAATGTCTCAAAATATTCTCGTAATCAACTCAGGTAGTTCTTCGGTAAAATTTTCACTCTTTGACATGAAGCAGCAGACAGAAACGGCCAGTGGCCTAGCTGAACGGCTGGGGTCCGATGACGCCGCGCTGACGGTAAAATGGTCCGATGGCCAAACCTGTCATGCCTTGCCCGATAGCGCCAACCTTGAGAATGCCCAGCCCGAAAGCGCCTATAGTAGCGTGTTGAAGCGGATCATCGCAGTGCTGACCGAACAACAGCTACTCGAGCGCTTACCGCTGGTAATCGGTCACCGTGTCGTGCACGGCGGTGAGCTCTTTACTGACCCCGTCATCATCACCGACGCGGTCATTGACGGTATTCGTCAGTGCATTCCACTGGCCCCGCTGCACAATCCAGCCAACCTGGCCGGCATTGAAGCTCTGGCGACGCTCTATCCAGACATTCTACAGGTCGCTGTGTTCGACACGGCCTTTCACCAGAGCCTGCCGGCCAAAGCCTTTTTGTATGCGCTGCCGTACGCGCTCTATGAAGAGCACAGGGTGCGCCGTTATGGCTTTCACGGTGTCAGCCATCAGTATGTTGCCGCTGAAGCCGCTGCGCGACTGGGCATCAGCGCGCAACATGGCATTATCAGTGCCCATCTGGGCAATGGTTGTAGCGCTTGTGCCGTGGCCAACGGCCAATCGATGGATACCACCATGGGTATGACGCCCTTGGAAGGATTGGTCATGGGGACGCGCAGCGGCGATGTGGACCCGGGTTTGCATCAGTTTTTGCATCAACAGAAGGGTTGGGATGTCGAAACCGTCACCAACATGCTCAATAAGGAGAGCGGGATACTCGGCCTGTCTGGCCTGTCCAATGACATGCGCACCCTGGAGGCCGCCGCGAACGACGGTGTCGAACGGGCGCAATTGGCACTTGAAGTCTTCTGTTTCCGTTTAGCACGCCATATTGGTGGCTTGGCGACATCCTTGAGCCAATTGGACGCGCTGGTGTTTACCGGTGGCATCGGCGAAAACTCGCGTTTTATTCGCCAAAAGGTCATTGATAATCTGGCTATTTTTGGCTTTGCCCTGGATCCTGATCGCAATGCCCAGAATGGCGATGCGCAGGGTGTGATCTCGGCTGGACCGGGCCCAAAGGTCCTAGTTGTAAAAACTAAAGAAGAATTCATGATTGCCCAAGCCGCTCTGGCCCTTATTCAACACCCTAGGTTATAAGGTAACGCACAGTGAAATATACCTATTTTGTCTCCGCAACCAGCGCCGGCACGGGCCTCACATCGGTCTGCCTGGGTCTGGTTCGGGCCTTGGAACAGCTCGGTGTCCGCGTCGCCTTCTGCAAACCCATTGCTCAGCAGTTTGGCCTCGAAAAGGGCCCGGAACGCTCAACCCACCTGGTCAATGTAACTCTTGGGCTGCATCCTGCCAAACCGATAAAACTCTCCTATGCCCAGCAGCAACTAGCCCTGGGCCAGGCCGACCGACTGATGGAAGACGTTATCCAAATGTCCCAGACCTCGGGCGAAGAGGCCGACATTCTCATCGTTGAAGGCCTGGTGCCGGTCGCCGATGAAAACTATATCGCGGAACTGAATCGCAACATGGCAAAGGCCTTAGACGCCGACGTTATTCTGGTCTCGGCAAAAAACACCGACAGTACGGCACAGCTAAATGAACGCATCAAGATGACTGCCAGCCTCTTCGGCGGCATCCACCATAAACGGGTGATCGGCTGTATTCTGAACAAGGTTGGTGCCCCGGCCCCGTCCAGCCAACAGGTGATGGCCGAGGAAGACCCTGAAGAACTGGGCACGGCCAAGCACCACAGCGCCGAAGAATTCGCCGCCATTCTGCCAATCTTCAAGAAGGATGACTTCAAATGTATTGGCGCCGTGCAATGGAACCCCCTACTGGTTGCGCCCCGGACCGTAGATGTCGCTGAACACCTGGGTGCCCGGATCATTAACGAAGGCCAGATGAGTGAGCGGCGGGTGCAATCGATCACCGTCTGTGCCCGCACCATGCCCAATATGCTGCATACGCTGAAAGCCGGTACTCTGGTGGTAACACCGGGCGATCGCGACGACATTCTGCTCGCAGCCTGCATGGCAGCGCTCAATGGTGTGCCCTTGGCAGGCGTTATTCTGACCGGGGGTATGCAACCCATTCCACAGGTCATGGACCTCTGTCATTCGGCCTTTTTAACCGGCTTGCCGGTGCTGACCTCGGAACTCAATACCTTCCGCTCGGCCCAGCTGTTGAATTCGATGAATACCGAAGTCCCAGCCAACGACAGCCAACGCATGGAAAGTGTGATGAATGCCGTGGCCGGTTCGATCAATGCCAAATGGCTGGCCGAACGCGCCCAGGTTATTGAGGAGCGCCGACTGTCACCCCCGGCCTTCCGCCACCTGTTGGTCAAACGGGCACGCAAAGCGGCCAAACGAATTATCTTACCGGAAGGCAGCGAACCGCGTACCATTCGAGCGGCCGCCATTTGCCACGAAAAGGGCATTGCTCACTGTGTCCTGTTGGGCAACCCCGATGAAATCCGACGCATCGCGCAAACTCTCGATATCATCTTGCCCGACTCCATCGAGATCATCGACCCGGCCATCGCCGTGCCCAAGTACATTGACGCTATGGTCGAGCTGCGCAAACACAAGGGTCTTACCGCGCCGATGGCCGAAGCCCAACTGGAGGACTCCATCGTCCTGGGCACCATGATGTTAGCACTCAATCATGTCGACGGCCTGGTCGCTGGTGCCATCCACACCACGGCCAATACCGTTCGGCCCGCCCTACAGCTGATTAAAACTCGGCCCAATACCAAACTGGTATCATCGGTGTTCTTTATGCTCCTGCCCGATCAGGCGGTGGTGTATGGCGATTGTGCGATCAATCCGGACCCCAATGCCGAAGAACTGGCCGATATCGCCATTCAATCGGGGGACTCGGCCAAGGCCTTTGGTATTGAACCGCGCATTGCGATGATCAGCTATTCTACCGGCCAATCGGGTACCGGTAGCGATGTTGAAAAGGTCCGCGAAGCCACGCGCATTGCCCGGGAATTACGACCCGACCTGTTGATTGACGGTCCGCTGCAATATGACGCGGCCAGCACACCCTCGGTTGCGGCCAGCAAAGCACCCACCAGCCCAGTCGCTGGACGGGCCACGGTCTTTGTCTTCCCGGACCTGAACACCGGCAACACCACCTATAAGGCGGTGCAGCGCAGTGCCAATGTCATCAGTATCGGGCCGATGTTGCAGGGTTTGCGCAAGCCAGTTAATGACCTGTCGCGCGGCGCCTTGGTCGAAGATATAGTCTACACCATCGCCCTTACGGCCATTCAAGCGGACCAAATGAGTGATAGTTGACTGGACGTTAACCGGGCCGATCGATGCGCGTGCTGACCGCATAGTGTGGGCAAAATTAACGGCTTGGCCCAAGCAACCCAATCCAGAGAGCGGCGATCAGCCTGATTGCGACCTTGAGGGTTGGGCTCTAAGCCACTGTCAAATCGAGCCGCAGCCCGAGTTCGTCATTAATAATCAGCAAATGAGAACAATCTACTGTTGCGGGTAAATTCACCGTCTCGGCTCAGCACTGAGCCCGATGCCAGATAGTCGACCGGCAAACAATGATTCATATCTGCCTCCGCTGCAGCCGCCTGCCAGGCAGGGCCGGCAATCAGATCACAGGTATCGAAACGAAAACCAAAGCTGCGCCGCACTCGGGCTTGCAAGGTAAGGAGTATCCCTAACAAGTTGTCGGCATCCTCACCCGTTGCAACCGGCAAGGTTTCACACACCAATCCGATGGCGTGAGCCTTCAATAGCATGACCGACGTGGTTGTTGCCGACACCAGGCCGACAATGGTGTGCTTTTGATGCTGTAACCCATTGATCTGTTCGATGACGCCGTAGTTGGCCGGGATAACACTGGGTCGGATTAAAAACTGCCGGCGCAGATGAAAGCTAAACCGGTCCTGCAAATCCGCCAGATCCAGCGCCGATGGCAAGCGCTGGGTGGCTTGGTACCAGATGGCTCTAAAATCGTGCAATTCTTGCACGCTCTCTGGCTCTATCCGACATTTTGCGACATCCTTTATAGCGCTGGCCATCGCCAAACCGTCCATGGCATTGGTTTGACACAGGGCTGTATCAAGATCAAATACAACTAATTTCATTTGATTTGTACTCTATGGGTGCTGTCATGTACGACATGCAATAAACGACAACTGTGCGTTAACTTCACAATATTTAGCATGGTTAGAATCTAACTGTTATGACTAAAATTCATAAGATAGATTTGCCCGACTATGTCCAAAATCGTTTTCTTGCCACCAATGGTCCATCCTCTGCCCAAACCTAACAGCAACCCAGTCAGCCCCCACCATCAATCCCACCCGGTCACTTTCCAACCCCGTCAGCGTTCGGAAAGTACTAAAAATAAACCCTAGAGCTAATTCAGGCATCAAATTGACTAGACAGCCTCGAGTGACTGGCCCTTCAGCTATTCAACCCCCACCTTGCCAGGCTGAATCCACTATCACTCGAAAAAAACCAACCCGGGTCGCGGAAACAGTTCCTCGCTTAAAACCACCAAAGCCTGCCATGTCGTCCAGCCTCGGTGGCTGTTTTGAAGCGCGCGGCAAAAGATGGACAGCCGTATATTAAATTCGCCGTATATCAACTCGTTTTTTAAGTCCATATAATAGACTCAGGCAAAGGAAGGAAGGAAAAGTCCGCCGTTTTTTTGGAATTAATGGCACAAAGGGTTTGGCATGAACGTAATAGACTTACTAAAGGAAAAGAGTGATCGACTGGCCAGGAACCGTGACGAGCTAATGGAACTGGTCAACCCACAGGTACGTGGGTACTTTAACGACGCAATAAACAACGCCCGCAACAACCAATGGCTGGGCTGGGTATTGGATCAGACCAAATTCGGTGCCGGTGCTGAGGCCCCACATGGCGCTCAGGCTTGGCCGGCAGAAATGGGTTCCGATGCCCAACAGATGTTGCTGCAGCTCTCGGCCCAGATGAATCAGGTCACGCTGGTCGGTGAGTGGCTCACCGTCGATCAGGAGCGGATCAACCGGTTCGCCGATGTGACCGATGATCACCAATGGATCCATACCGATGTCGAGCGTGCCAAGGAACACTCGCCCTTTGGTGGTACCATCGCCCATGGCTTTCTGACCTTAGCCCTGTTGCCCAAGCTGATCGGTGCGGTAAATCCCGACACCCCGCCCTACCCCGGTGCTAAAATGGTCGTCAACCTGGGGCTCAATCAGGTGCGCTATCCCTATCCGGTTAAAACCGGTTCTCGCTTGCGGGCGTCTAAGAAGGTTATCCATGTTGCTCTAGTTCGGCGTGGCCTAGAGGTCACCGAAGAAATAACAGTTGAAATACAGGGTTGTCGGCGCCCAGCCTGTGTCGCGCAAACGCTGATGCTGCTAGTGTTCTAAATAGCCTAGGCTGACCCGTTCGTTACCACCATAGTCAGACACAGTCTCGATTCGAGCAAAGCCGCCGGCGGCTAAAATGGCCCTGACTGCGGTGGCCTGTTGCCAGCCGTGTTCAAAAAACAGCCCACCGCCAAGGGCGAGACATAAGCCCGCCTGCTCGACGATTTTTTCAATATCCGCCAAACCACCGCGCTCGGCAATCAGCGCAGCAACCGGCTCAAAGCGCAGATCACCAAGCTGTAAATGGGGATCGTTAGCGTCTATATAGGGCGGATTGCTGACCAATAGATCCACCGATCCGGGCGCCACGCCGGCGCACCAATCACCCACCCGGAAGTCTACCGCTAAGCCTAGGGTCAGGGCGTTTTCCTGTGCCAAGCGCACGGCATTCGGTTGCCGGTCGATACCTGAAATCAGCCAGGCCGCCCGCTCTGATTTAAGAGCCAGGGCAATAGCCCCGGTCCCCGTGCCCAGATCGAGGCACACTCGAGGCGCTGGGCCAAAGTGCGCCAGAACCGTTTCCACCAGGATCTCGGTATCGGGTCGGGGAATCAGGGTGCTGGTATTGGTCTTTAATGGCAGCGACCAAAACTCACGTTCACCCACTATATAGGCAATGGGTTCACCCGTAAGGCGACGCACCAGCCAGCCATGATATAGATGCTCTTGTGGTTCGGTAAGCATCCGTTCCGGCCACGCCAATAGATAGGTCCGGGGTTTTTGCAGAGCAGTACAGAGCAGAACCTGAACATCAACCACGTCCAGACCCAGGTTTCGGCCTCGGATCCGGGCATCGGCAATGGTCTCGGTCACTGCTGGCCCATCTCGGCAAAGAGCTGCGCCTGATGTTCGTTCAGCAGCGGTTGGACTATGTGTTCGAGTTGCCCGCCCATCACTTCATCGAGCTTATAAAGAGTCAGGTTAATGCGATGGTCGCTGACCCGACCCTGGGGGAAGTTGTAGGTCCGAATCCGTTCGGAGCGATCGCCACTGCCCACCAGCGATTTGCGCTGATCGGCCTGCTCTTTGGCGGCGGCGCTTTCCTGCATGTTTTTCAATTTTGAGGAGAGCAAGGACATGGCTCGGGCCTTGTTCTTATGTTGCGAGCGTTCATCCTGACATTCCACCACCATTCCGGTCGGCAAGTGGGTCAGGCGGATCGCCGAGTCGGTCTTGTTAACGTGCTGACCGCCCGCGCCGGAGGCTCGAAAGGTATCGATACGCAGATCATTCTTATCAATCTCTACCTTTTCCAATTCATCGGCCTCGGGCAATACCGCCACGGTGCAGGCCGAGGTATGGATTCGACCCTGACTTTCCGTTTCTGGAACGCGCTGGACCCGGTGCACACCGGATTCGAATTTCAACTGGGAATAGACATTGGCACCACTGACGCGGGAAATAATTTCCTTAAAGCCACCGTGCTCACCCTCGCTGGCGGATAATATCTCGACCCGCCAGCCCATCTTTTCGGCATAGCGCGTGTACATGCGAAACAGATCTCCGGAAAAGATCGCGGCTTCATCGCCGCCAGTGCCGGCGCGAACTTCAAGAAACACGTTCTTACCGTCATTCGGGTCCTTGGGCAGCAACAACAGCTGCAGCGCCTTATCCAAAACCAGGACATGGGCCTGCGTCAGCTTGAGCTCTTCTTTGCCCATTTCGCGCATCTCCGGATCGGCATCGTCGGTCAGGGCCAGGGCCTCTGCGACATCGCCTTCGGCGGTTTGATAGCCAGCAAAGGTTCGCACCACATCTTCCAGGTCGGAGTATTCCTGTGAATAGCGCCTGAAGTCATCCTGCTTGGCGATGACCCCTGCTTGAGAGAGCAAGATGCCCAATTCCTCATAACGCTCTGACAATTCGGTCAATTTGTAACGGATCGATTCTTTCATGTTGTCCTTAGCCGTCTATGTCAAATAATCGCAACGCCCAATCACTGGCGGCCGAGTCGCCCTGCTCATGCGCAGAGCGTAACGCCACGGTTGGGTTGTGCATTAATTTATTGGTTATATTGTGGGCCAGTTGTTTCGTCACGACCGCTGGATCGCCCCCGGCGGCTAAGGCGCGCAGCGCCTTAGCCAATTCAGTTTGACGGATGGAGTCGGCCTGGTCGCGAATGAGCTTGATCGCATCCGAAGCCGAGCGCGCATTGAGGTTGGTGATGAAACTGGCCGTCTGTTGATTGATAATCAGCCGGGCTTCAACGGCGGCCTTGGCACGCAAGCGCTTACTGTCCTCAATAACTGAGCGTAAATCGTCGACCGTATAGAGAAACACATCGGCCAATTCCGCTACCTCGCTTTCGATGTCACGCGGCACGGCGATATCCACCATAAAGATGGGTTTGTGTTTACGCAGCTTCAAGGCGCGCTCGACCATGCCCTTGCCGATCAAGGGTAGCTGGCTAGCAGTTGAGGATATGACAATATCAGCCCGCGGCAATTCATCGGGGATGTCCGACAGCATGCAGGCCCGAGCATTAAACTCATTAGCCAGCACTTCGGCCCGTGCTAGGGTGCGATTGGCAACGGTAATTTGGGTGACACCCTTGTCACGCAGATGACGAGCGACCAGATCGATGGTTTCACCCGCACCGACCAGCAAAGCACGACAATTGGCAAAATCGGAAAATATACGCGCCGCCAGACTGACCGCAGCGAAGGCGACGCTGACCGCATTTTCACCGATGGCGGTCTCGGTACGCACCTGCTTGGCAACTTTAAAACTGTGCTGAAACATGAAATTGAGATGGGCACCAACGCTGTGAAATTCCTGTGCTACGGCATAGGCCGACTTCAGTTGCCCCAAGATCTGCGGCTCACCCAGGACCATACTGTCCAAACCCGAGGCCACCTCACTGATATGGGTCACGGCCCGCTCCTCGCTGTGCACGTACAAGCAGGCGCGTAAATCGTCCACGTCGACCTGATGCTTGGACGCCAGCCAGAGGATGACTTCTTCGGTCGAGCGATCGGCATCGTCGCTATAACAGTAGATTTCACTGCGATTACAGGTTGATAAAATCACCGATTCTTGCACACCGGATAGGGCCATTACACCCTGAAGCGATTCGGACATCGTCTCTGGCATAAAGCTTATTTTCTCTCTAACTGCTACGGAGGCGGTATTATGATTTATACCGATGGCCAATAACGACATCTCTAGGGCGAAACCTTATTTGTGTAAAAAGGCAGTATTCTAGTCGTTTTACCGAAAATAGGCGATATAAGCTATGCTAATATCCGCGTAAGTATTGGAAACACCTTACCGCTGTCGCGCCACAGACCATGTTTTATCGGGAATACTATGTCATTCGCAGTCAAACTGAACACATTCTTTACGCTTTCTGCGGGCCTATTGCTGTCCGCTTGCGCCAACCTAGCAGGCCCCAGTGCCGCGCCAGTCGCCGATGTCAGCGATGCGCCACCGGCAATTCCGTATCAGGAATTGTCCGGTCAAAGCCTGTTTCAATTGTTGCTCGCCGAAATCGCGACCAATCGCCATGAATACGGTGCCGCCGCAGCCCTTTACAGCGAGGTGGGCGCTAGCTACAACGACGTTGCAGCCATTAATCGAGCCGTTGCGCTCAATCAGAGCATTGGCAACTACAGTGGCATGTTGCCATTGGCTGAAAAATGGTTGCTGTTGCGCCCCAATGATAGCACTGCATTGATGGCCCATAGCCTGGCGGCAATCGCTACCGGACAAATGGCTGCGGGTTTGCTCAGCTTGGATCGGTGGTTGTCAGCCGACCCGAGCGCAGATGTCAGCCTCATCTTGCCTGCTTACGATCTGCTGGCTAGCGAGCAGCGCACCCAGCTGGTCGAGGGTTTGACCCTGTTACTGGAAAAATATCCGGATGCCGCCAGCCTACCGTACACCCAAGCACGCTTTGCGCTAGTAGAAGACCAGGCTGAGGCAGCATTACTCTGGGTCGAGCGCGCGCTGGCAATCGAAAATAACCTCCAGGTTCAACTGCTCCGCTTCCAGCTCTTGCTCAATCTGGAACGCAATGTTGAGGCCAAAAAGGCCATTGAGGCCCTTGCCAAGCAGGAACCGACCAGCCCGCAGGTTGCCCTGCAGTACAGTCGCTATCTGTTCAGTTATGAACCGGACAACCTCGCCGCCTTAAAAGACCTGTACAGCCGCTTCGCCACCGAACCGACCATCGGCCGGACCTATGCCCGAGCCGCATTTGAATATCAAGACTATGATTCGGCCACGGCGGTCTACAGCCACCTATTGAACACCGGCTACAGCAATGAAGCCCATTATTATCTTGGTAGAATCGAGCTGCTCAATGAGTTACCCGATTTGGCCGTTGATCATTTTGAAGCCGTGATTGGAACCCCATACTTGAGCTCAGCCCTGGCCGAATGGATTGCCCTCGCTCGAGCACAAGACAGTCAACGCATCTTGGCGGCGATTACCGCCGGGAAGCTGGCTATGCCCGACCTGGTACCGGTCTTGTGGCGTTTACAGGCCAATTATTTTCAACTGATTGATCAGGATTTACTGGCCTGGTCCAGTCTCGAAGACGCCCTGCAACAGTACCCGGACAACCTCGCCCTGCTCTACGATCAGGCGCTACTGGCCGCCCAACTGGAGCGCATGGCGGTCATGGAAGCGAATCTGATCGCGGTCTTAAAGCTCGAACCGAACCACATCAATGCGCTCAATGCACTCGGCTATTCTTGGGCCGATATGAATAAAAACCTCGACACCGCCGCCCGCTATATTGACCAGGCCCTAGCCAGTGCCCCGGAAAATCCCGCCTTTCAAGATTCTAAGGGCTGGCTTTTGTATCGCACCGGAGATCTGGATCAGGCACTGCTTTGGCTACAAAAGGCCTACAGCAGCATGAAAAATGACGAGGTTGCAGCGCACCTGGCCCAGGTGCTATGGGACCTCAAGCGCACGACTGAAGCGCGCGATCTGCTCGCCGACGTGATCCGCGACTTCCCCGACAGTAACTATATTGACGTGCTAACCGACCTATTTAATGAATAGTCGGAGAACATTACTATCTATTGTCCTTGTGGCCACCCTGGCACTGCTCTCAGGCTGCAGCCTGTTGCCCCAGAAAGCGCCTCAAATCGCGGGGGATTGGGCGTTTACCGGCAAGATGGCGATCCAGAATCCGACCCAGGCCACCAGTTTCAATCTGGACTGGGTGCAGCAAAACGAACGCTTTCAAATTGTCCTCAGCGGGCCCTTCGGCCAGGGTAAAATAAGCATCACCGGTCAACCGGGCCAGGTCACGCTAAGCAAGGATGGCCAGGAGCAGACCGCCAACAACCTGAATGACCTGCTTTACCGCGCCACCTCGATGGACCTGCCGTTAGATTACCTGCAGTTTTGGGTACGCGCCGAAACCCGCCCCGGCAAAACCTCTAAGCTAGAACGCAACGAGCAGGGTCAAGTCAGCCGGATCATCCAAGCCGGCTGGACGGTCGAGATCAGCGACTATTTCGCAGCGCCACTCAACCTGCCCCGAAAATTAATCTTCAGCAATGGCAAGGATCGCGGTAAACTGATCATTCGAGACTGGTTACCCACCTCACCACTGCCCTAATTGAGGCCAAATTGCCTGTTAATAGCCTCACCCTGTGCTCGCCAGCCAAACTGAATCTGTTTCTGCACATTATCGGCCGTCGACCCGACGGCTATCATCAATTACAAACCCTGTTCCAGCTACTGGACTATGGTGATCAACTGACCTTCACGCTCAACCAGCGCGAGGGAGTCGTACTCACGTGCAGCCAGCCGGCTTTGGCTAACGCCGATAATTTGGTGATCCGTGCCGCCGATGCGCTGGCGGCCTTTAGCGGGCAGACCTTTAATGTCCATATCCACCTCGACAAACGGCTGCCGCTCGGTGGTGGTATTGGCGGCGGCAGTTCCGATGCCGCGACCACCCTGCTGGCGTTGAATCATCTCTATCAATTGCAGGTCTGCGAGGCGGATCTGCTGACCTTGGCGGGCGGCCTGGGTGCTGATGTGCCAGTCTTTGTGAAGGGACAGACAGCTTGGGCCGAGGGTATTGGCGACCGCCTAACGCCGATGCCCCTGCCCGAACGCTGGTATCTGGTGGTCTTTGCACAGCAACACGTGGCCACCCCCCTGCTCTTTGCGCACCCCCAATTGACACGCGATACCCCAGCCAGCACAATAAGCGCCGAGCTCGCCGAGACCGGTCACAATGATTTTGAAGCCTTGGTGCGCAGTCTGTACCCTTTGATAGACAGGGCCTTTCAGGCTTGTCAGCCGTTTGGCCATGCCCGGTTGACCGGCACCGGCGCCTGCCTATTTTTAACCCTGCCCAGTGAGAGTGCCGCGAGTGACCTGTTGAATCGATTTAGGCTTGACCACCCAGAGCTGAGTGTTTTTCTCGCCAAGGGTGTCAATACCTCACCGGCGCTCACCCGGCTCAGGCAAGAATTGAACTAACCCAGCTTCCAGATTGGGTGGCAATGACACCCAGTTTTGTTTTATCTATAACAGCCAAACAAGGGTAATAGCAGTGTCGAAAATGATGGTCTTTACGGGAAACGCCAACCCCATACTTGCAAAGAAGGTTGTTGAGCGGTTGGCTATTCCACTCGGGGAAGCCTCAATCAGTAAATTCAGCGATGGCGAAGTGGCTATCGATCTCATTGAGAACGTGCGCGGTGCTGATGTCTTCATCATTCAGCCGACCTGTCAGCCAACCAATGACAACCTGATGGAAATTATTTTTATGGCCGACGCCCTGCGCCGTGCCTCAGCCGGCCGCATTACCGCGGTCATCCCCTACTTTGGCTATGCCCGTCAAGATCGCCGACCGCGCTCATCGCGTACCCCAATTTCAGCCAAGGCCGTGGCCGATATGCTCACCGTCGTGGGTATAGACCGTATCCTCACCGTCGACCTGCATGCCGAACAGATCCAGGGTTTCTTCAGCATCCCGGTCGATAACATCTATGGCTCGCCTATCCTGCTCGATGACATTCAAAAGCAGGGTTATGAAAACATGGTCATCGTCTCGCCCGATGTCGGCGGGGTGGTGCGCGCCCGTGCCATCGCCAAACAGCTGGGTGCCGATCTGGCAATTATCGATAAGCGGCGCCCGCGCCCGAATCAGGCCGAAATCATGAATATCATTGGCGATGTCGGCGATCGCACCTGCATTCTGGTCGACGATATGGTAGATACCGCCGGCACGCTGTGCTCGGCGGCCGAAGCCCTGATCAAGTTTGGCGCGCACAAAGTTGTCGCCTATGCGACCCACCCAGTCTTGAGTGGCCCAGCCGTTGAACGGATCACCAACTCCCAATTGGAGCTGGTGGTGACCGACACCATTCCGCTCTCGTCCGCGGCACAAAACTGTGCTAAGATCCGCCAGCTTTCGATGTCAGGGGTCCTCGCAGAGGCCATTCGACGCGTCAGTAACGAAGAGTCCATCAGCGCAATGTTTCGTTAATTCGACGATATTCGCAACAGTTAGAGCCACATTCGGCTCAGCTTTTTAGGAACTCACTTTATAAATACAGGCAGCATTGGTCGCGAATGCTGCTTGTTTAATTTTTGGAGCATTAGAAAATGTCTGGAATTTTTGAGATCAATGCAGTGATTCGTGGAGAGACAGGGAAAGGTGCGAGCCGCCGCCTGCGCCACGAAGGTAAAATACCTGCAGTTATTTACGGCGGCGCTAAAAATCGCAAGCCACAGAGCCTTACCATCGAAGTTCGTGACATGATTAAGGCCTTAGAGAATGAAGCTTTTTATTCTCATGTCTTGACCGTTGTGATCGGTGCGAAGACCGAGCAAGCCATCTTGATGGATCTTCAACGCCATCCGGCCACTGGATTCCCAACGCACGCCGACTTTGAACGAGTTACCAAAAGCAGCATCGTTCATAAACGCGTACCGTTGCACTTCCTGAATGAAGAAGGTGTCATTAAAGCGGGTGGCAAGGTGCTGCATGCTACTTCAGAAGTTGAAGTAACCTGCAAGGTTGGCGATTTGCCCGAGTTCATCTCGGTTGATGTTGCCGGACTAACAGTCGGTGCAACTGTTCATTTGTCTGAGCTGAAATTGCCTAAGGGTGTCACCCTGAAAGAATTGAGCAAGGGCGCGGATCACGATGCTCCCGTTGTTTCTATTGCCAAGGCTACAGGCGGCGATGTAGAAGACGCAGCAGAGTAATGCTGAGTTAAATCGCTAATTAAGAGGGCCTTAACGGCCCTTTTTTCATTTAAGACTATATAGACCCTATCATGAAAGATGTCATTCGTTTTATTGTTGGCCTGGGGAACCCAGGACCCCAATACGATCAAACCCGCCACAATGCCGGTTTTGAATTCGTCAATCAGTTGGTGCGTCAACACGCCGGCAGCTGGAAAAATGACAGTAAATATCAAGCAGAAACCTGCCAACTCACCATAGCCGGTGAAAAGATTGCCTTAATGAAACCGATGAGCTTTATGAATCGAAGTGGTCAGTCGGTTGCATCATTCGCACAGTTTTACAAAATCCCGGTCGAGCACATTCTGATCGCCCACGATGAACTCGATATAGCACCGGGCAACGCACGCTTTAAGAAGGGTGGCGGCCACGGCGGCCACAACGGGCTACGCGACATTATCGCCTGCCTGGGAAATAATAGAGAATTCTACCGCTTACGCTTGGGTATCGGTCATCCGGGCTCGGCGCGCGATGTCGCCAACTACGTATTGCAGTTGGCCCGACCGGAAGAACGTATTAGCCTAGAACGCGCCATAGATTGCGCGCTCGAACAACTGCCCTTGGCCCTATCCGGCGATTGGGCCAAGGCGATGAATCAGCTACACAGCTTTAAAGCCGAATAATCTCTGGAGATCACGAAATGGGTATTAAATGTGGAATTGTCGGTTTACCCAATGTCGGTAAATCTACACTGTTCAACGCGTTAACACAGGCTGGCATCGATGCCGAAAACTTTCCGTTCTGCACCATCGAACCCAATACCGGTATCGTTCCGGTACCCGATCTGCGCCAGGACAGGATTGCCGACATCATCGTGCCGCAACGTATAATTCCAACTACGATGGAATTTGTCGATATTGCCGGTCTGGTTGCCGGTGCGTCAAAGGGTGAAGGCCTGGGCAATAAGTTTCTCGCCAATATCCGCGAAACCGATGCCATCGCGCACGTCGTGCGCTGTTTCGATAACGACAATGTTATCCACGTGGCCAACAAGGTCGATCCGATATCCGATATTGAAGTCATTAATACCGAACTGGCGCTGTCGGACCTGGAAAGTGTCGACAAGCAACTTCTGCGTC
>Ga0307488_10000996_pt1 | contig 23662 bp, 29 predicted proteins | sample SB02metaG_FD_202248 | JGI IMG/M metagenome (GOLD analysis project Ga0307488, IMG submission 202248) | Sea-ice brine microbial communities from Beaufort Sea near Barrow, Alaska, United States - SB 0.2 | ecosystem: Environmental > Aquatic > Marine > Coastal | place: USA: Alaska | collected... | reverse complement strand
CGTCAGCGTGGACCATCCTCTGATGGACGCTGGCCTTGACTCTCTGGTGGCAACGGAGCTGGCAAACACCATCTCATCCAGGGTTGGCGTGCGGCTTTCATCCACTCTGGCATTCGACTATCCCACCATCGGGCTGATCGTGGATCACGTGCTCTCCAAGATGCAGCCTCAAGGGCTTGCCAAGGTATCCGACGCCTTGCTTGCATCTCCTGCGGAAAAGCGGGATGGATCCAAGATCAGTATCGGGGCATCATCCGGGCGCCTGGCTGACATCACGAGTGGAGATGCCATTCGTGATCATGTGGGGACTGTTCCTCTAGTGCGATGGGACGTCGATACCGTCACTGACCAGCTTGATGTCAGTGCGCGCATGGGCAATGTCATGACTGGGATCGAGATGTTCGACAGCGAGGCATTCGGCGCGCACGCATCCGAGGCGGCGATGATGGATCCGCAACATCGCCTTCTGCTGTCTCAGGGTCTGGGCGCAATCACGTCCACGCCCGGCGGTGCGAACAGCAACATGGGTGTGTATGTGGGCACGGCATGGACCGAGTACAAGGATCTCGTGTCGCAGCATGGTTTCCTTCCCGCTGCGTACAGCGCCACGTCGAGTGCCCTGAGCGTGGCGTCGGGCCGGCTGGCGTTCTGCTTCAACCTCAAGGGCCCCACCCTCAGCATCGACACCGCGTGCTCGTCATCCCTGGTGGCGGCGCACCTCGGCGCGCGCGCGATGGGGGATGGCGAGTGCACGTCCGCGGCCGTGTGCGGTGTCAACCTCACCCTGCTCGCCCACTCCACTGCAATGTTCCAGCGCGCCGGCATGCTGGCGCCCGATGGGCGGTGCAAGACCCTGGACGCATCCGCCGACGGCTACGTGCGCGCCGAGGGGTGCGAGGTCATCATGCTCACGAGCAGCGCCAAGGCTGGCGTGTTGCTGGGCGGGTCGGCGGTGAACCAGGATGGCCGCTCGAGCTCCCTCACCGCCCCCAACGGCCCCTCCCAACAGGGTGTCATCAGACGCGCTCTGGATGATGGGGGCGTGTCTCCCGCCGATGTCACCAGCCTGCAGATGCACGGCACTGGCACGTCACTGGGGGATCCCATCGAGGTGGGCGGTCTGCTCGGCGTGCTCGGCGGATTCGGGGCATTCGCGCTCGGGTCCATCAAGTCATACGTCGGTCACGCCGAGTGCGCGGCGGGCGCCGCGGGTCTGGTGCACGCCGCGAGTGCGTTCAGCCGCCGGCAGGTCATCAGCGTGATGCACCTGCGCGGCGTGAACCCCCACGTGTCCAACGCCGTCGCCGCCGCGGCAGGCGCGAATGTTGTCCTCCCGAGGTCCGCACACGGCCATGCTGCCACTGCGCTGCTCGGTCGCGGGGCGGCGGGCGTCAGCTCCTTCGCGTTCCAGGGCACCAACGCCCACGCGGTGGTTCGCCAGGGCACCGTCCCCCGGGCCACGGACCCCAAGCGAGCCAAGACCCTCGTCGAGCAGCGGTACTGGGTGGGCCCGCCGGCGCTCGCCCTGGTCAAGCAGGCTGTGCCCGTGATGAACGCTGCAACGCGCTTCGAGATCCACACGGCTCTGACCGACTCGCCGCAGCTGGCGGCGATGCAGGACCACTGCGTGCACGGGCGCGCCACGTTCCCCGCCGCCGGCTTCCTCGAGGTGGCGTGGCAGGTCGGGGCCGTGCTGGCCTCCACGCCGGGCGCGACCGCTCCGGTTCTGACGGGCGTGGCGATATCCGCGCCCCTGCTGCTCAACAGCAGCACAAGCTCGCGCCCGTCGGCGCTGAGCGTTGCGGTGGATGCGGCGCACGGCGTGTTCGTCATCACGAATCCGGCGTACGAATCATCACACTGCAGTGGTGCATTCAGCGCCGCGACTGCCTCTGCTCCTGCTCCTGCTCGCCGATCTGCCGCACCCGCAGCCACGGCACTGTCGCTCTACCCGCTCGACGCTCAACAGCCGCTGTCGCACGGCGTGGTGTCCTCGTTCACCAAGATCGAGTCGCTCGCATCTGGCGATGACTGCGGGTTCGTGTCATGCCTGTCTGCCGCGGACAGCAGCGGCCGCCTGGCGGTGGCGTTCAACACCTACGCGTCCGGCGCGCCGCAGGGCAGGTCCGGGGCATCCGCGTGGGACGGGGCGGCGGTGGATGACGGGCGCTACCGGGACATCCGCGTGGGGTGCTCTGCCACTGGGGTGTCGTCATTCGTCAGCGGCGTGGCTTACACGTCCACTGGGTCCCGCCCCGTGTCAAGCCCCGCAGCGGCGGCAGCGGCGGCGGCAGTCGGGACTTACAACTCCGTGTCGCTCGCCAAGCCATCGGCATCACTGGAGGTGTCATCCCCCGCGGCGCCGGAGCCTCGCCCGTTCCCCGCGGCGCCCAGCGTGGCCATCGCGGACGTGTCGCGCGCCTCCCGCCGCCGCCAGCGCAGCGCCGCCGCGCTCACCACCTCCGTGATGTCAGGCAGGGGCTTAAACTCCTCCACTTATCACCTCAACCTCAGCCGTTTCTGTGAGGGAGCCGTTTTGTGGGCAGTTTGTGACGAATTATCACCCATCCATATTGTTGCACGCTACTGAACCACCCAACGAATACCACAGAAGAATGTTTACGTTTAGCTGAGAAGTGGACGAGTGCAAGCCCCTGCGGTGAGGCATGCAGGGTGCGGGCGGCGGGCGGGGCGCGCGGCTGGCGTGCCACAGCAGCCTGCCGCCGCTGTGCAGCCCGCCGGCGGCCGAGGCCGCGTGCCTCCTGTCCGCGTTCAGATGCCTCAGCGAGGAGCGCCGAGGTGACGTGCTGGACTGCGTCACCCGCACGTCCGTCGCTAACTCCTCCGAGGGAGCACCCGCCAAGAGCGTGGGTGGAATGGCCGGGGCCGGAAGCCCGCGGTCGGCGAGCGAGCAGGGCGTGGGCGTCGCCGCCTGGCCCTCCAAGGTGGGGCGGTGCAGGTTAACCCTATGAAAACCATATTGACAGCGCCTGGAAATAAGCACTTGAAACCATAATATGATGAGCCACCTTCAAATTTTGCTTTCAAATTCAACTTGCGCCGCCACATCAAGGGTGTGCAGGGCGTGCAGGGACCCGCCGCCGTCGCCATGGACGAGGGGTACCTCCAGCCTGTCGCGATGCAGGCCGGGTCTGACGGATCTGTGGCGCACGGGCGGCAGAACCTGGTCATCACGGGCGGGCTGGGCGCCATCGGGAGCCACGTCATCGACAGCCGCGGCGGCGGCGCGCGCGGCACCCGCGGCGGCGGCGGCAACCGCAAGGACATGACCGTGGTGCAGAGCCGGTCGGGGCGGACGGCGACCGGCGTGCTGCAACGCCACGGCGGGTTCATCACGGTCGTCAAGGGCAGCGTGGCCAGCGCGGCGGACGTCGCGTTCCTGTACCAGACGACCGCCGCGCGCCGCGGCGTCAGCGGCGTCATGCACGCCAGCGGGGTCCTGTCCGACGCGCTGCTCGACAAGCAGACCGCCGGCACCGTGCGCGCCGTGTTCGCGTCCAAGGCAGGGGCTTACACTCGTCCACTTTTCAGCTCAACCTGAGCCGTTTCTGTCTCAAAATATCCTTAAACACCCCCTAACACCCCTTAACACCCATTACAAACACTCCAAACAGCCTCTAATTGCACCCCTGTCCCACAGAAAGCGCTTACGTTGAGCCGAGAAGTGGACGAATGTAAGCCCCTGGTCCAAGGCGTCGGGCGCCGGGCACATCTGGCGCCACTCCGGCGCCCTGCACCCCATCGCGGCCTCCGTGGCGTTCTCCTCCGTGGCAGCGCTCCTGGCGTCCGCGGGACAGTCCAACTACGCCGCCGCCAACGCTGCGCTGGACGGCAGGGGCGGGTCACTCCTCTACCCTCCACGTGTCGCCCCAAGCTGAGCCGATTTTGAGAACTTCATTGAAACCACCCAACGTATCCAACATGAAGTGCTTCCGTTGATGTGAACAGTGGATGAGTGTGCGGCCTTAGTGGGCGGCGGCACCGCGCGGCGGCACGGCATGGGGTGCTCGGAGGTGAGCGTGCAGTGGGGCCCCTGGAGCGGCGGCAGCGGCATGGCGGCCAACGACGCGCGGGTCGCCGCGCACATGGCCAAGATGGGCGTTGGCATGATCGCGCCGGGCGCCGCGCTGCACGCGCTCGACTCCACCATGCGCTCCGTCGCCGAGGCCTCCTTCGCCGTGCGCGGCAGGGTCTTACACTCGTCCACTTTTCAGCTCAACCTGAGCCATGATTCTCACTGACAGATTGACGCCACCCAACGTATCCCACAAAATGTGTGTAACGTTGAGCTGAAGAGGTGGAACAAGGTACGCCCCTGGTGCGCGGCGGCGTCATCTCCGTTTGCAACTTCGCACACCACCCCGCCGCCGCCGCGGTGGACGCTCCGGGGGGATCGATCCGCAGGATCAAGTCCCTGTGCGCTCCGGGTGCCGGCGCCCGCCTCACCAGCCTCCCCGTCACGCCCGCTGCGTCGCCGTCTCGGTCTCCGGCCCTGTCCGTGCACGCCATCGAGAGCGCCGTGAGGAGCGAGGTTGTAAGTCTGGTCGGCGCGGACGTTGACTTTGGCAAGCCGCTGATGGCGGCCGGGCTGGACTCGCTGCTGGCGCTGGAGTTGACGCAGCAGCTGTCGACCGCCTTCGGCATCCAGCTGCCGTCAACCCTGGCGTTTGACTTCCCCACTGTGGAGGCCATCGCTGTGAGCATTGCGGCAACCGTGAACGGCGGCGTCGGCCTCGGCGGTGGCGGCGGTGGCGGCGGCGGCGGTGGTGGTGGCGGTAGTGGTGGCGGCGGCGGCGGCAGCGGCGGCGGCTTCGGCGGCGGCGGTGGCGGTGGCAGCGAGGACCACCGCATCGATGGGATGCTCACGGATATGTTTCCGAGCAGGGCCGTCCGCCTCGACCGCCGCGTCACATCCTCCGCCGACACTCCGGTGTACATCGGCGCCGCCGCCGGCCGCCACGCCACCATCATCGACGGCAGGGAGGAACCCCCCCATCCGTCCACTTCTCAACTCAACCTGAGCCGTTTGGTCACTGAATCGCGCATGTGTGTCCCCCAAATAGTGCTCACGTCAACTCCGAAAGGTGGAGGATTGTAGGCCCCTGATGGACGGCAGCGCGGACCTGGTCGGCGCGGTGCCGGTGACCCGCTGGGACCCGGACACCGCCGCGGCCGCTTCCGCGGATGGCGCCGTGCGGCACCCCCGCTTCGGGTGCTTCCTCGGGCAGGTCGACATGTTCGACGCAGCGGCGTTCGGCGTCCACGAGGCGGAGGCCACGGTGATGGACCCGCAGCACCGCCTGCTGTCCGAGTCCGCGGCGCAGACCCTGGTGCCCTTCATGCGCGCCCGCGCAGACATCATCAACGCCAACGACGGTAACAACAGTTACAACGGTCCGTCAACGGCGGTAACGGCCACGACCACGGCGGTTGGTGTCTACGTGGGCATGACTTCGTCTTCGTTCGCTCTGGTGTTTCCGGAGGCGGCCGGGGCATACTCCGGCACGGGGCAGCAGCCGTCGGCCGCCGCCGGGCGCCTGTCGTTCACCTTCGGGTGCAACGGGCCCGCCGTCACCGTCGACACCGCATGCTCCTCCTCCCTCGTCGCCGCCCACCACGCGCTGCTGCAGATCCAGCACTCCCCCATCCCCGCCACCGCCGCCGCGGGCGCCGCCGGCGCTGCCGGCGGCATCGACACGGCGCTGTGCGGCGGCGTGCACGTGATGGTGTCACCGCAGATGTCGCAGCTGTGCCAGGCGGCCGGCATGCTGTCGGCCGACGGGCGTTGCAAGGCGCTGGACGCCGCGGCCGACGGCTACGTCCGCGGCGAAGCGGCCGAGACCGTGGCCGTCAGCACGGTTCACGGGTTCGGAGCCGGCGTGGTTATGGTTATCAAGGGCGTGGCCGTGAACCAGGACGGTCGGTCGGGGTCCCTGACGGCGCCGCACGGGCCGAGCCAGCAGGCGGTGATCAACGCCGCGCTGGCGCACGCGGGGGACACCTCCGGGCGCTCCGTGGGGCACCTGCAGCTGCACGGCACGGGCACGGCGCTCGGCGACCCCATCGAGGTCAACGCCGCGTCGGCCGCGCTGGGCGCCGGGCCCCGCTCCGCCGCGCGGGCGTCGCCCGTGGTTCTGGCCGCCGTCAAGACGCGCGCCGGGCACGGCGAGCCGGCCGCCGGCATCACGGCGCTCATCGCGGCGATGTCACAGCTCGCATCCAACGCCGTCGTGCCCATCCTGCACCTGCGGAGCATCAATCCGCACCTCACAGCGCAGCTGGGCGGCGGCGCCGGCGTCGGGGAGAAGAGCCAGGTTTGCATTCCCCGCCAGGCGGCTCCGGCGGTTTCGGTCCCGTCCGCGGCAACCGGCGTGAGCTCGTTCGCGTTCCAGGGCACCAACGCGCACGCCGTCGTCGCGGCTGGTGCCGCCGCTGGCGGCGGCGGCTCGGCGTCAGCGTCGCCGACCGTGGTGTTCGAGCGGTCTCGGTTCTGGCCCGTGCAGCAGGTTCTGACGCCCTTCAGCCTGCGCGTGGGCGCCGCGGACCCCGGCTCCGCGTCCGTGCGGCTGGTGGCGTCGCTGGCGTCGGCCGGCCTCGCCGACATGCGCGACCACGCGGTCGGCGGCTGCGCTATCGTGCCCGGCGCGGCCATGATGGAGCTCGCTCACGCCGCGGCTCGCGGCACCTTCAACCGCGGCAACGGCCACGCCTTTGCGATTGTCGGAGCCACCATTTCGCGCCCGCTGGCGCTCTCGGGGCCTCTCGGCGGCGGCGGCGGCGGCGGCGATGCTTCCGGCTCGGAGCTCCACGTGGTGATCTCGCACGACGGGGTGGTGTCGCTTCAAAGCGACGCAGGCCGGCAGCTGCACCTCGAGTGCCAGGTGCGGTCGGTCGCCACGACTGCACGCTCCGTCTCTGTTGCGGGCGGACACGCTCCCACCTGGGGCGTGATGTACCCGGCACCGGTGTCGGCTTCGGCGGGGACCGGCGCGGTGGCCCGCGTCTCACCCCCGCTCGATGCCTGCCTCATGGAGGGAGGCACGATCGATGCCGGTGCGCTGGACTCCAGCTTCCAGTCGGCGCAGGCCGCGGCGCAGGCAAGCGGCGGCATCGCGTTCGGCGGGCCGTTCGTTCCCGCACAGCTGGGCGCCTACTTCAAGCCGGGCGCCGGTGACTCCGCCGCGGGTCACCTCCACGTCGCGGTCACCGCGTCCATGAGCCACGGCGGCGGCGGTGCGGCCCCGGCGCTCACCGCGTCCTTCGCGCTGTCCACCTCTGCAGTGATGTTGGCTCGGGTGTCGGAGTGCGTGGCCAAGCAGATGCGCGTCACCCGCGTTGCCGCTCCCGGGCAGCAGGCCCAGGGGGCTGCCGCGCGGAGCAGCACATTGGAGGAGTCGGAGGTCATGTACGTTCCAACGGTGCAGTGCACCCCGCTCCCGGCGCGGTCAGGCAGGAACGCCGTGGCGGTGGTGGCGGCGGCGGTGGGGGCAGCGGCGGGGGCAACTCGCTCTGCAACTGATGCCACCAGGAACGTTGCCGCGGTCACTGCGCTCGCCCAGGAGGCTGGCGCCGCGTGTGTGACCCGGCTCGGCATGCATACCAACACTGCCGGCAACACCGCCGCCGCCGCCGCCGCGGAGCCCGCGTGGTCGCTGCTGCGCTGCGCGTGGCGCGAGGCGGCTCTCGGCGAGGTCAATCTGACCACCGATTCGTGCTTCAGAAACCAGGCGCCGCAGCCGCAGCAACCATCCGATGCATTCACCACCGCCTACGCGTGCGACGAGGTCGGTTCCGTCGGAGGGGCGCAGACCGCCCGCGTGCTGCTGCGCGCCGCCTCTGAGCTGTCCTTCCAGCACGACACCGTTCACCGCCGCATGCAACAAGAGACCAAGAAAGTGACATCGAAGGGTCCGATGACAGAGCTGCTCTACTCGCTCATGTCCGGCGAGAAGTCCGCCGCTCTGGCCGCTCGCGCCAACGCCGCCGTCACCACCGCCATGCCCACTATTGACAGCTGGACAGTCACGGGAGGGACCAGCGGTCTGGGTCTGGCCGCCGTTGACTGGATCACCAAGTCATCCTCGGAGCAGGCCCCCACTCCGACCATCACGCTCCTCGGCCGCAGCGGGCGCATGTCCGCGGGCGCCGGCACCGCATCATCCGTGTTCTCGGAGGCCAGCGGTGTCTGCGTGCGGGTCGGGCGGGCGGATGTCGCCGCCGCTGAGGACGCCGGGTACGCCCACTCGCAGCAGCGGGGCTCTGTCGGGGTTCTACACACCAGCGGGGTGCTGGCCGACGCGTCGCTGGCGCGGCTGACGGCCAGCGCCACCCGCGCCGTGTTCGCGCCCAAGCTGCAAGGCAGGGCGCCGCAGCTTCACCCCGATTTGACTTGCCCCTGCGCTTGGTTTCGGCACAAGAAGCTCACATGTGATGAAACGCTTTCAAACTTTGCGATTTCAATTTCAACTTGCGACAATATACCAAGGTGCGAAGCACGTCGCGGCACGCCACGCTGGGGCGTCCGAGGTCCGCGCGGTGGTGCACTTTTCGTCCCTCGCGGCGGCCGGGTCGCCCGGCCAGGGCAACTACGCCGCCGCGAACGCGTCCCTGGACTCCCTGGCCGCGGCCTCGCAGTGCACCGGCGTGCCCGCGGTCGGCATCCAGTGGGGCGCGTGGGCGGACATCGGCATGGCGCAGGGGGGCGTCGACGCGGCGCGGCGCTCCGGCGCCGGCGCTCTGGCACCGGCGCAGGGCGCGGCGTGCCTCATCACGCTGCTGAACGCGGCGGCGTCGTTCAGCTTCATGCACCCGTCCGTGGTCGCCAGCGCCGTTGACTGGGACCTGTTCCTTGGCACCCGTCGGCCGCCGCAGCAGCAGCAGCAGCCGCAGCAGCTGAACGCCCCGCGCCACGACTCCCTGTTCCGTGAGATGCAGCTCGAGTGCGTCGCGCCGCTCGACGCCGACATGGTCGACCTCGCGGAGCGTGGCGTGTCGGCCGTCAAGCCGTCCGGAACCTCTGCCATCGCAATCACAACGGAGTCGGTGGGCTCCGCGATTGCTGAAATGGTCGAGTCTTTCGTGGGAGGTTCCGTTCCCGCGGAGCAGCCGCTGATGGAGGCCGGGCTGGATTCGCTGAGCATGACGGAGCTCAGCGCTGAGATCTCCTCGCGCTTTGGCGTTCAGCTCCCCGGCACGTTCGCGTTCGACTACCCTAACGTCTCTGCGATGACACAGTTCGTCGGAGGGCAGATCGGAGCGGTGACTGCCGCGGAGCGAGTCAACACATCCATCGCACACGCACACGGATCGAGCCGCAACGACGGGTCTTCGTACGGTGCGGCGGCGGGAGTGGCGTCCGACGCGTCCGCGCGCGGCGGCATCACGTCCGGGTCCCTCGCTGACGAGGTGCAGATCATGCCGACCGACCGCGTCTTCTCTCCGGAGCGCGACGGCGCCGCGGCTTCCACCTCCACCCTGTTCGGGACGTTCCTGCCTCGCTTCGATCTGTTCGACGCAGCCTTCTTCGGCATCGGTACGGAGGAAGCCACGCAGATGGATCCCCAGCACCGCATGCTGATGCAGTGTGCGCAGAGCGCCATTGGTCCAGCTGGCACGGGTCGATCCGGGTTCCTCGCGTCATTGGTCGGCATCGCCACGCAGGATTACGAGATCCTGAAGTCGGCGTACAACGAGCCAATCGGCGTGCACAGCGCCACGTCGAACGCGCTGAGCGTGGCGCCGGGGCGGCTGGCGTTCGCGTTCGACCTGAAGGGCCCCTCGCTGAGCATTGACACCGCGTGCTCGTCCTCCCTGGTGGCGGCGCACCTCGGTCTGCGGGGTCTGAGTCGCGGTGATTTCGACGGCGCCGTGGTCGCCGGGGTCAGCTTGATTCTGGCGGGGCGCAACACGATGATGTTCCAGCGCGCCGGCATGCTGGCACCCGACGGGCGGTGCAAGACCTTGGACGCGGGGGCGGACGGGTACGTGCGCGCCGAGGGGTGCGAGGTCATCACGCTGACGTGCGACGCCTCCGAGGTGGGCGTCGCGCTGGGCGGGTCGGCGGTGAACCAGGACGGCCGCTCCAGCTCCCTCACCGCCCCCAACGGCCCCTCCCAGCAGGGCGTCATCAGTGCCGCGCTCAAGGCTGGTGGCATCTTGGCCGCTGAGGTGACCAGCCTGCAGATGCACGGCACCGGCACGCCGCTGGGTGATCCCATCGAGGTGGGCGGGCTGCTCGGCGTGCTCGGCGGATCTGGCACCGGCGCTCTGGTGTTGGGGGCTCTCAAGTCCTACGTGGGGCACGCCGAGTGCGCGGCAGGCGCGGCGGGGCTGGTGCACGCTGCCGCTACGCTCAGCTGCAGGCAGGTTGCGAGCGTGATGCACCTGCGCCGCGTGAACCCCCACGTCTCCACCGCCATCGCGGCAGCGACGGGCGGGCGCGTGGTTCTCCCCAAGGCTGGTCACGGCCACGCCGCGGATGCGATGAACCAGCGGCGGGCGGCAGGCGTCAGCTCCTTCGCGTTCCAGGGCACCAACGCCCACACCGTGGTCTCAGCCTCGTCAGGTGATGTACTGCCCAGCTCCTCCAAGAGTTGCATGCTCGACCAGCGTCGGTTTTGGATCAACACTGTGCCGTTGCCGCTGCTACGCCGCGACACCTGCTTCAACGTCCGGCAGCTGTCCGCCTCCGTTGAGATCTGCCTCGACGGCAACTCCGCGTCAGACGCGAGCATCTTCGACGGCGTGTCCGTCCGTGGCGCATCTGTGCTCCTTGCTGCCAGCCTCGTTGAGATGGCGAGCGCGTGGATCGGGTGCTGCGTCACCGGCGCCGCCGGGGCGGAGCAGGTGAGCATGCTCAACAACGTGCAGGCGGCGGTCACCCCCTTGGGCGCATCCTCCGGTGTCGTGCTCAAGGTCGACCTCAACGCGGGCTCCTCCTACGAGGTCACCCGCCTGATGGGATCCCGGCATGTCCGTTGCTTGGTTGGCAACGCGGCGCCTCCTCCCCGCAGCGCGGCGGCGCTGCCGTCCGGCTGCGTCGCCACGTCTTCGGCCTCGGCGGCGCGCATCATCCACGGGCTTCAGCTGCAGACCGATGGCGCTCAGCGCGCTCAGGTCGTGCTTGCCAGCGTCAGTTCGAGCGAAGGGGAGCAGTGGCTCGGGCCGGCACTGGCCGCCGCCGCACACGGCCCAGGCGCCACCGCAGCCATCATGACCAGCGCGCGCGCGGTGGTGGTGCCGGCTCAGTCCGCTTCAGTCCGGCACACGGAGCTGCAGTCTTGCGCCACCGCGCAGACCATCAGCCTGCTCGCATCCGCTGGCGGCGTCGCGGCACGCCTCGCTGGGGTCACTCACCAGTCCGCGCTGTCAGTCAACATCACGGAGGTCGCCGATGCCGCCGATGCCGCCTCGTCGACTGACCAGGCCGGCGCTAGCGCTGTCGCCGCGTTTCAGTTTCCTCAGATGTACCGCCTGGAGTGGAAGCCGCTGTCGGCGTCCGGGTCCAGGACCGGTGCAGGCGACGGGCAGGCGGCGAGCCCCGAGATCCACTTCAAGCGGTTCGACGCGTACGACGCGAGCGGGCGCGGCGTGCTGAAGGAGGTGTACCACATGGCCAGCGGGGGCGCGGCGCTCGGCTTCGAGGTCGACGTCGACTCCATCGTCAAACGCGCCAAGATGTCTGCGCGGCAGCCCCAGCAGCCCGCCGACGCCGACGAGGAGGAGGACGCTGCCGTCATCGCCGCGGCCACCTCGGAGCTCCTCGCGGTGCTCCGCGAGGCGGCGGCGGACGCAGCCGTGCCTCAGGGCGTGGTGCCGCCGCCGCCGTTCTACCTGTTCACGTCGCGAGGCGCCGCGCGCCGACCGACCGTGGCCGCGCTGGTCACCCTGGCGCGCGGGCTGCAGCTGGAGCACCCGCGCGTGTACGGCGGCACGCTCGACCTCGACGTACTCGACAACGCCGGCGAGCCTGCCTGGCGCCCGGCGACCGTGAGCGACGTCGCGTACTCCGTGGCGGTGGACGCGGACGGGCGGGGGTCCGCCGCGCGCCTGGTGCCCGCCACAACGGAGCTGGTCGAGGCGTGCTCGGCCGAAGTGGCTGCTCCTGTAGCCTCGCTATCCATGGCGAGTGCGTTCGGCCCCACGTGCTGCATCACCGGCGGCACGGGCGGCCTCGGCTTGGCCTTCGCGCGCGCCGTGGCGGCGTCGAAGAGCGTCAAGTCACTCGTGCTCGTGAGCCGCTCGGGCCGCCTGGATCCCACCATCATGCGTGAGATGGAATCGCACGGGTGCGAGGTCATCGTCGTCACCGCGGACGTGCGCGACCTGGACGACATGGGCGGAGTGGTCGCGCTCATGGAGGCCCGCGGGGTCCAGCACGACGCCCCCGGCTCCGTCATCTGGGCCGCCGGCGTCACCGGCCAGGCGCCCCTCGCCACCATGACCGACGCCGAGTGCTGGGAGGTCCTGGCGCCCAAGGTGGCAGCAGCGGCGACCACCCGCGGGGTGTCCAAGGGTACCAACGTGGTTCTCTTCTCCTCCGTCTCCGCCGCCTGGGGCCACGCGGGCGCCGTGCACTACGCCGCCGCCAACGCCTTCCTGGACGCGTTGGCCGTGAAGCGGTCGGCGCAGGGGAGCTCCACGCTTTCCGTCCGTTTCGGTCCCTTCAGCGGCAGCGGCATGATCGGCACGGAAGAGGAGCGGCACCTGGAGCGGGTCGGGCTCGGCTGCCTCAACCCCGGCAGCTTGCTCACGGTGCTCCACCGCCTAGTGGCCGCCAGCACCGCTGGTCTGTCCGCCGTGAACGGTAGGGCCTGGTAGACTTCCCCCACCACATCATCGACACGCATTTGTGTACCTCGTTTCTTGGATTAAACGGCATGCTGTGAGGTGGCGAGCGATGACTGCCCGGCCCTGGGGACCGGCGTGATTGTGGCGAACATGAACCGGCGGGTGTTCAAGCGCGTGCACGCCGCCGCGCTCGGGCGCGAGTGGGACCTCCTGGAGAACCTCGGGGCAGGGCCTAGTACATTTCGCCCGCCATGTCATCCACCGCATTTTGAATAAAGGGCCCATATTATGACGAAAGCAGGGGCTGCCGGTATGGGTTTAGGTTTTATGGTTAAGGGTTTAGGCCCTAAACCCTTAACCTGGGATTCCTATGAGCATTTCCGCCTGGTATCAAATTGTGGGTGGGGTGTATGGTCACACAGTATGAAAATTGTGGCTAGTCAAACAAGAGTGGGTCAAGTCTATTCCCACATCCGAGACCGAGCCTCGCTCCTGTCGATCAGTCGAGGCATCAAATAAAATTGTGAGGGGGGCAGCACTGTCGTCACTGTCAAAAGACTGCCAAGCGGCACTGCCGCGGTGGTCCATTGCGTGGGGTGGTTTCCGGCCCTCTGATTGGTCCATCCCCTGCCACATCACTGCCACATCACTGCCACAGCATGCCCATTGGCTCTGCCAAACCCTGTTCATCTCCCTGGGCCCGGCACTGCCATCACTTCCAGTCACTGTCATTGGGCAGCACTGCCACAGCGTACGTCAGAAACGAGCTGATAACTCGCGTTCCACGTGCAGTGCGCACAGTTCGACTTCGTAAACCCCATTTTTTTTTGCTGGGCGGCGAGCATTTTGCAGCACCTTTCCGGAAAGATGACATAATGGGGGGTTTTACGTAGTCGATAGACCTTCAAATGAGGTTAATATTAATTCCTGGTCTAATAACTCGACGAAATCGTCGACTCTAGAGTGACTTATCACTTGCCAACACTGATTTCAGTGAAATCGAGGGTGGACGTGGAACGTGACGATTTTCGGAACGTGCAAATTGGTGGTCTAAATAACTCAAGGAAAGTTTCGTTTCTGACGTACGGGAATCGCCACTTCATCCATCGCATCTTGGGACCCTCATTTCTTGAAATAGGCATCCTACGACGTGGCGAGCAAGATCAGCCAGGCCCATTGCTCGCCACCTCATCCAACACGCTTTGACGTTTATTGAGTTATGTGGCATCCCATGACATGGCGAGCAATGTATGCCAGGCCCTGCCTCCTCCTCCTCCTCGCCCTCCCCGTCGTCTTCGTCCGAGTAAGTGTCGATCAACAGCGCCAGCAGTAATGCCAAGATGATTTGAGAGATGAAGCTCCACGATATCATGAACAGCGCCGCAGAGTTACCCGCAGCCTCCATAGTATTGTGCATCACGTCAAAGCCATTCTCTCCCGACGCCGTGAAGTAGAGGCGCAAGTTGAACTCGAAGCAAGGTTTGATCGCGGTTCATCAACGTTAAGCCTTAAGCGCTGAAACGCGCATTCAACACAGGAATCAATGAGGTTCGAGGTGCACCGCCCCGCCGTGACGAAGAGCGTGAGCATCGCGCGCATGAAGCTGTCGAAGGACAGCCGGGCGGCGTCGTCATCCAGTTCGAACGCGCACGCTCCACCGAACATCCGAGTGCCCAGCAGCGAGTAAATGAGCATGAAAATCGCCCACACCAGCAGAAATCCACCCATGGACCCCAGCGCCGTGATCATACTGTTCATCACTTTCATCGCCTCGGTGTAGGGGAGGAAGTTGAAATTGAAAGCAAAATTTGCAATTGGATCATCCATAGTTTTACTTCAAGTGCTGAAATCAAGCGCGGTCAACCCAGGATCGACCGTGGAGGAGGAGGAGGAGGAGGAGGAGGAGGAGGAGGAGGAGGAGGATGAGGATGAGGAGGAGGAGGAGGAGGAGGAGGAGGAGGAGGAGGAGGAGGAGAAGGAGGAAGACGAGGAGGAGGACCGGGTTAACCTGCACAGCCCTACCTCGGGCGCCACTTTCAACACCCGCACCGTGCGCAACACACGAAGTACCCGCAGCGATCGCAGGAAACTCAAGTTCACGGCGCTGCCAGCCAAATCCACGATTGAGCTGATCACCACGAATCCATCCAGCCGGTTCCAAGATACGCTCCAGTATGTAGCGGCGGAAGTTGAGACTGAAAGCAAAGTTTGAAAGCGTTTCATCATATTTTGGATTCAAGCGCTGACACCAAGCGTGGTCAACCCGGGGTCGAGCTCGCGTCAACCTGGGGTCAACCTGTGGTCAAACTGGGTCAACCTGGGGGCAACCTGGGGGCAACACACGGTCATCAGAGTAAACACGGGGTTTGACTGGGGTCAAGCTGCACCGCCTTACCAGTAACCCGCCAGGCCGTACCCCAGGTGCTTGACGACGAACTCCATGACGAAGATGATGGTGAATATGTACCCAATCCATTCCTGGGTTTGGGGCCAGAAATTACTGCTCGCCACGTCATAGCACGTCATATTATGGTTATAGCACGTCATATTATGTCAGTGTCGGTGGCGGAAGCGGCGGTGGCAGGAGCAGCGGTGGCGTCAGCTGCAGGAGCTTAGTGGCGGCAGCGCATTCACTCAATATGCGAGAGTTCGGAATGTGATTGATGTCGTGGCGAGCACCAGAAGACTATGTGGTCGATGACACATGTGACCCCACCTGTGCGTCGGAGAATCCCTGGGACTCCGGGAAGTGGCGGATCATCATGTTCACCGTGTTGACGGCGATGCACAACAGGATGAAGTTGGAGAATAGGTCGCTCTCAGCCACCTGGCAGGAGAGTCATTGAAAACGAGCACTCGAACGAGATTGGAGCATGACTTACCTTGAGTGTGAATGCTCGTACAGACGCGTGGAGGAGGAGGAGAAGATGCAACGTCGATAAGGTACTTGTTCTCAATGATCCCCCAGGCCCGTCAAGATGCAGGAGGATCATTCAGACCAAGAACTCACACCAATATCGGGGCATGGATTCAAATGGAAGAGGAGGAGGAGGAGGAGGAGATTCAACGTCCGTCAAATGCTTGTTCTCAATAACCCCCCTTCCTCGTATAGTTTGGGAATGTGCGCCCGGAGACCGACCCGCACTATCCTCAAAGCCCCAGAGTCCCAAACAGCGCAGGCCAGCTTGATAATGCGCTCCTCGAAGCCCTTGGCTCTCTCCGCCTCGATCATGTCGTCCACCGCTGCCTGATCTGCGTCTTCCGCTAAACCTTTCGCCCGCCGCTTGGCCCGCTCCTTGTCCAGTCGCTCCTCGAGCTAGGGCCTGGCAGATGATGCTCGCCATGTCATCCAACGCATGTTGAACCCTGAACCCATCTAGGGCCTGGCAGAAATTTGATCGCCACGCCATCCAACGCATGATGAACCCTCGTTTGTTGCCGTGAATAACATCCTATGGAAGCGGCAAGCACGAGCAGCATCTGACAGCACAAGTGAGTTGTTACAAAAACCGACCGATATTGATCAACATAGGACTATCAAAGCAGCCTGCTGTGGTGAGTCAAAGTGCCAAAGTCATGCTCTCGACAACTGCCAGGCCTTACCTGCAACTGCTGCTCGGCGCTGCAGGTCTGCAAGCTGGTCACAATCACCGCGGACAGGAGCTGCATGACAAAGAAGGCCCCGCAAAACACCACTAAGGAGTACCACAGCAGCACCGGCCAGCCTAGTGCATCCATCATCACGTAACAAACCTTGCGGCAGGGTCATTGAGAACAAGCACTCGAAGCGATATCAGCGCGGAGACCGGCACGCAACGTTTTAGGGAACAATACACATCCGGCAACTCTCGATGCACGACTCACAATGAAGGTACATGATAGTACAGACTCACGGAGGAGGAGGAGGTGAGTCAGCGTCGCAGGAGCGCTGTCCTCAATGACATCCCTGCCTCGTTCCACCCGTCCACTGTGAGCCCCTGGAGCACCAGCAGCGATGACCACAGCACGTTGTCGAAGCGATGCCACCCGCCGCCCGGGTTGGGGCCGTAGTAACAGCACGTGTGGTCCAGCGGACAGTTCTGGAACTAGGGACTGACAGATAATGCCTGTCACGTCATCCTCCACATTGTAGAACCTCGTTTCTTGAGCTATATGGCCTGACAGATCATGCCTGCCACGTCATCCTCCACATCATAGACCCTCATATCTTGAGTTACAGGGCCTGACAGATAATGCCTGCTACGCCACGTCATCCTTCACATTGTGGACCCTCGTGGATTGAGTCATATGGGATCACTTGACGTGGCGAGCACTGTCCATCAGTCCCTGCCTGGAACGGCCTGCCGCAGATCACCGGCATCTCCGCGTCGTCCAAAATTGGGAACGGCAGCGCGTCGACGCCCGGACACGTGGCTTGCTTGGCGTCCCCGAGGGTTAGGGTCGTTGAGATCAAGCACTCGACCGAGCTTAGAGCATGACTTACCTTGATGGTGAATGCGCATACATACGCGCGGAGCATACGGAGGAGGTGGAGGAGGAGATGCAACGTCGGTCGAGTGCTTACTCTCAATAACCCCTCATACAGACACGCGTATTATACGGAGGAGGAGGAGGAGATTCAACGTCGGTGAAGTGCTTGTTCCCAGTGAACTCCCTGCCACGGGGCGCAGCCAACACGGCGGCGGCGCCCAGATCAAAGCACCGGCTCCGCAGCATGCCGCGGAACAGCACGGTGCCCGCGCACGCCGCTAAGATGACGAACCACACCAAGGTGCAGAGGCGCGAGAAAAGAATATGAAGCAAAACTTGAAAGCAGTTCATCACATTTAGTTTCACGCTGGGGGTTCAGGTTGACCCTAAATTGACCCCGAGACGACCGCGCTTGGATTCAGCGCCTGAAGCCAAAATGTGATGGACAGCTTTCAAGTTTTGCTTTCATGTTTCAACTTGCGTCGCCACATCAAGCGCATAGTTCCAGGAGCTTTGAACGCAAGGCTCATCGTTTAAACTTGCACCGCCTTACCAGGAACACGACGACGTTACAGATGTAGCTCCACGACGTGAACAGCGTGTCGACAAACAAAGCTCCTGATTTGAAGCGGCTCAGCGTCCGCAGCGGCCGCACGCCGCGGATGGCGCGTACGGAGGCCATTCCCTCGATGCCGCCTCCGATGTGTAGTGGCGCAAGTCGAAATCGAGAGCAACGTTTGAAAATGGTCCAGCATATTGTAGCTTCAAGCACTCAATCCAAACGCGGTCAACATGAGGTAAACACGGGGAATGCCGAGGGTCAACTCGGGTCAACACGGCGTCGATACATTGTCAAACTGGGCTCAACCTGCACAGCCCTACCGACGAAGTCCAGGCACACAAAGCTGACCACCACCACGATACCATCCAACACGTTCCAACCGTTCTTCAGATACGCGTTGGGCCCAAACACAAAGCCGGTCGCGATGATCTTGCAGAACATCTCGAACATAAACAGAAACGTGAAAAATACGTCCGAGCCGTCGCGGGCGCTCTTGTATTTCGTCGGCTCAAGCGGGTCGTATAGCACCACCGTGAGGTAGGGCCGGGTTGATATTGGGTTTGCCGCGTCATAGGATGCCATTCAACCCAAGACGTTCTCCTCCTCCTACTACTCCTTCTCGTGCTTATCCTCCTCCTCCTTCTCCACCACCGCTGCCTCCTCCTCAGCCTACTCGTCCTCTGCATCCTCCTCATCCTCCTCCTCCTCCTCCTCCTGCTCCTCCTCATCCTCCCCCTCTTTTTCCTTCTTCTCGTTCTCTTCCTCTTCCACCTCCTCCTCCACCAACCCACCTCCTCAGGAACCAAGGATTCATACTGCGTGTCGTCGACGTGGCGGGCAATGTCTGCCTGTCCGAAGTCATAGGGTGTAATATCTGCCCGCCCTACCATGAGGAAGCAGTTGACGATGATGCTGATCAGGATCAAGTTGTTGAAGTTGGCGTCATTGGCAATCGAGACCTAGGGCCTCACCTAAGTATTCTTTTGGCTCAACTTTCAGCTCTGTAGCACTGAAAGCACACGAATTACCCCACTCAATACGGCAAAGATTCTCACGTTAAGCTGACACCATTGAACACCGCTTAGGTACGCTCCCTGTACTTCACTCGTCAGCTTGTGGAGGAGAGACCACTCAAGTTGAGCTGTTACCTCTTCAGCGCAAGTGAGTAAACTTGAGCGTAAGTGGGATATCGTGTAGTGGTCCCACGGACAACCCGGCTGGAATCCTGATGGGCCTAGCACGCCACTCATTATGGTCATTTTTCACCCAAACTAACGGCCCTGCCTTGATGCATTGCTTGCGCGGGAACGCGGTGGCGGAGAATATCCCGAGCGACTTCGGGTTTGCATCTTGCAACCTGCAAAAGACAAACACAAAACGAATGTGGCGAGCAAGAAGAGGAGGGGCGGTGCGTGAGTGTCAGTCGGGGATGAGAGTGAAGCACGCGCCCGGGGGAGGAGTGGAGGGAAGAGGGAGAATGAATGGCGGGGGAGGCGCGGTGGATGGGGAGAAGCGAGCTTCATAAGAAGATAAGCAGACGTCGGAGGAGAGGAGAGCGGAGCTGGCTCTTGTTCAGAGCGACCACTCGCAATCTTGTGCCCTCACAACCACCCACGCCTCGGCACCCTACACCACGTCCTCAGTAAAGTCAACGCTCCTTGCCGCCACCAACCCATCTTTCATCCCACGACATACCTTCTTTCATCCCCCGCCGTCCTCCCCTGACCCCTCCGTCTCCTCTCTCTGACTCCGTCCCCTCGAACACCCCGTTTGAAAGAGAAAGGGGATAGAGGACGGGAGGCGAGGCGTTGTGTTTTCCGTGAGGTGTTGAGGGAGGAGGACGTAGGAGGCACGGTGGATAGGGGAGAAATGAGGTATGTAAGACGACAAACATACATTGGGTGAGTGTGAGCTGGCTGTCGTTGAAAGAGAAGGGAAGGGTTAGGAACGGGGGATGGAAGACGGGAGCTGTTTGCAGGTAAGGAGCGATGAGTGTTGTTAAGAGTTGGTGCATGGGACGGTGTTGGGCGGATGGGGAGACGACGTTGGGCAAGGCACCCACCTTTTGAAGCGCGCGAATGCGCTGGGCCGCCGCAATTTGGACGAGGACGGAGTGCGCTGCACTGCGCCCGCGGCCACCTCGCGTTGCTTCGTCTCCGCGGGCGCGTCATCCTCGCCCTCGTCGCTCAGCGGTTTGCGAGGCGCCCCCTTGCTGATATCGGACGGCATCCCCGATGCGCCGGGCGGTTTCGCCGCCGGGGTTGGATCCACAGCCCCTTACTCCAGGTAGCGCGCTCCGCTCACTCGGCTATCGCCGCGGCGCCCCGCCGGCGCGGCCAGCACGAGCACGTGTCAGCACCCCGCTGCCGCTGGATGAACGTTGTCGACTCGTTCGTTAGTTTCCAGGCGTCTTGTCTTTTCGGTTTTTGTTTCTTGCCGACTTTTTAGGTGTCCCAGATTGACAGCGAAGCCGCTGCCTCTGAAGGGAGGCTGGCACTCGGGCGAGGGTCTTCAGATGGTGCAGGGTTTGGGCTGGAGCGTCACGCGACTGCAGCGAGCGCCGCCGCGGCGTGAAGTGCGGGGGACACCCAGCCGCTCTGGTTACCACGTCGTATATTGCACCCGAACAGAAAGTTCTCGAACTCGAGGTCAGATTTCAAATGTCACACCGTGGCTTGGATCCATTCAGGGTCTCAGACTAATTGCCCATACAAGAAAGTTTGGGTTCGTAGACACCGGCCCATGTCCACGAGATACGCGCTTCGCGCTAAAGCGCCGCGCGCCATGCTGACGTGGATTTGGCGACTTCAAAAGCAACGAACCCCTGCGTCCTTCGGTGCCTACCGCTACCCCACCGTCCCAGCGTCTCCGCGCGCCGCTTAACCATCGACGCCCGGCCACGCCACGCCCCGCGTCGAATCCAATGGCAGCCACCGCGGTTGCACTCCAGGTGCGATACAACCGCCCGCCCGGTCATAATCTCGATTTATTTCCTTATCCACACTCATTGTTGTTTGGGGCCATCGAGCAAGTTGCTTCAGTGCTGCAGAACAGCACTTCAGTGCGGTAGTGCGAGTCAGTAAGGTTGTGGCCAAGCATCCTCGCCTCATCGCCGCCTCATTTTCCGCTGGCAACCTGAACGGTTCACCCCTCCCGGTGCCAGCCCGCCACACCTCAACCCACATTGCACACTTTTTGGGAACGAGCATCGCTGGCAATGCTACAGTGCAGTACAAGGTAGCTACGGTGTGGCCTCGTTTCACCTCACCGTCACCGCCGCCGCCTCACCTCGCCGTCCCCCCACCGCCATCCGTTCCATCGCGCGGACTCGCAGGTGGGTCCATGTCCAGTGCCGGCGGGCGCCGGCCGCGCAGCGGGACGAGCAGCGGGGCGCGTAGCGGGGGCGCCCCAAAGGCATCATGTGGCAACCGCAGCATTGCGCCCAGCCCGAAACAAGAATGTCAGCAGTAGCACGCGCACGCCGCTCAGTGTCGCCGGTAGGGCCTGGAAGAGTTTGCTTGCCGTGTCCTCGTTCGGCACTGGTATTCAGGGCCTGGCCGTTATCGCTCGCCATAGGATGCCGATTAACTAAAGAAATAAGGGTGCAATTGCGTTAGTTGAGGTGGCGAGCAACGGGCCTGGCAGATATTGCTCGCCACGTCATAGGATGCCATTAAATCAGGAAACGAGGGTTCAAAACGCGTGTCGATGACCAGGTGGTAAACATGAACCAGGCCCCCTACTCGAAGGACTGGGGACGTGTAGGGTGATGACGATGAAAGGCGGCGGGGGGCGTGCCGATGTCGGTGGGTTGCGGCGCCGCGTCGACATCGTGCCCCACGCCGCGGCGGACCGTGACATCGCCACCTCCAGCGACTCCTTCAAACCCATCGTCGCTGCCGCCACCGAACAATCCCCAGCGTTGGCCACAGCGCACCTCGCGGCGTCACTGGCCGCCATCGTCGCCATCGACAAAAGTCTGGAGGGCCTGCTCTTTAAAATGGGAGTCACGTTCCCATCCGCGCTCTGCGGTGGGGCGGTGCAAGTTGGAACCATTGAACTGGTGTCGAAAGCGCCTATTTTCAGCGCTGGAAACTACACTACTCGATACTTTCAGCGCCTATTGTCAGCGCTGTAAACTGCAATACTCGATACTACATCGCTTTCAAGCTTTGCTCACAATTTCAACTAGCGCCCCTACGCTTTGGCATGTTTGGCATCCTGGGTCTGCTGCTCCTGACCAACGCCGTGGCGGGCGAGGAAGCGGCGGGGAATATCAAAAAGGTCTTCGCCCCCGCGCTGGGCTGGATCGCCACATGGTAGGGGGCTTATTGATAAGCAGCACTCGACCGATGTTGAATCTCCTCCACCTCCTCCGCGTCGTTATGAGCATTCACCCTGAAGGCAAGTCGTGCTCCGATGTCGGTCGGTGTGCTCTCTCGACTGACGTTGAATCTCCTCCTCCTCCTCCGCCTGTATATGAGCATTCACCCTGAAGGCAAGTCGTGCTCCGATATCGGTCGAGCGCTCACTCGACCGACGTTGAATCTCCTCCTCCTCCGCGTTTATATGAGCACTCACCCTGAAGGCCAGTCACGCTCCAATATCGGTCGAGTGCTTGTTCTCGATGACCCTCCAACATGGCTGCCCGTGTTCTACGTTCCCAGCCTGGTCGTCCTGCCGACCATCGTAGGTAAGATTGGCAGCGCCAGCCTGCTCAAGGTGGGCGTGGTGCTCACTGGTGGGTTTGTCCTGGCAGGGGGGTGAGAACAAGCACTCGACCGACAGTGAATCTCCTCCTCCGCCTCAGCTCGTCTGTATGAGCATGCACCCGGAAGGCTACCCTGAAGGTAAGTCGCGCTTCAATTTGGTTTGAGTGCTTGTAGTCAGTGACCCTCTTTCCTGACTATCGCGTTCGCCGCCATTTCCGCCAACGCCATCCGCGGCATGACGGGCACGGAGCTAAAAGCCATGCCCCCGGCAGGGCCTGGCGAATATTGCTCGCCACGTCATTTTGTTGCTCATGATATTGCTCGCCATGCCACATAACTGAAGGTAAGCGGATTCAATGTGCGTTGGATGACGTGGCGAGGAACAGCTGCCAGGCCCGGGCTCCCGGCTAAGAAAAACCCACCACCGTCGAAGGAGGTGCACATGCTATGGGCGGGCGTCGCCGCAGTCAGCCTCGCCGCGGCCGGTTTGGGAAGCGGGGATGTGGTGACGCATGCCAGCACTGCGTTCATGGTGGCGGCCACGGTGGGTGGGCTGCTGATCGGTCAGATGAAGCAGCTCAGCGGGGCGATGAATCCCATCATCACGTGCACAGTTGTGGCCAACGCAGGTGCGTTGGTTGTCTCACACCCGTCCCCGTACCTGTCCCCACGCTCATCTCGTCGCTAAACCTGTCCCCACACTTGTCCCTTGCGTGAGACTGGCGTCCTTTCAACTAAAAACTACGCGATACTGACCTCCTTTCGACTTGAACCTGCATGTGCAGGCGCCGCGTTGCTGGGAGTTGTCAACGGAGCTGGGTACTTCGGCGTCCTGAAAGCGTTCAAGACTGGGCAGGGGGGTCATTGAGAACGAGCACTCGACCGAGGTTGAAATTTTCCTACTCCTCCGTATAGTCTGCACGTCCGTATGAGTAGTCACCCTTAAGGTAAGTCATGCTCCAATCTCGGTCCAGTACTTGTTATCAAAGACCCTCCCACCGGGGTGGGTTGCACCGGCACCAACCTGGGTGCTCTGGGCTCGGGCGACATCCTTAGCGCTTTCCTTGGCAGCGTGATTCTGTCCTTCTCCTTCAAGCTGTACGAGGAG
>Ga0307488_10000993_pt1 | contig 23689 bp, 25 predicted proteins | sample SB02metaG_FD_202248 | JGI IMG/M metagenome (GOLD analysis project Ga0307488, IMG submission 202248) | Sea-ice brine microbial communities from Beaufort Sea near Barrow, Alaska, United States - SB 0.2 | ecosystem: Environmental > Aquatic > Marine > Coastal | place: USA: Alaska | collected... | reverse complement strand
AGAACAACCTCACCAAATGGTGCGATACGTGGTGAAGGATAACCGTTAACCATCTCACGAATTTGACATGTTACAGGAATGTTATCGTCTTTCTCACCGAAGTATGTATCAACCTTAGTAATGTATGCACCACCAGTTTCATCAATAATGAATGACTGGGCAAGTGGATCCCACCAACCGTCTTGTGTACGTGTACGTGTATTGGTAACGATCACCGAATCAGTTACTGATGCTCGGTCAACTCCAGGAGTACGAGTAGACAAGAATACTTCTTCAACGTTATCAATCAATCCGCGTGCAGTATAAGATGCTTCAGCTTCAGTAGTATTACCTACAAGATTTGTTGGAGAATCTGTTAACTTAAATACGCGAGAACCCGTATTAAACTTGGTTGAACCGTTATTAGGAATAAAGAATGATCCAACAACTTCACCGTTACCGTTAGTAATCAAAGCTCCAGCAGTATCAGGGTGAGCAGCTGTAGTATTTTGACCAGTTGGGATTGACACATTATTGTCAGACCAAAGGGTATACGTTGCTTCTTCACGTACAAAGTCAGATACATCTACACCATCAAAGAAAGCATAAACTTGTGTATTTGGCTTCAATCGTGTTGCACGGAATGAGATTTCACGTGACCGAATCAATGGAGCAAGATCAATAGAAACTATACGATCGCCTTGTGACTCTGTCATGGTTGACCACGTAAGAGTACTTGTTGTACCAGTTCGTGTATCTGTACCAGTGTCAACAGATGTAATGGTACGTGATTGTGCAAGGCCTCGTCCGCCTACAGCACGATCTCGAGTTCGAACCCAAGCACCGTTAGTTGTATCTGTACCAGTCCACTCAGTCTGCCAGTTATTCCATATTGTACCAAACGATGTAGTTTCGTTAAGTTGGTTTAACATTGCATTTGTTACATCAGTATTATCGATAGTAACACTTGGACGACGACTTACATCTCTCCACTCATCAGATGAAGGAGAAAGTGTAACTGAACCCTGCCATGTAAATACATCGTATGGGTTAACATTAATCATCGATGAAGCTTGATCCTGTTGAATCATGCTAGTACTGCTATACGGCAATGTTACTAAGTCACCAGTCTTTTGTACACCAGAAGAATTAGTTATATCGTAACGAAGACGTGTAGACTCTTGAGCAAACTGAGGACGTAGTATTCCTTGGTCTGGATCAATAGCTGCACTGAATGAAGGAGATTCTACATTTGCAACATTGTATGTTTTAAACGAATCAACAACAAAGCCATTCTTAAATCGCTGTAGTGCACCAGTAGGATCAACAATCTGTCGATCAGATGCTTCTTTTTCTAAGAAAGATAATGATGTGTAGTACTCAAGAGTGTTAACACGACGTTCAATCTTACCGATATCACGCATAGTGTAACGCTTATTGTCAAGTACTATTACTTGAACTTCAGAAGGAGTAAGCGTATAAGCAGGTACGTACAATTGATACAGTACCATTGCATCTTTAGGATCATCTGGAAGTTCAGGTATAGTGGCTGATACGCCTTTAACAACACCAAACTTACCTTCTTTATCCAAATACACTTTATCCATACGGTTCAAGTAGTATTGAATATCCGTTGTGAATGTAGTAGCAGGTTCTGGACATAGTTTAGTAACAGCACCAGTACCAGTAAAGTTTCCACCAGCATCAGAAACACGTGGACGGAAATCGATAGCAGAACGAAGCTCAATCTTTTCACCAGTAGACTTAACTACATATGATGGAATATCTTCATAATCAACAGTAGCTCCTTGAGAGTCTGTTAGACCTGAGTAAGAGTCAACTGAGAAGAAGTCACCAGTACCGTCATGCGTGTAATACTCGTACTTAATTAAAAAACGACCTGTTGGAACAAAGTTTGTATCAGTCTTAATAGTACACTTAGAGATGCCGTAGAAGTTATCACGTTGACCGTTGTCAAAGTTGTAATACTCTTTAACATCAACATCAGTATCAGCAGCACTAGTAGCAAAGTCAGCGGCCATGTACATAGCAAGCAGCTTATAACCATCTGCTTTACCCAAGGCTAACTCACCAGCTTCAATAGTAGCTTGTGACGTAAATGCAACTTGATGTATGTTAGGAGAACCGTTAGTTGTAAGCGATTTAGCATCATGGTCAAGAGTCTTCTTAACACCTGCAATCAATTCAACAGTTTCACCGTTATAAGATGTCAATCCAGAGATGTCAACCGATTGGCTATTACCAGCAATTGTTACAGCGCCAGATGTTAATGTTACAATAGTTCCAGCAGATGCGCCAGATGTAACAGCTAAAATCCAGTTGTCAGTGTCAAAAGGTTCGAACAACTCAGTAGAACCAGCGGTAGAGAACGTTGCCTCACCAGCTGCTACTGTATCTGCATTAAACTTTTTATTAGAAAAGTAAACATAGTTGAAGTCGCCAGTTGTATCATCACATGTCTTAACACGTGGGAATGGCAATGCAAATACTGAAGTGTTTCGAGTAGGTTCGTAGATCACTGCTTTACTTAGATCTAATGCAACATCGCCTTTAAACAACTCAGTGCCACCATCTAAAAGCTTAACCGAACGTGTGTCAGAAAATACTGAACCAGAATTCATCTCAACATCAAAGATGTAAAGCTTATAGTTAGTACCGTCTTTTTCAATTGAACGTGCACGTGCAAAGCCAAGAGTAGTGCCTGTACCACCTGTGGCGGCGTATAAGGTAAACTTAGCAAAGGTACTAATATCTGGCAAGCCGTCAACAGTAGATGCAGTTAATTTAATGTAGTTACCAATAAGTGAGGATACTGAAGCACCTTCAAACAATGTAGAATCCCGTGATTTTTCTACGGTAACATTGGTTGTTGCTAATGTCTCAATCTCATAACCACGAACATATGCTTTAGAAGGTTCGATTGCAGCAACAAGTTTAGTTGCATCGCCAGGACTATTTACGTCTGTATCTTCTTTCATTGTAACACGGAAAGGTCGTACAGTATAATCACCAGCTTGGTCGTATGTACGACGTGCAAGAGTGTCTTCAATTACAGAGTAATCAGAAGCTCGTACTTGCTTTTGTACACCACCATTTACTACACGAAGTAGCAATAAGAAGTTTTCAATAGTAGAACCGTAATTGGCCTGGGCCTTAAGAACGGTCTTAATTGAATATCGGTGTGCGCCTGGTGCAGCATAGTTAGGCGATCCGGTAGCATTGTCGTTTAGCGTAGCATCTTCTGCAGATGTTACAATTGATTCAGTAATATCTAAACCAACATCAAACGATACATTAGAAGTATACTTACTAAGTACTAATGTATCAGCTTTAACTACCACAAACTGGCCACGGATAAAGTAGATGCCGTCTTCAATTTGACATACTGTACCAGTACCTGTTGCAGATGCACTTGACACCGTACCAGTTACTGTACCGTCATCCCAAGATGTAGTACCTGTATTCCAAACCTTTGCAGTAAGTGCGTCTGATGTACTAAACGCTTTATTAGTGCTAGCGCTACCATCAGCATTTTGGTATACAACAAAAAGTGTAATTGGATCAGAGCTTTCAGCGACTGACGTTGTAAGAATTTTTGCTATAAGACCTGCAGCATTACCGATATACGTACCAACCAAGCTAGCGCCAGGTGTTACTGATAGTGCCGAAAGTTTAACGTATTCAATGTTTTTGTTATATGCAATTCCACCTGGAATAACCATAGAACCTTCTTTGAACATATGATTACCGAACTGAGTAACTTGGTTCTGAAGGGTGGTTTGGAGCTGTGTAAGCTCACGTGCCTGTACGGCAATGCCAGGGCGAAATAGAACTTTATGGTATTTTTCTTGGGGCGAGAGTCCATCGGACCCTGCCTTTAGAAAGTCATCGTAGTATGGATCTACGTTAAACTTAATGGCCATTACTTTTTCCTTTAGAATTCAAGTACTAGTTTTACTGTTTCAATCTGATCGTTAGCACGGTTAACTGATGTACGGTTTTCAATGAAAAGAACCTCACCAGAATTATGCTCTACATCAGGATTTCCAACAGCTGTGACATCACGTGCTGTGTTCGAAGAGCCTTTAATCTTAACATTGTCAGAAGCAGTAAACGTTTTGAATCCAGTTGCTTCTGTTTGATGATAATAAACAACACCGTTAACGGCATCATAATCATCAATAATACCCTCAGCGCCTGATGTATCACCAATGATAGTTGAATCATTAGTAAACTCACCAGCAGCTGGTGGTCCAGACAATGTTAAGCTTTTGGTAGCTCGAAGTGAACCACCCGTTGAAACTGTAGTAGTACCATAGTTGTATGGGTTACGAATGATACCTAGCTGGCGGAAATCGTTGCCAGTAATAAAGGTATCGTTTTCATCACCCGTTAAAGATACGTTGATAGTGATATAATGTCCACGAATTGATTCACGTGGATCAGCACCATGGCCACCGATTGGACTCATGATCGCACGAGCCGTTGCACCAGAACCACTACCATCAGAAGCAATTGTTACCTTAGCATTGGTATAACCAGAGCCAGGAGTTGCGACCAAGATCTTAGTGATTGCTCCACCTGTTACTGTAACGTTTGCATCAGTAACTGTACAACTTGTACCATCACCTTCAATTGTTATAGTGAAGTTATCTGCAGCAGCATAACCAGAACCACCAGCTGTTACTTTGATGTTATGAATCGCGCCATCGACAGCATTTTGCTGTACTGACCATTGGTCTTGAAGCGCTTGGGCTGCAGAACCACCTGGATCAGATGCTAGGAACGATACAGGAACAAATGCTGAAGTTAAAAACTTATTCGCAGCAGTCGTAGACAAAGTATACAAGTATTTCCAAATGTAACCATCAGAAGCAGAGTTATCAATAACACCTGAAACCGTAACACCAGAGTTGTCTGGGTTAGTTGTACATGCGCCAGGACCAGCCTTAAGGCATAACATGATATGGTTGTTATCGGTAATAACATAATACTTCTTAGTCTCAATAGCGATATCTCTATCGTCATATTCAACATAAGTTGTACCAGAGATCCACTGATAACGTGGAGCAGCAAACTGAATATCAGTATTTGCTAGCTTCTTAAGTGAAGTCATCCGTTGCCATACGTCTGTAGTATGGCTGAAAGTGTTATCGTACGGAGAGTCTGGCGTAGAGTCGTTAGTCCAGGCTTCTGAACGACCGACAAACAAATAATAATTATTTGCAGCAGTCTCCAAATCTGCCAAGAACTGCTTCGCTGCTCTCATCCTAAAGTTTTGTGTTACAATGGCGGCCATTGGTTGTTAACTCCTAAATTTGGCTTGTAGTGATTATCGCTGTTGCGTTAATATCTATTGTTTTATTTATAGCATCTTGAATGGTGTAATTTCGGAAGTTATAGCTGGGGTTAGGCAACAAGAACTTAAGATCTTCTAGTTTTTCTTTAGCACCAATCTTATTCGTTTGGCGAGTGTTGTTATTAACAATACCCTCGACCGTATACACTGTTGCATAGTCCCCAGTATAACCAAGGTTAGTAGAAAGTACTCCATGACCAGTTCTGGTTGAAACAACACTTGCTGTAATTTCTACAGGCGGAAGAATAATTGGAATAGGAAGACCTGCTCCAAGTTGTAAACCAGGTTGAGTATACGGTGAACTATTAGCAAGTATTTCGATGAAAAGAAGAATCTCACCAAAGAATATAAATCCAGCTGGATGAACAAGTCGCTGAAACGCATTCTTCCACTGATCAATGTTTGCACCAGTTTTAAGAATATACGAGAACTTTTGATACTTGTATGAATCCTGAATCTTTTTGTCATCAGATACAAACGAACGTGAAGTTGAACCAGAACCAGATCGGTAAATAGTAACAACATCAGTAGCACTTAGCTCTGTGCCAAACGTGAGTTTATAACCTACAGTCTCAACAATATCATCTTCATCATCTGGATCATCTGGCGAAGCACCGTACGTACGGTAATATGTGCTAGATGTCCAATCATTATTAAGTGTTCCATTAACAAACACAATAGGATTTTCGTAGTGTAACCAGAAGTTAAGGTCATCTTGTCCAAAGACAGTGAATGAATCTGCTGACAATGTAAATGTGAACGAAGGGGAATACGAACTGGTATTAGCAAGAACGTCAGCAGAAAAATCAGTGTATGGGTTATCCGAAGGGATAAACATATCTTCTTTAGGAAAATAGATTTCAACTTCATCATCGTATAACAGGTTAAAGAACGCTGTAATAGAATCAGGTGTGCCACGTGCACGATAGAAATCAACTAGTTGTGTATAGAACAATCTAGGATCGGCAGCAAATGTACGTGGTACAGAGATACCAATCTCACGTTGAAGGTTAGTTAAGAATTCTTGTTCAGCTAAGTCAATATCACGTTGGTCAGCAATCCTATTAACGTAATGAGAAGCTCTGTTTTCAGATACCAAATAAGTATTGAAAGCTTTCATGAATTCAATAAAGTCTGGGAATTGCGCGTTGATGTGCTCCGGGACTAAACCCGGAATCAACGATGCGATATCTACTTTGTGTGAATCGTTATTAATTGTATGCATTATGATCAACTATGTCTAGGAGTAGTAGAGTAATTAATACCAGCTGATGTACCACCAGTAATCATTGTATCAACTTCACCGGCTATGGTACAATCATCAACAAGAATATTTAGTAGTTCATTACGTTTAGGCGCTAAATCATTAGAGTCAGGCGAAGCAGTAATTTCAATGTACGATCCATCATATTGACTAATCGTTGCTGTAAATTCTAATTTACCAGATGTAGCAGTCACTGTACCAGCATTATTCACAATAACTGATTCACTAATACCTGTGCCAGTTACAATTTGTAATCTACGCACGCCGGCATCATTCACTCGATCGCGAAGAAGACAGTTAGGTATACCGTTATGTGTAAAGCTAGTTGATTTAATGATCTGCTCATTAGAATTTGTATTATATATTGGTGATGAAAATATAACAGTATACTTTGCTTCATCTACAGTAGCAGGTATAATCCGCTTCTTCATTTGAACCCTAACTATGGAGTTCAAAATAGAAACGTTTGAGTTATCGATCTTAGTGATAACGTTTGAATACCTGAATACTCCATCAAAACGTTTTAGCTCGTCGCTATTATACAACCGAATTGAATCACGTACTACTGTTTCCAAAGCATCTTCAGAAAGATCTGTTACGTTTGGATTATATTTAAAGAAAATATCCATTTCAATATATGTGTACATTGGATCAACTATTTCTGGCGTAATAGAAACAACGTTCTTTGGCTTAAGATACTGACTCTTAATCAACTCTTTGTCAGCAGCAGATACAGATTCAGCGTCTTTAGGCTTGATTGAAATGTATACTTTACCATAATCTGGTGGATCATTATCTTCACCACCCCAGACTGTAATAGCATCAACGTTTGCATAGTTATTCAGGATGATTGTCTTATAGTCATCAGGAGTAACTGCACGGTTTTGAGATACAAAGCTAAGTGGTGCGTTAAACTTAATTGATTCAATGTCTTCCTTCGAAGATCCACCAACAGCTTTTTGTGTAACAGTGATCGTAACATCAGCGTTGCCGCCAATAGTACCACCCATCTTAAATACTTGTGCACCGTTAGCGTCAGAGTTATCTGTCACAAGGGACTCTAAGTTAATAAGGTTTCCGTTAACTAAGGCCTTACCTAATACGCCATCACCGAACTTCACTTGATAAACACCGGTACGGCTTTCTTCTAGGAAGTATACAGCTGAACTAGCATTAACATCAGTTACATTAGCAACTTTAACAAAGGTTTCAGTAGCAGTATTAGTGGCTGACGCTTGTACTTTTACAGTAAGCTCTGATGTTACAGCGTTCGTGTAAGGGATCAAATATGCTTCAGCTGATGCGCTATCGTAGATATAATCAATTGACTTATACGAACCTTGCAACAATGATACATCATTAAAGATGTACTTGCCATTAGCATCTCTATTAGCAGTTAACGTTTTAGTGTTAACAAATTTATAGCTTTTGCCGTCTATAGTAGATGTAAAGATTGTGCCCTTTTGCATAGTCAAAGGCAAATAGGTGTTATCTTCTGAAAGTACACCAGTAGGATTGTTTACTTCAACATTAATCATTGCGCTAGCTGCATAAGATGAGCGAGGTGTATAACCAAGCATCTTAGCATGTGATACTACTGAAGGACGTAATCTTGCAGAATCCAAGAACGTCTCGTTAATAGCAAAGTTTGCATTGATTGCATTATAGTGTGTAACATAAGACATCACATCAATAAGAGATGATAGCGCTGCGCCTTCGAAGTTATAATCCTCGAAAGTGCTTTGTGTTCTCATGAATTCTTTTAAGTTCGTTTTGATGGCGTCGAAGTCCATCTCCGAAACCTTAAGACGGTTTGTATCTGTCATCTGAGTCTCTCAACAATAAATTCGATGGTTGTAGTCACTTCTTCGGGTGACAGGATTTGTACTTCTAGGGCCATGTTTAGAGCATTGCGATATGATAGATCCTCTACCTTAAGGCTTAACACTTTTACCCTTGGCTCATAGTTGGCCAAAGTTGAACGTACCCTTTGCTCCATTTCAGCTTCAACGATTGAGTCAAAGTTGTCAAATAAGAATTCTGTTAATGAGCCACCAAAATCTGGATCAAAGAACTTTTCTCCCCTACGGGTAAGAAGGATATTACGCACCGACTGCTTCACCGCCTCGACATCACGTTTAATAGGAACATCAGCAGTAGTTGGATGTTTCTTAAAAACGAAGTCAAAGTCCGAATAAGGCTTAGTGCGTGCCCTGATATTTGAATCTGTAATTGCCATACTACTATTTATACCCTTAATTAGCAAAGACTGTTGAAGCCCCTGAAGTTAATGTGATTCCGCAGCCGTATCCATCACCGATTCTGGCTAGTGCTAAACCATTTACAAATACATCTGGAGAACCAGAGGATAGTGTAGTTACGTGTGGTGTGCATCCTGATGAAGCAGGTACAGCAGGATGCGAAGTATTCGTGTCAGTTGCTCTATGAGCAGCTAAACCTTCAATGTAAACGTCGCCTGATGCACTATCTGCAGTAGGAGTTACCCCACATTCGTGTATCGTTACGCTATCAGTTGTTCTACAAGTAGAAGGCATTATGTCATAATCCCTCTTAACCATGATGGAGCATTAGCAGATCTACCACTTGCGCCCCAATACTTAGCAGATGCAAGTGCAACAGTATTACCTGGTGCGATATCAACATGCATACCTACACTTGCCATATAGCCTGAACCGGCACCTATCGAAATAGCACCTGCCGCCTTTGCCGCTGTAGCAAAGTCTGAAGCTTCAGCCACATTATTAACCATTGATAAGCGCTTGCCATCTTTGTATAACCAAATATCTGCAGCATAACCATCATCATGTCTATGTGAACCAACGGTTCCTGTTGTTGAGTTTTGTCCACCTGAGAAAATTACAACATCCAATCCTGTGGCATTAGCAGCTGATACTAATATCTGTTCTAGTGGTGATACCAATGTCAATCTTCGTGTTGCTGCGGCATTTCGATATGTTACACTACCTGACGTTGTAGTAATCGGCACGTTGTCAGTTTCTGAATTAATATTAGACGGTGGAATAACCGTAGAAATCACTGCAGCAGATGATTGATCTTTACGTGGTATAGTAACTCCGCCTGCAGTCTGTCTTGAATAAGATGTTACGCCGTCTGGTTCAACTACTGAATGCAATGGTGTAACCAATTGTACATCATTATCGTTATTCTCAGAAATATCTGGTTGGAATGTTGATGTCTCGTCATCAGTGTAATCACTGAATCCGGCAGCAGTAGCACTAACTCCAGGTTTGTTTAGATCAACAGTTGAACCTTTCAGATTCATGGCACCGACCGATGATATTTTAAACGTAGTACCCGCTGTTATATCAATGCTAGCCTTCGAAGACATTTTAATATCTCCTGAGCTGTGAATATTAAGAGTGCCATCTGCCTTTACATTTATATTACCTTGTGAATCATGATAGGTATTTCCATATGTTTTTGTATAAAGATTACCTTCAACCGTCGTGTACATATTAGCTTTTGTTTCTGCTGTGATATTACCAAACGATGATAGTGTAGTAGTACCTTCAACTAAAGCATTTAAATTGCCACCTACGTTAATAGAAGCATTGTCAGTCACATTAATCTCAAGCTTTTGTGATGAGTTATAATGTGCACCAGAGTGAACAACCATAGAACCATCAGGATGAATCTCAACGAAAGATCCTGAACGATGATACACCTGTACCCGCTCGCTCCCGGGAGTGTCATCCATCTCAATCATATGACCAGATTCTGAATGGAATACGTGGTTATATGGATACTTTGCATTATATGGATCAGCTGGTTCTGAACCAACAGATTGCTTTTCTGTGTCGTTAACGCCACGGGCCCTTCGATCGATATCAGATTCCCCTACACGTCTTGGGAACGTGCCAATTGGATCACTGAAACCATTCTCTGGGTTCTTCTTTGCCGTAGGATATCCATGCAACGTTCCCATAATAAGAGGACTTTGCAATTCAGCATCCATGAACATGACTACAACCCAAGACCCTTCAACAATAAATGGGTTTGAGCCTAAACCAGATATGCCTGGAGTCGTTGTTGGATTCATTACAGGAGACCATGGAAGATCTGCTGTAGGAATGTCATTGATTTTGTCTGAACTATGTAAACCAAATACACGTACACGTACGCGCCCCATTTCTTTAGGGTCATTACGATCTTCAACTACACCAAAATACATCATGGTCCAGGTTCTCCTACGTCAGTTTTATTTTTAGGAATTGATATACCATCACGGATTACTTCAATAGACATTGTATATTCTTCACCCTTTATGTAATGACGTAAACGAGTAATAAGATATTTGCCAGAGAATAGTTCATCTTTCGTATCGCCATTAGCTACGCCTGGAGCATTAATAGGAAGATCTAAATTAATACACTTACCTACCATATATTTTTTAGGAGCTGAGTCAGTATACAATGACAAACGAAACATATTATTCATACGATTTAAACGTGATGCAGCTTTAGTTCTGGCGGCAGGGTCTAGGTTAGTATTAAGTTCAGTTACGCCTTCACTTTCATACGCTATAGGGTTATAGAACTCAGACCTATACGACGGAGACATCAACCCAGAGTCTAATCTTTGATCGTCTATTTGATATTCTTGAAACTGATCTAACGGAGCCATTGTCTTTGCGTCAGTCTTATATAAGAACGGTGATTCAACATATTCATTATTCGCCAAGTTGATCCGGGCCGTAGTACCAACTAATGCGCCACTACTTAATAGCTTTAATGTATCAGCGTTTTTTAAAACTTCAAACTCATAGAGCTGACCAATTGTAGAAGGATTATCCCTCTGGCCAAATCCCATATCAGTGTCAGCATTTGAATTAATATTCTTTTTCAATACTGTATCGCTTTCCTCTTCGCACATTGCCTGTAACGATTTAAGAATTGGTTTTTCGCCGAACAAATTTTCATATAGAAAATATGGAGTACCGTCGGCAGCAGTTGTTTTTCTTAGTATTGCACTGATAGCGGCATAAGGTTTAATGTACGGAAATACAATACTATGCGCACTACCAGATTCTGAAACGATATCAATATCTTCACCGAATGCATCGCCGTGAATCTTTTGAATAATATCAGAAGACAAACCTTTATATGACTTTGAAAACATACTCACTGCGTTGGTAAGATGCTTTTGAGAGGTGAGTGACAATACAGCACCAGCAGTTTCACCTACTACTTTTTTAATACCACGCACTCGAGTACATGCAAAGGTCTTTTCTATTTCATGACCAGCACGTGAGAATTTAATCTTAACAAGCTCCTGGCCTAGAACTGGAAGGCCAGAAATAATGCCTGAGTTATCTGCAATAGTAAGATCACCTTTAACAAATGGGTCGTATATGTCTTCATATAGCGAGAGTTCAATAACTAAACTTGTTACATCAACCTGTGCAATAGCAGTAATGATCTCAACCTTCAGGTCACGAATTTTTTTAGGACTCGCGTCCTTTAGATTATCAACAGATGGTTCTGGCATACTAAGAGCCTCTCATAGCTGATTTAAAGTCAGAAATAACCTGTCCGATCATACGTGGTTTGATAACCTTAATACGTGACTTTAAAAGGTTTTCTTCATACTCAGCTTCAAAGTTTGTGACTGGAGAAGTACCAGCAGATCTGCGTTTAGTCCGCTCCATTGTGCCATCATCAATATGATAGTTAGGTGCGTACGCAGCTTTAACAATAGCTGTACATGCAATAGTATCTCCAGATGTTATACCTTGAATCGATTCGCCAGTTTCTCTAAAGGCTCCGGTGAGCATCTTCATTTGAATATAACCATTCGTAGGATACTTAGCAATCAATGTAGCAGTTGCACCAGACAACGCACCTGTTACAGTTTCACCGATAGTAAATTTACCAGCAATACTATCTCCTGCGTCAAATATACCGGCCATGCCAATGTTTTCTGCTTCAACATATTCACGCAAGGCATCAGACGATTTAGGCCAATCATGCCAATAGTTTTGTAGTTCTGGATTGATAATAAACAGTGTCCAATAATATGCAGGAGTATCATATAAGTTCTGCGATACAGTGTCAGGTCGTTCACCATCTTGAATATTGTAGTATGAATAAAACGCTACGTTATCTAGGTTTTCTGTGATGATGGTTGAATACTGTGTAATGTCAGTTAGTTTACGATAAACACCATTGCCTTCAATATCATATTGCACTGTATTAAAATTAGAAAAATATGACATTAGAAACCATCCTTAATATTTGCAGCACTCAATGGCATCAGCTCTTGGAATGATAATGCAAGGACTATTTCGACTGGTCTGTTACCATGTTTAAAATATGACATCGAGTTAGGGTTATATGTTACAGTAGCATTAGTAAGTGCAGACTCTGCAATTTTAGGAATGCCTTCAATATTTTTAAATATTACGCTAAAGACTTCTGGAAAGTTATACACCAAAGAACTTGCGGCGAGTGTTGGATACATCTTCTCACGGAAAAATTTAACGATTTTAATGACTTCATCTGATTCACCTGATGAAGAAGGTACCATGTTAAACGTAAATTGAAATGCTCGTACGCCTGGTGCTTTAAACAGCATAAACTCATTTGGGTTCATTGCCTGTTGTTTACGTTTCGAATAAATCGATTGAGCAGCTGCTGCACTTCCTTGAGAAGCTGTCGCTGCTAAGACACCACCGCCACCGCCTGTAAGAAGTGTAGCTGCACCACCGACAGCAGCTTGAACTGCAGCACCGACACCTTGGCCTGCAACATCCATAACATCCTGACCGCTATAATCATTATTACCGTTCAATAGGTTTTCAGCAACTCCACCAGCTAAGCCAGGTGAAGAAGATTCATAGCGCATAACATCTGTAACAGCAAATCCTGCAGGAACATACATCGCCGCAGACTCACCGCCGTGTATTCCTATAGCTTGTGCACCTGTGGTATATTTCGCCTTGAAGGCTGTAAACAACACAAATGGTGCACCAGATGTTTGCTGATTAAGTGGATATCTAAGTGCCATAAATAGCTCCGTAATGTAAATCTTATAAGGTTATTTATATGAAAACGTACAAGGGTAAATGGAAACCCAAAAATATAAAAAAGTACAGAGGCGACCATACTAAGATAGTTTATAGATCTTTATGGGAAAGAAATACCTTTAGGTGGATGGATGATAATCCAGACATTATTGAATGGAATTCTGAAGAGGTTGTTATACCTTATCTATGTGAGACCGATAAGAGGATGCATAGATATTTCGTTGATATTTATTTTAAGCATAGTAATGGTTCAGTATATCTAGTAGAGATAAAGCCTAAGGCACAAACACAACCGCCTAAGGTGCGACGTAGATCACGCAAAGCTATAACCGAAGCACTAACATATATTAAGAATCAATCCAAATGGAAAGCTGCAGAAGAATATTGTGGCAATAAAGGATGGCATTTTGTTATATGGCATGAGGATGTATTACGATCTATGGGTATAAAGATCATTAAATAAGGTATAAATAGTAGTATGGAAAATTCGTTATTTCACAAGTTAGAGATCGAAGCATACCGTAAAGGTTTGCAAGCTAGATCTAAACAAGCTCGGGCTTGGTTCCGTGGTAAGACTAAAGAACTTGCCGGCGTTAATCGTCAGTCCTTGTTAAAAGACCAAGCATTGATCAAGACTAGTACGCCAGAACCTGGCGATATGTACATGTTTTTCTATGATGCAAAGACTAGAGAGAAGCTTCCGTATTGGGATGCATTCCCTTTGGCTATCATGGTAGAACCAACGAAAGACGGATTTTATGGATTGAATCTTCATTACCTTTCACCAATGCTCAGGGCTAAATTCCTTGACAAGTTGATGGAAACGGCTAACAACCAAAGGTTTGATGATTCAACAAAACTACGTATTACCTATAGTATGTTGTCAACTGTCGCAAAGTATAAGGAGTTTCAACCTTGCTTTAAAAGATATTTGATGTCACACGTTCAGGGCAATATAGTTAAAGTAGAAGCACCTGAATGGGATATCGCAATATTCCTTCCAACCGAACAGTTCCAAGGGAAGAATAAGACCCATGTTTGGGGCGCATCAAAGAGGCAGATATAAATGTTACCTGTAGGCATTGATACACTTAAAGCAACTATCGGCCGTCGTGGCGGTTTGGCTAAATCTAATAGGTTTGCAGTATACATTACTCATCCTGGAAAGAAGCCAACTATTTTTAATACTAACCTTGAATCTATTGCTTCAGCTGCATTTCAGAGTGGAAGTTTATCACTGAAAAGTTTCATTGAAGATCCACGTGATATGTATTTGCTATGCGAATCAACATCAATTCCAGGTCGTCAGATTGCTACACAAGAAACGTATACAGATCTTAAAGCTATTAAAAAGCCTTATGCGTATATGAACGAAGATGTCACTATGACTTTTCACGTAACTAATGACATGTATGTCTGGGATTTCTTTAATAGCTGGCAACAGATGATTATTGATACACAAACAAAGGGTGTTGCCTTTATCGCTGATATTGGTACATCTATTACTATCCAAGTAATGGGCAATAATGATTTTATTCCCGTTAAAAGTGTTCAACTGATCGGCGCTTATCCGGTATCGCTTTCTGCAATTGAGCTTTCAAACACTGCAGAAAATCAAACGTTAAAATGTTCAATCACTTTTGCATATAGTGATTGGAAAGAAGAAGGCATTGTTGAGGGATTTGCTGGTACGGTTGCACGTACTGGTGACCTTATAACTAACTCTGTCAACCTTGTTAGAAGTATCTTTAATTAATTATTCAGGAGTGAATTGAAATGGCTTTACCAAAGCTGAGTACACCAAAATATCATGCGACCGTACCATCAACCGGGAAAGACGTAGAATTTCGACCATACTTGGTCAAAGAAGAAAAGATGCTAATGATTGCAGCAGAGTCTCAGGACGAGCGGCAGATCGTTGGTGCAATGAAAGACCTTATTGATGCCTGTACATTTGGCATCATTGATATCACTAAATTGACAATGTTTGATTTAGAATACTTGTTTATTAAGTTACGTTCAAAGTCGGTTGGCGAAACATCTAAAGTTGGACTTAAGTGTTCATCATGTGAAACTGAGAACGAAGTAACATTTTCATTAGAGTCTATTGCTGTTGCAATTGATAAAGATGCTGATATGAATATCGATCTTAGCGATGGTGTTGGAATCAGTATGAGGTATCCTGGCGTTAATGACGTATTGGATATGGGTGGTGATCTTAGCGATGTTGATAAGATGATGGGTATGGTTAGGTCGTGTATCGACACAATTTATACTGCTGAAGAAGTGTTTAACGTGAAGGAACAATCGGTTAAAGAAGTTGATGATTTCATTGACTCACTTAGCTCTAAACAATTCCATAGAATACGTGAATTTTTAGAGAAAATGCCGGCTGCAGAGGTCCATGCTGAATTCAATTGCGAATCGTGTGGTGAGAAGAATGAAACTGTAATTAAAGGTACAGCTAATTTTTTCTAATTGCCCTCTCCCATGACTCACTTGTTAACCATTATCAAGTGAACTTTAACATGATGCAGCATCACAAATATAGCTTGAACGAGCTTAATGAGATGCTGCCATGGGAAAGAGAAGTCTATGTTACTATGTTGTTAGCACATTTGAAAGAAGAGAGCGATAGACAAAAACAACAGAAATAGCACGGTGACGGCGCTAAAAGGAAATAAAGAGATGAATCTTACTGAACTAGTAGGCCAGATGGAAGAGAACAATCGATCTAATTATGAGATCGAGCGGCACACCCGTAACGCACGGGCACACCTGCTTGAAATCAAAAAGACTATGTCGATTTCTGTTGGAATCCAAGCAGCAATGGCGTACTCTGTTAATACGTTAGTTGACCTATTGACTGGCAATGCACTTGCTCAACTTGAGAAAGACCGTGAAATGATGCGGTTGCTTCAAGGTTTAGGTGGTGGTAAGGATGGCGGACCTGAAGCTCCTAAGCCATATGAGCTAGTAGGTGGTGCTGGAATAGGTGCGGTTGGTGCTGCAGCTGCGGGAGGAATTGCTCTAGCACTTGGTGTTATAGCTGGCCAGGTTAAAGCCATTAAGGCTTATGCAAAGCTATTAACTCCTAAGTTCGTTACCAACTTGTTTAAGGGTATAAAAACTAGATGGCTAGCACGTATTAATTCAATTAAAGTTGGCGTTAGTTCACGTATTACTTCTTTAGGCCTTGCTATCACTGCAATGCTAGACAATCTTAAAGCAAAGTTTGCACCTAATCCGGATAGCGTTCTTGGTAAAGCACTTGCCAGAATCAAAGGCGTGTTTAGTAACTTTGGTAGTCGTGTTAGGGCAATCGTTACTCCTTTCGAGGAAGTTGCTCTAATGATTAAAAACAGTATCTCAGGACCAGCTGGTAAGATTAGGTTCTGGTTCCAAAGTATTGGCGCAAAGATTGCACGGTTTGGAAAGCTGGTAGTAAAGATCGCTGGTGTTATCGGTAAAGTATTTGCTCCTATTGCAATTCTTATCACTGCATGGGAAACAGTTACTGGATTCCTTAAGGGCTATGAAGAAGACGGTTTAATTGGTGGTATTAAGGGAGCAATCGAAGGATTCTTTACGTCATTAGTGACTGTACCCCTTGATATGGTTAAGGATGCCGCAGCATGGCTATTAAAGAAGGTTGGGTTAATTACTCCAGAGACTGCTGCAGAGGTTAAAGACTTTTCTTTTACTAAACTGTTTGGTACGATGCTAGATAGTCTATTTGATTTTGTGACTAAAGCTGTTGATTGGGTAAAAACATTATTCTCAGATCCGGTTAAAGCCTTAAAAGAGCTTTGGTCAGGAATATATGGTGAAGATGGTATATTTAATACTTTACTTTGGAAGCCTCTCTCAACCGGCATTGACTGGATCATGAAGAAATTTGAGTGGAAAGAAGAAGGTGCACCCAAATTTGATTTGTATACTACAGTATCAGACCTATGGACAACAATCATTGATAAAGTTAAACAAGGCTTTATAGATTTTGGTAATTTCATAGCAAGCATACCCGCTAGACTTAAACTCGCTGCTCTTCAAACGATTAAGGATCTGCCGCTTATTGGTAATAGTATTAGTGACGAAGCTATTAATGCCGCTACAGCAGCAGTAAATAATCCTACTAAGACTGCTACACCTATCACTGGTGATGTGATTGGTGAGATGTCCATGGAGAATGAGTTCAAGAAGTTTCTACCAGGACAAGCTCAAGGTATGGGCAATATTAGCAGCACTACAACTAATATTGGCGGTGATAGTGTAACACTTGCATCTCAAACTCCTGGGGCAATACGTCAAGCTGATGGTCAACAAACAGATCTTGGCGCGGCATCAATGTCTCAAGCTGACTGGTTACGTATGTCTGGAAATTAAAAAAGGGACCCGAAGGTCCCTTTGTATTGCATTATGTAGTTAGATATTAATCGTTAGCTAGCCGTGCAAAGTAACTCATAGTATCATCTTCTTCGGCCTCAGCTGGTGCAGCTGGTGCGCTAGAAGTAATAGGTTGCTCTACAGCTGCTTTAAACTGTGGAGCTGGACTTGATTCTTCTAGTGACATTGATTCGGCAGTCGTCATGACCATACCCTCTTCACCAAGAACACGATTCAACTTAGCTTTAAGCTCTTCATAAGATTTAAAGTTAGTTGGAGAAACAATCTCAGCTAGACTATACAGAGTATTGTAAATCGTTTCAAGTTTAGCATCGTCGTCAGACAAAGCTTTTGCTGCACTAAACTCAGACTTATCATAGTTACGATATCCCGCAACCTGTTGAATCTTAAGCTTGAAGTCAGCACCTTCCCAGAAGTCATATGGATTAACTGGAGTCTCGTCCTGGAACTGAGGCTGCATAACATCCATGATCTTATCAAAGATCTTCTTACCAAATGTATACAAGAAAGTCTTGCCATTATTATCTGGATTACCTGGATCTGATACTACCATAATGTTTGACACATAATGCAAGCGACGCTTACGATTACGAGCGATCTCTTTGTCTTCATCACGACCAGAGTTCCAAAGAACGCTATTCATTTCAGAGACTGGATCATCTTGGCCAATTGTAGTCAAAGAATTCTCAATGTACCACTGACCAGTTGGACCTTTAAAACCGTGATCCCAATAACGTACCCATGGTAGCTCTTCACCTTCAGGTGCTGGCAAGAAGCGAATAACAGCATAACCGTTACCAGCCTTATCTACAGTGGGTTTCCAAAATCGTTCATCAACGTAACTCTTTTGTGCTCCACTACCAACAGCTTCTGCTGCCTTAGTGAGTGAAGCGATATCCGTACGACTATTTCGTTTTAGATTTGCAAATGACATATTGTATTCCTTATATTACAGTGTATGTTTGTATGATTAGTATGTACTATTATAACACGATTTGCCTACGATGTAAACACTTTTAGCACAATTTTTTTCATGCGCTGAGCATCCACCTGAACAAAGGTGCTATATTTACGGACTTTCCTTGAGACATCAGGCCACATGATAGTTTCCGTAATTTGCTTATCGGTGCGTCTCATAAACTGAGTCAATTTATCTAAGATAACAACCGACTCAATATTTATATCACCACTGATATAGCTTTCGATGATTTTAGGATATTGACCATCCTTAACATCAAGTATTTCATCAAGAGAATAATCTTCAAGCTTCATCATATCTTGCTCGAATACATATCCTAATGACTCCATTCTTTTTAACCAATTTCGATGTACGCTTTCATCACTAAGCATATCACCCACCCAGTTATTGTCAGCCACAAAATGTGATGCATAATAACCTATTAGTTCTGGTGCCTTGTCAAACATTCTGCCGACCTTAGCAAAATGAAACTTATCACGACGTTTCCAGAATGATGCTGGTTTAGCCGAGGTTTTGAAGTTATACTTTGCTGCATCATATGTGTCAGATTCAAAGTGTAACTTCATTGATTGGTAGTATCGATAAGCGTCAAATGGTTCCATTATCATATTGGCAGCTGAGTGCTATCACCTTTAATAGAGTTAGTCATCAGCGCCTCCGCTTCAATCTTATCTTTAATTGTAACATTAAGAAGCCGTGCAACATCTTCAGGTTGTAACTCACGATCCTCACATACTGCTAGTACCGCATCGATATACTGCATCGAATATTGCTGAGCTTTCTTTTCAACCATGATAGAAAACCGCTTCTTCGTCATAACTGTTGTTATGAGAGTTTCTGGCACTGCATCATCGATAGAAATGATGTCCGTCAATTGTAGTTCTGTATTCAAGTGATTTACTCCAATATGGGGTTACGGTTTTAGCGTGATAGTGCGTACTTCCTAAGGTGATATCATAACCATATTCCCAGAGCTCTAATGCGCGTCTGGTTGTTATAATAGCATGATCATACGCATATTGATCACGAGGCTTATCGCTAAGACCATCACAGAACCAAGAAAATTGACAACGGTGTCTAATGATAGCACCGTTAGACGATCTTTTAGCTTGTTTAATTACTTCACATGCAGTGTTTGGATACTTAGTACTGAATATCCGATTTAAAACTGTATGCGTTACTGACATTAAACCATTCTCAGATTGATTGCGTGCTTCAAAATATGAATTAAGAACCATACAATCAAAATGCTCTTGGGTTAATGAATAAGATTCAGCATAAGACTTCAAAGGAAGTAATGCTAGTACTAACACTAAGGACCTAATCATTTGGCCATTACCTTTAGAAGAACCGTATCATCATTAATACGACCATTAGGTTTTGATTGCTTCGTGGTCAATTTATCCCAAGCAGTATTAATCTGTTTGTTCGTTTTTGACAACACTGTTGGAAGAAGATCTTCAGGTTTACGTAACCTAATCTTACGTGATACTTCTTCATCAATACCTTGTAGGGTTGTACCCTTAACAGCAAACCCGTCCGCAAGTCTTGACACGTATTCAGTCAACTCACGTGTTTTAGCATTGAAGGTATATAGTCTCATTGCACCAATAATTAAGATAGGATTAATCGAAACGACTTTGAACTCTGAGTCATCCTTCTTAAACTTAAGCTTTGTTATTTGTTTATCAGCACTTTTAACCTTTGGCTTACTGACTTTACGTGTAGCAGCACTTGCCGCTTTCATCTTATCACAATCTGCAAGCATTAGCTCGATGTGTTTGATACGTCTACGCATTACGGTGCGTTTGATATGTGCGTATCCCTCAACAGCCTGCTCACATACTTTGTTATAAGAATCTGTATAGTCTAGCAACCAACCTTCAAGCAGCTTGCGAACGGAATCGGCCGCCTTTCCTGTAAGACCATGAAGACGAAGACGGTTATATAGATCGAACTCAGGTTCTTCACCGTTAATCCATTCTTCTTCTAGGTCGTCCAGATCAACAAAAATGGTTTCATTCAGTTTTTGTTGATATCGTTGAAGTGGAGTTACGACTGCTACAGCTGGTGTATTATCCTCAAGCTTCTTCTCGAGAGCTTTTGCTTTAAGAATTTCTTCACCAACTGGCATAGCCTCATTTACAAATCGATCAATCGCTTCTTGACCATTGTAAAAGAACTCCTCTTCACGCATAGTGGTACGGCCATCAGTGAGTAATACCTTTCGCTTTACTGTTCGTGGTACGAACTGAAGCCCATAGTTTACCCACTGCATAGCAGCACCAACATGTACTCTTACAGTATACATATGTTCAGGGGCAGCAAGCACAGCAGCAGCTTTAGCTTTAGGATATGTGGCCTTCACATAAGCTTTCATTATTAAGACCATCTCTTTACGATCAATGTCAGAATAACAATAAGCTTTAAATGCCTCAAATCCTTTATCCAAAGGAGCAGCAGCCAATCCAGTTTTTACTCTGTAATTGATAGACTTTTTCTTTTTAGTAACTGCCATGCTTCTTACCTCATCATCAAATTATGTAACTATTATAACACGATTTAAGTAGCTTGTACACAACTATTTTCGTTTATTTTCGTTACATTATCAATTAAGAATGAACGCCATCCTTCAGCCTTAACATCATAACATTTGATTGCAGACACTGTAGCTTCAACACCTTCGATGAAGGAGTTGCCATCAGTTTTTGGTCGTGCTTCAACAGGGATTAGATCCATATTCAAAGTGCAATCCATCACACGTTCATCACCATTCTTTTTAGTGAATGTTACAGTGGTAACGCCTTCGCGTAGTTGATTTAAAATTTCTTCACGTTTCATCATTGTATACCCTTCTAAGTTCATAATGGCTTTATCGTTATTTCCGTTAGCCCAATCAGGATCATCTAACCAATTGTTAGGCAATCCTGCAATTCCAAATATTGAATCGCTCCACGAGTTACGCTTGTTCGAATCAATAGATCGTTGTGTCGCAGACATGCGATTACTTTTCATTCAAATATGTTACTGTTAATAGTACTAGCGTATGCACATAGAACATTGCCATATACGTTGCATATCCTTCGGCTATACTTAAACCGAACAATGTGTTAAGCGCCCAAATAGAAATAAACGGACTAAGTCCTATAATTATAACGCTAAGCAATCCATCTACAAATGCTGCTAGCTCTGCATTAAATCTCTTACGAGATGGTACAAAAGTTTTAAAGTTCATTCATTAACCCCAATCATTATCAAATTTAGTAGTTTCACGCATCGTTTCACCGTAGTACTTGTCAGCGTATTTAGAAGCATCAGTCCATTGATTATAGTTCTCATCCATCTTATCGATAGACTTGTAGAAATCCTTAGTTGCATCTACAGCTTGAGCCATACGCTCAGTGTATGCAGGTGACGTTGAAAACTTTTTAGTTTTAGCTTGAACTGTCTTTTTAAATGCAGCAGATTTTGCACGACGTTGAGCAATAGTTGCGATTAGCGCAAGACGGTCAGCTTTTTGTGTAGAAGTCATCATAATATAGTATCCTTAATTCATCAGTTTATATAAGTATTATACCACGAACGTAGTGGTATGTACACAACTATTTGCGGTTAAAGTGAATTAATTTCAGACTGTAACATATTTGATACAGGATACCATCCGGTATCGATCTCCCACTCAGCGAGAATTCCAGTTGAGTTGTTACTTGCAACCCACTCAGATGCTTCGCGATTGGTAGCGAATTGCTCGACGTATTTAACATCGTTTTTGAGAACAACCGTAGCTGTGATTTGATTTGTCATAATATAATATCCTTCATTCATTAGTTTATGTACCTATTATACCACACTTTAATGTGTATGTACACAACTATTTTCATTTATTTTAATTTAATTTCGTTTATTGCTTCTTTACATTCTTTGTTAAACTGACGTTTAGTACATTCAGAGTAGTCGATGCCACTGCAATCCATTTCATATTCAACTGCTAACACATTGTCCATCATTTTAATATCGTTGGATTCATTGATTACACCCTTAAGTACTTTAAGAATGTCACGTCGAGTTAGTGTTAGCTTGTGTCCGTTCATGTATGTAATTTCATTCATAATTAAACTCCTGTCGCTTCAAATGGTGCTGATTCGAACTGCGTAACTAATACATCAAATTGATCGTAATATGTATCACAATCTGACATGCTGAAATCATCAGATTCTTTAGACTGATAAGAAGACGCGAAGCCCGTGTCCATGACGCAATCTGCGTCAACATAGTTCCAGTTAAGTGTACCATCTTCAAGACGGTTTGCTTTTGAGTTAACAGCTTTTGCGAATGCTTGTTCTAATGTCATCATAATATATTCTCTCTCTTCAGTTTATATAGGTATTATACCATACATTGACTCAAGTGTACACAACTATTTTCACTATTTTTAGATCATTTAGTTATAAGCTTATATCGTTATACTCATCGATCCACGCCTTATCTACAGACAAACCGCGGATCTTAGATTCTTTCTTTTTGTCCTTATGTGTAGTAGGACGATTAAATTGTTCCATATTTTTAGCAACGAAATTTTGATGTTTCGTTCTTCTAGTCTTTGCTGTTGTCTTC